>Ga0310342_100000832_pt1 | contig 18318 bp, 15 predicted proteins | sample S15DNA20500_MG_FD_206155 | JGI IMG/M metagenome (GOLD analysis project Ga0310342, IMG submission 206155) | Marine microbial communities from station ALOHA, North Pacific Subtropical Gyre - S1503-DNA-20-500_MG | ecosystem: Environmental > Aquatic > Marine > Oceanic | place: Pacific Ocean: North...
CTGTTCAGTCCCATCTTCAACGACAGCCCCAACGCGATACTCTCCTACCTGACTACCACCAGTTGAAAGCTGAAAGCGTACAGTCTGCGACTCATCTTCCCGCGAAAACCGAATCGGTATGGTTTCAGGCGTTGCACTCCATCCAGTCGGAAGTCTCAACGTTACTTCACCAGAACTCGGATCGGGACCCGCATTGATAATGCTGACGCGAACTTCATGGTCTTCATCACGGTCGGTCGGAATGATGGCAATCTCAGGCGTCATTGACACTACAAATCTAGGGACAACACTGAGAGAAGTACGTTTCTCCCCGGCAAAAATGTCATCAGAGTACCGATACGCAACGGGCCTATCGATTGCCACGCTGACCCCTTGACCCAAGTCAAACTCTAAAGCCACCCTAAAGGGTGTCGGCCGAAACGGAACACCAAACGGCACATCCTCATCGACAATGTACCGATCAGCATCAGGTTCGTGACGCCAATGAATATCGGTTGGTCGCGTATCAATCGGAACCGTAACGGCTTGCGCACAAGAATAAACCGCCCCAGACACGATGCTTTCGGTGTCACAAGCAACAGCGTCCGCAAACCCAGCAGTTCTCACACCGCGAACGGTAACAGGAACGCTTCCTCGATTCGCAATCACCACAGAAACATCGATTATTTGACCTGGAACGACAAGACCGTCACTAGCTAACACCTCAATGCGCACCGAATGGACCAATAATGCAGCGTTAACAAACTGACGTTCTTTCGTCCCCAGTCGAAAATCGATCTCCCACTGAGCATCCTCAGAAAGCGACATAGCAGCAAGGCTGGCACGAAGTTCACGAACGGCCTGCAAGCCATTCAGGATCGGAAGGCGAGCACCAGACAATCCGTTGCGCTTGTACTGATCGAGCGCCTCCGTACTGTACCCAGCAATCGTCTCCAGAGCTTGCGTCAAGCCCACCGGTGGATTGGACTCAGAAAATGACGCCAATGCTTGGACCGACGTATCAACACCGTCAAAAAGTGAAGTCTCCTCAGACTCGAACAAAGTTGAATCTATTGACTCAACCAATTGGAACCTCGCACCCATAGCACTGGCCGGTAGAGCGACCAGCTGTGACATACCCTGGCACTTGTGCATACCCCGCGCGCGGCTCCCTATCTCTGCATAGGTTGCACCTAATAACGCGTCGTATCCTCCCAAATCAACGGTAGTCAAATCCGGATCGGGGTCAGTCCGACGGAACCCGGGCGGACCAAACCCAAACCCAAATGGAAACCCGGCGCTGAAGTAAAACTTATGAGCGTGCCAAGCACGTAAGCCCTCAGATATTTGCTCAGGAAATCGGTCTGGGTCGGCTGCCGCATGGTACGCCTCATGGGCTAACACTGCAGATGCTTGATGATGCTGACCTCCGCCTCGCCCTGACGGACTCATTGCGGACATTACTTCAGGGCGAATTGTTCGAATCATCCGAACCATGTCTCCGAGAACTTCTTCACGCCCCCAACGAGAAAAAGTTTCCTCGAGGCTAAATGAATAACCAAAATCGACAGCGCGAGTGAAATATTGCTCAGCACCATCTAGTCGGTGAGCAGCCAAAAGTTCTTCCGTTCTCAGTACCGCAAGGCCATCGAAAAGCTCAGCTCCGATTTCGTTCTGTCCGCCATCTCCGCGAGTAGCAGTCAGTAATACGGTGCGATGCCCTTGGCCTTTAGCCAATTTTGCCAACAAAGAATTATTCTCATCATCAGGATGCGCCGTGAACATCATGAATGTCCCGACACTATTGAGTTGACGCAACGCGACAGCTACATCGGCCGGGCCACTACCGGAACGAAGTGGTTGCGCCACAGTGGGTGACGTAACGACAGTGACTACCAGGAAAATAATAATGGAACCCACTAAGCGCTTTAATCGCATAGTTTTCCGAGTATACACCTGACGGATATCCTCTATCCCCGAACCTCGGTTACCACAACATCAGAATGCCGTTCCCGGCTACGTAACGACATGACTTCTTCGTAATAGGCCTCATATCGCGGCACGATCTCATCGGCACAAAAACGTTCATGAACCGCCCTCCATCCGCCCGTTGAAATACGCTGGTGAAGGGCCGCATCAGTCAGCAAGTTGATTGCACTCTCTGTCATTCCGCTAAGGTCGTCTGGATCGTGCAAAACCCCTGTTTCGTCGTGTGTAATGACCTCAGGCAATCCTCCTACACGCGACGCCACAACCGGCACCTCGCAGGCCATCGCCTCAAGAGCTGCCACACCAAAGCTCTCCTGCGACGACGGCAATAGACAAACATCCGCTATCGACAAAAGTGGTACCACCAGTTCCTGTTCGCCGAGTGGCTCAACATCCGCAGAAAGTCCATATTCGCGTGCACGCCGACATGCGGCTGGAAGGTCAGGGCCGTCCCCAATCAACAGGAGGCGTGATGGAACGACTTCCCGAATACGACGAAAGATCTCTACGACCATTTCTGCTCGCTTAACGGGACGATAATTAGACACATGAACAACCAATCTTGTATCGGGATTACCTCGACGATAACGCTGAGCAAGCGATTCATCGAACGTTCTCTTATGATATTGGCAATCGAGAAAGTTCGGAATTACACGAATATCCGCATGAACCGGAAGCTGCCGATACGTGTCATCTCGCAATGACTGAGATACCGCCGTAACGCCATCAGACTGGTCAATTGAAAACGCGGCGGTTTCAGAGTAGGACGGGTCACTACCGATGAGCGTAACGTCCGTGCCGTGCAATGTGGTAACAACACACGGGACACGCGGTCGGTCGGAGGCTGCCAAAATCTGTCGAGCCAGATAGGCAGCCGTCGCATGTGGCACGGCATAGTGCGCATGGATAATGTCGAGGTCGAACTCACGTGATACTTCTACAATCTTATTAGCCAGCGACAATAAGTACTGCGGCTCACGAAACAATGGGTACCCTGGTGTCTGAACAGCATGAAACGCTAGTCCTGCCTGAAAATCGACAAGTCGGAACGGCGGCTCACTGCTAATAAGACGAACCTCGTGTCCTCGTCGAGCTAGAACCTTCGCTAACTCTGTGGCAACAATTCCACTACCACCCACTGACGCGTAGCACACAATACCGACGTTCATAAAACCCAGTCTCTACTGTAGACGGCAGCAATATCGACCGCGCTCACCGCAAACAAGTTCCTTGCCCTGTTGTCCACACATCTCAGGTTAGACATTTTCGTTCCCACACCTAGACACCACTAATCTAGCTGCCCGCTCCAGATCTGAAACGGCCTGCAGTTGGCTAGCAGAGCCGGTGGTGCATAATTCTATCCAATGAAACTTCGAGTCATGCGGTCGACGTTTCATGCGACATTCAAGACGGCCACTAACGACTCGCGCAAATACCCGCCGATTTGCAAACAACGCCGACCGGCCAAACAAATAGCCCAGACGCACACCGCAATGCCAGCGCGCAAAGTCACGAAGAAAGTTCTCAGCCTCCGATCGGCGAACCATAAGCCATCTCCAGAAAAGGCATTCTACACGTTCGGTTTAGCGCGCTGGTCTGAAGTAACCCGGCTGCACAAGGGGTTGCGTTATCGTTTCCCCGAGTATTCCAGCATTTGCTGCGTAAAGTCCTGAGGATACGTAATTACCACATCAACAATCTCGCCCGATGAATCCACCACGGGCTCAAGTTTCGGCATCACAAATCCAGTGTAAGACGCCACATTGACCCGCGACACGCGGTCAACGACTTCATCGCGGAGCGCTGGGTCAAAATGAATACCGTACGATTCAAAAAGTGTGTACGCCGCGTCATAGTCGCCTTCAGACTTAATCCGCTGCACCTCAGCTAAAAGCGTCCCGACGCCTTCACGAAAAGCATTGCTATCAATCATGACATAGTAGGTTTTACCATCACGGGTACGCTGCTCAATCGCGTTAGTGTTATCCATAAGCCAGTGAACAACCATCTGTCGATTACGCATATGGTCTTGTTCTATCTGAGTTCCTTCCCGAACCCGTCTAAGCTGGAGGATGGCATTTCGCGTGTAGGACTCGTACTCGGCAACAATGATGTCTTCGTGGTGTTCAGAGTCAATAATTCCGATTTCCACAAGCTTCGGATCTGCAATGAAATAGAGCGCAACCAAATCTGCACGTGCCTCTTCCAGAGCAGAGTACTGTTCCTTTATAAACGCTTGCGGATTTCCTTCAAGAGCGTCCGACAACTGACCTGATGCGTGACCAATAACTTCATGCATATTGGTCGTTAGTTCACCCGCCAAGCTGCCCCATTCTGCTGAACGCATTGCTTCGTCATCATCCCAGGTAAATTCATTGCGGTACGCGTTCGGTCTCGACCGCTCGTACGCCTCCGTGACATTCGACAACGAAACAGACTTGCTGCCGTATGTCTCCCGTACACTCTGGTCGTTTGGAAGGTTGATCCCGATCGGTGTTATTGGACCAGCATCGCCAATTTCGACAACAACATCAATCGCGTTAGCTGTAATTCCAAGCACGCCTTCTTTACGGTAACGGGGGTCCCACGGCATGCGGTCCTCGAACCACTGCGCATTATCGGCAAGTGTTTGGATCGCAGCGGTTTTTTCTTGATTGACATAGTACACGAGAGCTTCCCAGGACCCCTTCGCACCACGAGCATCCATATAGACCTCGGTAAAACCATTAATCGTGTCAACAGGCGATGACTGATCAGCCACCCACGCAATGTCGTATTCGCTACGATCCGTTGACTCTCCCGTCCGGTACCATTGCACAAGCGATTTGAGTGCTGTTGCCATTTCTGGTGTGGCGAAAGGAACCGCTGTCTCTAAATGTCTAACCACCTCACGCAATTGGTTTGCATATCGCCCGTCCCCATCAATGCGGTAAACCTCTTCCTCAAGCATCCCCCCTCTCTTAACCAATCGAGAATTCAACGGGTACTGCTCATCGAAATCAGCAATGTCCTCCATCGACACACCGTCGTAAAGATTATTTGAGCTGGAAAGCAACATATCCATCTCGTCAGCGGGCGTCTTATTTGTCACGATCGGCTCGAACGTAACGTCGAAAAACATCGGCTCAAGACGAGTCAACAGGTCATCAAGTGACTCTCCTTCATTTAGCGGAAATACTGCGCCATCCTCTGCTGCCGCACGTGCGGCCAGTCGAAATACCGCCGGGTCGATATCCAACACATATTTCCTGGCCGTCAGATTATTGAACGGTCCAGTATTCAGCCAGAATAATTTCGTATAGCGATGAATCGCATCCCGGGTATCTGCAGCGAGACGATCGGAGTGCGTAAGAATTTCTTCGAGCACTTCACGCATCTCAAGCCCGTGCGCATACCGTTGATCGTAGTAGATATCTCGGCCAGCGAGTGCCGCATTATACAGGTGCCAGACTAAAACTTTTTCCCGAAGTGGAAGAGCCGGAAATCCGTCCGCATAAATCTGTGCAATAGACACATCATCAATCCGCTCCAGCAGATACTGACGGTCTTCCATTTCTGATGATTCAGAGTCTGACTCCAGTATTTCAGGTGCATTTGACACACACCCTATGGTGAGAACCAACACCGCAATAAAGAGCACCATCTGTCGTTGCCAGGTCATCGCGCCTCCATAACCAACAAAACGTGTATTCCGACCTCCAAGAACGTCAGACACTAGTAAAATGGAGGTGTTCCGGGATTATATCGATCTAAGGAAACAAAGAGATGACTCTTAAATTGTCGACCCCTCATATTGTCGCCTGGGTCGTGACCATGGCTGCCACAATTGGTAGCTTGGCACCAGTAACACATGCGCAACAGAATGTGCTTACGGTCGCCGGCCTGTACGATCCCGACCGACGAATCGACTTTGATGGCAGCGTCCCAACGGATCTTACTTGGTTGGACAATGACACCTACATCGCCAAACGCCTTGCGGGTGACCCATTTGAGAGCCCCTTCGTACGCGTTGATGCAATCAGCGGGGAACGCACGGCTCTGATTGATGTGGACTCATTCGAAGAAGCACTTCGAATGCTACCAAGTATCTCTCAGGCTGACGCGAGAGACCTTGCAAGATCCACTAACCACCTGTTGGATCCATCTCTAGCTTCAATGGTCATCAAACATGCCAATACCCTTTTTCACTTTGACATCGAAAATAATCAGATCAGCACACTGACACAAACAGTCGGCGACAAATCAGAACTGTCGATGAGTCCTAACGGGGAATTTCTCGCCTTTATTGAGGACCACAATCTAATCGTTGTTGACCTCGCGCAGCAAAGAACTCACACGCTCACGACGGATGGAAGTCCCCGTGTTCGCAACGGGTTGCTCGACTGGGTGTACCAGGAAGAAATTTATGGCCGCGGTAACTTCCGAGGTTATTGGTGGAGCCCTGACTCAACACATCTTGCGTATCTTCAACTCGATGATCGTGACGTCCCTAGCTTTCCTGTACTCGACCACATGCCGTACCACCCTGGTATCGAAACATGGGAATATCCAAAAGCTGGTGACCCCAATCCTGTTGTCAAGCTTGGCATTGTGAGTGCCAAAGGTGAACAGACAACATGGGCGAGCCTGGATCAATATCAATCCGTCGACCCGCTTATCGTCGATGTCGGTTGGACGCCAGACAGTCACGATGTCGTGTTCCAAGTTCAAGACAGAGAACAGACCTGGCTCGACCTGAACACTGCAAATAGATCGAATGGAGCAGTCACGCGAATTCTCAGAGAAGCATCTGAGACTTGGGTCAATGTTCTTGGACCGCCACTCTGGCTCGATGACGGCACCGCCGTGTGGACGAGCGAACGGTCAGGGTGGAGTCATCTGTACCACATCGACAGAACCGGCAAAGTCCTCAAGGAAATCACCAGCGGCCACTGGGAAGTTCGCGCCCTGCACGGTGTTGACAAAGACGGCGTCGTTTATTTTTCTGGCACTGAACGTAGCCATACGGGTCTTGATATCTATCGCGTTGACCTCAGCGGAAGTGATCGTCGCCTGGTGTCGACAACCGCAGGTACACATTCCGCTCAGTTCAATCCGAACCTCACACTCTATATCGATAGGTGGAGCGACATCGCAACGCCACCACAGATCCGATTACACGACAGTACCGGTGCAAGTGTTCGGACCATTGCGAACAACCCCGCCACGCATCTTACGGAGTACGCGTTACCAAAACCTGAGTTTCACCAAGTCCGAAACAGAGACGGGTTCGTAATGGAGGCATTGATGATCAAGCCGCCACATTTCGATCCAACTCATCAGTATCCCGTCTATCAACATGTCTACGGAGGGCCCCATATACAACGAGTTAGAAACGCCTGGAGCGCTGAAACTCTTTTTTGGCAACTTCTAGCTCAGCAGGGCATCGTGGTATGGGTACTCGACAACAGTACCGCGAGCGGCAAAGGCGCGGTCTCCACTTGGCCCGTATACCAACGTTTCGGAGAATTGGAACTGCGTGATCTCGAAGACGGTCTTGACTGGTTGCTGGAACAATCATTCGTTGACCGCGATCGGATCGGCATTGAGGGCTGGAGTTATGGTGGATATATGGTCAGCTATGCGCTCACACACAGCCAACGGTGGTCGATGGGAATCGCTGGTGGATCGGTAACTGATTGGCGAGATTATGATTCCATCTATACGGAACGTTACATGAGAACGCCAGAGCACAACAGCAATGGCTACCGACAAAGCTCGCCACGATTTAATGCAAGTAGTCTGCATGGCGACCTCCTACTCGTACATGGCTCAATGGACGAAAACGTACATATGCAAAACACATTGCAATTTGCTTACGCCTTGCAGGATGCCGGTAAGCCCTTTGAAATGATGATTTATCCCAAATCAAGACATCGCCTTGGCACACCGGCACTCGAGTACCACAGACGCGACAAAATGTTCGCGTTTATTCTCGAACATCTAACCCCAATGCATTCTGCTGACGTAAATACCGATCAGCCTTTACGGTAACCGGTTCTTTCGGGTTTTATAACAGGGCAACGGTCCCGTTGCCGCTGAACTTGACCTCCTCCTGCAACACTAGGCCCGAGGGCCGGAATGGAAGCCTGGATCGACACTTATCATGCCGTTGAGGGTCTCGCACGACTGGGCACCTATTCATTTCTCACAGACGGAGCCGTTGGGGCACAAAAAGAAGACAATCTCCGCCACCTCATCGCGAATCTCGGAAAAGACGTGTCACGAGAACACATCGTTCCTTTTCTTACGACAAAACACACATTGAGTTACTGCCTTCGGTATGCGGACCGTGCCTGGGAAACAGGTTTCCGGTCTTTAGTCGTGCTTGGTGAGGATACAACTGTTGGTGCGCCTCGCGTCGTTCCACATGGATCCGACCTTCGACAGTTGATTAGAACACGGCAATCTCAACTGATACTCGGTGGATCCAGACGCGCAAGTGAATTTCTTACTTGAAAAAGATACGACTGCAGGCTTTTTTCTCACACAGGTTGTTTCACACCATGATCGAGCAGCGGTTGAACAGTTCCTTGCCGTAGCCCGCCGACGCCAACTGTCACTGCCTGACGTCTTTGGCGTGTTCTTTTATCGGAGTACTAGTATCGAAACACTTAAATTTCTTGCGCGTTTTCTTTCGGTTCCGTCGACCAAACTGACCGCCGAATTTGAAGTAGGATTTAACGCAGTTCAAATTTGTGCACGCTCTATTGCAATACTCAAACAACTAGGCGTGAACAACGTCTACGTCAGCAACCTGCCCGTTTGCACGGCCGCACCAATTCTTAGAGTCATTCTTTTTGAAGCTGCACAATCGACCGGACGCATGCTGCTCTAAGGACGTGATTTGGGCTTAGCACCAAATCTTCTCTTACTAATCTCGCGGTGCACGGTGGCAGGAGAAAACGCCGGCAGACAGACCGCCATATATTCTGCCCCACCCGGAGCTGGACTACTGTATCGAACCCATTCACCAGATGCCGTAACAACCGCTTGGCCCGCATTCACATCAAGATGTCCACCTTCGTATTCCACACGCAGCAGCCCCCGAAGCACAACAGTAATTTCCTCGAACTCGGGGCGTTGTCCTGGCTCCTCCCATCCTTCTGGAGAAATCATACGGGCAACACTTACACCTTCATGACCGGAATTCACACGACCGGCGTACTCCTCGATCTGCTTCGGTTTTGTCCCAACCGCTTCAACAATCGACGGTTTAGATATCAGTGTCGGCATATTTGTGACCCATCTGTTTACCTACCGAATGTGACGTCCACCATCCACGCGTATCGTCTCTCCCGTTACAAATTCGGTCTTGAGCAGTCCAATGACGACTTCACTAATTGCACCCGCCCCCCCCCAGCGGCCGAGGGGCGTAACCCGCTCAACCTCTTGAACCTCTGGACTATCCAATTCTGTCGGCTGAATGATTGGGCCCGGCGCAATTGCATTAACTAAAATATTGTCTGCAGAAAGTTCCAGAGCAAGCGCCTCCGTCAATCCCATCACCGCGCGCTTCGCAACATAGTACGGAACGTAGCCCTTGTACCGTGGCCGACCGCTTGCCGCGGTCCAGTCAGAAAAACAAATAATGTGCCCACCACCGACGCGTCGCATGTGCGGCACAGCAGCTTGAGCACACTGGTACGCACCAGCTAAATCGACCCGTAGGGGCGCATTCCAGTCATCTGTCGTCAGGTTGTCAAAAGAACACTGGCGATAGACAGAGGCCATGTTGATCAGGATGTCGAGCCGCCCAAATGCCTTGACCGTGTCAGCAACCAACTGCCGGACCTCCGTCGGTTCAGCGATGTTTGCTTTTGACACAAGTGCACGTCTGCCTATCTCTCGCACTTGAACTGCCGCCGCTTCCATTGCGTCAGCTGACCGATGGCACGACAGCCCCACGTCAACCCCTTGCCGCGCAAGTTCAGCGGCAAGCGTGGCACCGATCCTCCGACCGCCGGTAATTAGCGCGACTTTATTCTGTAGTTCCATCGGTCCGGTTTCACCACCGGCGTGTACTCGCCGAGGTCAACGGACAACCAGCATCCTACTCGGCTGGTTGGATGTGAAGGGGTTGGTCGGCTTCAGGTCGGAGCATCTCATCAATCAGAAATACATCTGTGAGTAAGGCCCTGAGATGAATCATACCGTTAAGATTATCGACCATCTGCGACGTAATGTTTTTCTGGGCCAGCACCAACTGCACCGCCGCCCTTCCGGACTCCGCGTCCCTGCGGAGCACCTCTATAAAACCCTTGTACTGGTCACGACCATCTTCTGGCAAATCCTCAACGACCTTCAGAAAAACATCTCCAAGGCCGGGGAGGGTCCGTTCGAGTCGCTCGAGTTGTTCACGCGTCTGCGTATCCGCCGTCCGGGCCATATAAGCCGTGACCCCTTTAGCCGCGTAGGCCAGGCAAAACTCGTACGTTTCTTCAACGATGTCAACGGACGCTTTAAGTTCATCCGTCGCGGATTGCGACATGATTCAACCTTCCCCTCTACAGTCGTACGAGAAATGTGAAGATGAACTGGCTACCCATTTTCGATCAAACAGGTAGTCGTTACCTAGCTACTTCGTGGTGACGTCCCAGCGTTCTGGATCGTGATGAGACAAGTACTCATCGCGGCTAACGGACCCGAAGATCATCGACTTAGTCAGCCAGATCTTGTCCGGTCTAACTGCGAAGTAGATGTGCGTTAAGGTCAACATGACGAACAACACTGCACCCAGTCCATGAAGCATGTACATCAAACCCCAGGTTTCCTCTGCGAGGAGATATGCATTCCTTGCAACCAGGGCATTTTCAATACGAAACATCATAACAAGCCCGGTCGCTATGACGGCAAGCCCGGCGAGCATAACTGATGTGTGGTACAGCTTGTGGTCTAACGGGTATTTACCGTGCTTCTTGATCTCACCCCCATCACCTTGGCCAAGCTGACGCTTCACTCGCGCAGCGGCCTCAGCCAAGTCTGCTGGAAGAATCCAGATAGACCAAAAATCAAGAAAGAACGTGGAATGAACGATGTGATAAATGATCGAGATTGTCAAAACAACCCCGGCAATCCAATGAATCGTTACCCATGGAAACTGGATCCCAACGATCGGAAAAAACCCAGTGACCAGCAATACCAACATCGCAGCCGCCATGACCCAATGAAACAACCTGGCTGCGAGGCTATGTCGCTCAATCCGGTCAGGAACACCAGTGACGGCTGCGGAGCCATCACCACCGGACGCTTCCCGCGCCAACTTCGGAAGCCAAACAGCCGAGTAAATCACATGAAAAACAATGAAGGCGATACCGGCCCAGAATGACAAGTACAGCAGATCCCAAGAGACCCTGATCAGGATCTCTTGGCCCCAGGGATTAGTTCCCCACTGAAACAACTCCATGCACTACGCCTCGCCGCGAACGGAGCGCGTCACTAGATTCCGCAACAACGTAACCTTGTAGCCGTTGTGCGCAAGCGGGCTGACACCGCGTATCGCAATCTGTCCAGCCTGGTCTGCAGCCTGGTCACCAACCTGCTGGCCACGCACCGCATCTTCAGCTGCAATAAACCGAACCGGGTACGGAGCAACTCCGTTAGCGACGATCCGGATATCTTCAATTACGCCATTATTGATCTTCGCAGCCGACGCAATGTTCGCAAGCGGGAAATCCCATACCTGGCGGTCGCGAGCTTTCTCAAAGTAAAAGCGAGCATTCGCCCACGTCGACGGAATGCGAATCTGCGTAAGGATGTCACCAGGCTGCAGTGCGGTCATCCGCTCGATGTCCACCGCGGGCCCAATAAAGAAATCCTGCGCAGGAATCACGCGTTCGCCACTAGCGTTGACAACCACCATCTCTGCGTCAAGCGCAACCAGAACGGGAGCCGTATCCGACGGGTTGACTGCCACACATCGACTCGCACCCAAAATCGCATGCTCACGATTCATTGCGGTAGGTGTATCGGCATAACAAATGTTCCCACCCGCACGGTAGCAGCTCCACCCATCGCGGTAATACCAACAACGAGTATCCTGGCCAACATTGCCGCCGAGCGTGCCTTGGTTTTGAATCTGCGGCGAAGCAGCCTTAGAGGCGGCCTGACCAAGGATCCCAAACTGGCCTGAAATATCAGGATGGCGAATAACTTCTCGAAGAGTGGCCATTGCACCAATTTCTACACCGCCACTAGTAGCTCTGATCTCATGCAAGGAGGCGATGCCTCCGAGATCAACTACAGCGGCTGGCTTCTGGACACGATCCTTAAACCAGTCCCAAGAATCGAGCCCCCCCGCCAGTACCCATGCCTCGGCCCCATAGCGGTCGAGCACTCCCAACGCTTCCTCTGTACTGGAAGGCTGGAAAAGCTGAAATGCCGGCATCTTGTCGCGAATCACGGCCATTAGTTCTTCTCCTGTACCAATCCTCTAAATTAATGGACCTAGACGTGTGTCTTAAGAGGGTTATGTGCCTCGGTTTCGTTGTTAAGCTTCGTCAGAATCATGTCACGCATAATCGGCGAGCGATTGAAATAAACATCGTCACCTAAAGCGTCAGCAATCGCGTTCAGCACCGCTCCTGCGGCTGCACCAACCGGCGGCTCCCCAACACCACGAGAACCGATCGGACTAAACGGATCAGGTAGATTCGGAGACGAGAAATCCATCTCCTTCTCATGAGGAACGTCAAGAATGGAAGGCGGACGGTTCGAATAAAACCGCTTCGCGACATGGAGACCCCATTGCGGATCCATGACCCATTTTTGACCTAAAGCAACGCCAAAGCCCTGCACGCCACCACCATGAACCTGAGCCACAAGGTTTTGCGGGTGCAAAACAGTACCGACGTCCGCTGCCGCTTTGTAGTCAACAAGCCGCACAGCGCCCGTCTCGACATCGACCTCTACTTCCGCGAAACCGATGACGTAGGACATGTTCCGACCACCAGTTTCGTAGTTATCTTTAATAGCTACGACAAGGCCGCTACCCTGCAGACCAGTTGCCGACCGAGTGGTCATTTCATTAATGTCTTCCGGTAACTCGCTGCCGTCATAGACACCACCCATCTCGATGGCGCGTTCAGCTGCCTGCGCAAACGTCATACTCTGCCCGCCCCTGTAAACGCGGCCGTTTGCAACCTGGAAACTTTCCGCGGAACCACCGAACCGGTCTGCTGCAATTTCCTGAAGTCGTTTCTTTGCTTCAAGACCCGCAGCCCAGTTGGAACGGGTATGCGCATGGGTAGTCTGACTGCCACCCTGAATCGCACTCCATGGAAGATGCTTACTCGTATCACCCCAGATAACCTCGGCCTGCTCCCACGGGGTATCCAAGGCTTCCATCGCGGTCCGCGATGTATCCGAGAAGGACTCCGTCCCGAGATTACCAACGCCCGTATGAATGGCAACCTTTCCATCCGGACGAATCACGAGCAACCCATCGATACCAGACGCGCCAGCTGAGTAGGAACTAATCGCAGCACCGATGCCGGTGACCTTCGTCCCGTTCCGCTGCTGGCTGCGGGCTTGCATTCCGGCCCAATCAAAGTCCTCACGCGCCTTCGCGATTGCCTCTTTCGGAAACGCACTGGACACGTTGCCTTGCTGACCCTGACGTGGACGACCAAACAATGCCTGCCCTTCAGGAGCATTCATGCGAATGATCTCAAGCCGATCAATGCCAAGCTGCTTAGCCGCCTTATCAACGATAGGCGCAAACATTGCTACGGCCTGCACACCACCAGGCGCACGCTGCGCTGCACGGGGCGGCGTATTGGTATAGACCGTCAAGCCGCGCAGCCGCATATGGTCGGGTTGATACATGAGTGACGCCTGGTCGGCAGCCGACATAAAGTCGCCCGACCGGTTATACGGACCACCGTCTTGCACGTGCAGCAAATCGATCGCCACAATGGTTCCGTCGCTCTTGAACCCGAACTTCGCGCGCGCCTGAATACCGGGACGCGCGCCCCCGAAGAAGTTTTCTTCCTGCCGCGTCACACGAAGCTGGACTGGCTTGCCGGCTTTTTTCGAAAGCAGCGCCGGAATGCGAGCCTGCATCGAAGCAGAGATCTTGCTGCCAAACCCACCACCACAATACTCAGAAATAACCACAAGGTCTTCAGGATCCACACCAACCCACCGCGCCATGCCACCTTCAGTCCGCGCTGTACTTTGCGTGGAACAATGCATGTAGCATTTTCCGTTTTGCCAGTAAGCCATCGCGGTTCGCGTCTCAAGCGGTTGGTGCGAGAGGGACGCCGAAAACACCGACTCGTCCAACACCAAATCCGCGTCAGCAAAACCGGCCTCAACATCACCGACCTGCCACTCGTCGGTTACTTCACCCCCGAGCGGCATAACACCGTTCTCAAATTCGTTCCAGTCGACGTTGTCCCACTTAATCGTCTGAAGGTCTCGCCCGGCCATCGTGTTCCCATCCAAACGAGCATTGGGACCATCTGGACGAAGACTATCCATCGGATCGAGTACGAACGGCAGTGGCTCGAAATCGATCTGAACCGCCTCGATTGCGGCTGCAGCTGTTTCTTCATCAACGGCTGCAATGGCCAGAATCGGGTCGCCTTCATAATGCGGCTCATTCGTTAACCCGGCCATTTGCGGAGCCTCGGCTTCCGGAAGGTCATCAGCCGTAAGGATGGCCTCAACACCAGGCATCGCCATCGCCGCACTCGTGTCCATACGGCGCACTCGCGCGTGCGGCATAGGACTCACAAGCAGTTTCGCAAATAACATACCCTCGGCACGGAAGTCCTCGGCGTATTTGGAACGGCCGGTAACCTTCGCGATTAGGTCGGGCGTTATGTAGTCTTTGCCGACCAGCTTAAAACGATCGTCAGCACCAATCTTGTAATCAGCCATGGTCAGCTCCTCACCCCGTTACGCGTGTACTCCATCGCCCGCTCAGCGACATTGAGGATCCGGTTGTAATCAGCACACCGACAGATATTGCCGGCGAGATGTTCCGCCGCTTCTTTGCGAGTAGCGTTCGGGTTGTCATTGGCCAACTCGACCATGTTCATGACGAACCCAGACATACAAAACGCACATTGGAAACCCTGGAGGTCAACAACAGCCTGCTGGACCGGATGAAGCGTGCCATCAGCACTCTCCAGCCCTTCGATCGTCATCACCTCACGCCCACGAACCTGATGAGTCAAGGTTGAGCAGGAATAATGGGCCACGCCATCAATAAGGACTGTGCACGCACCGCACTCGGCACGGTCACACCCAATCTTTGTTCCGGTAAGACCAAGCTTGTACCGGAGCGTCATCGCCAACGTCTCTTGAGGAATTACATCAACGCGGCGCTGCTGACCATTGACGGTCAACGTTACAAGCCGTTCGACTGCCCCAGGAGCCTGGGCCAACGCAACACCATGCCCACTGCGAAGGACGTAATGCGACGCTGATACGGCAGCGCCGCTGGCGACCACTCCTTTAATGAAGCTACGCCGTGAAACTCCCTGTTCTTCCGTCTGCAACTGTGTATCCTGCACGTCTCCCATGAGACGACCTCCTCGTTGCGCGGTCCATGCGCCGGAACCGGTTCAATCTTTATTGAGGGCTAAAAAGCTCTCTTCGAGGCCAGAAGTGTAGCACCTGAGTTCGTTGAAGCCAACCCCCAAAAAATGACAAGTGATTTCTTCGCAAACAAACGTCTAATTCATTCTATCGAAATAATTTACCTACGGGTATTTAAGGCCGCTCGATAATGAGATCGATCTCATTATCGAGCGGCCTTAATCTAATCTAAGGAAATACGAAACGCCGCAAACCGCTTCAAAAACAGCCCCGAAATAAGCCCCTCATCCGCCTAGATCGATTTCTTTACGACAAACACCGGCTCTTAAGTCTTGAGCTGGCTTTAGCGTTCAGCAGCAATGTAGCCGTGCGCCCTACCAAACCAGTAACTGACAAGATAATCCAGTCCATTCGTTTCAAAAGGCGAATCTTCGTGACGATTCCCGCCAATCAGGTATGGGTTATGCACAAGAAAACTCCATGTCCGCCCTCTTTGATTAATGGGCCGAACTCGCCCGTCATCTACGATAACGGATGGCTCGGACTCAAACACAAACCCGAATCGGCCCGCATAGGTAGTAATGGTGCCACTGTTCCACTTCATATCGAGAGGGAAATTTCTGAGGGTGCCAACTGCATCACCAAAAGCACCAGACTCGCCACTCCAATGGCGGTATAAGAATGTCGCGAATGGATTAGCCTCAATATCGATCCCGGGGTACGCGTCCCCATGAAACCACCGGCGAGCAGCTTCCAGATAGTGAGCTCGGATCTCCGTATCGTGCTCAAGTTCAAGCAGAGGATACAGCGCTAACGCGATCAGTACATCGTCAGAATGATTCACCTCAAGCGGTGGTCCGTCCTCTCGAGCCTGCTCGCCGATACGAGCGTACCCTTCGTCGATCAATCGTTGATACTCTTCGTCATATCGCGCAAGGCCAGTCAACGAGTGCGCCACTTTCAACATCTGGAGCAATAACAGCGCGTTCATTGGCTCTCTATTCACAACGTAATCGCGCTCATAGTGCCCCCACGTGGTGGGCCGGCCATCAAACCCAATGATCCGGTGCCCATTCGCAACAATTGCATCCACGACTGCACCAACAGCTCGCCCGACTCGAAGCCGTTCTTCTGCATCGGCAAGATGCTCGGTGTACACATAGAGCCCAAACACAAAGGCATCGACCTGGTCCGAACTGACGTTACCCCGCCATCGGTAACGGGTGTCCGATGTCTCCCGCCACACTCCGTCATCAAACCACCTGGCGCCCGTCGGCATGGAGGCTCGAGCGAGTAAACCTGGCTGGCCGGTAACCTCCACCAAATGCGCCAGCGCTGACGCCGCCTCGGCGGCCCGGTCACCCGCTTGCTCGTCCCCTGTCGCGAGAAAACGCCACGTTTGCATGGCGCAGTAAATCCCGGTCATATACGCCGTATCTGACATGTTGAATGTAATGAAGGGGTACTCGGCAGATGGCAACCGACGACGTACTCGCACTTGGCCGTTCTCTAAGAACCTTTCAGCTAGATCCACCTCAAATAGCTGAGCTTTGCCTGCAAGAGAAAGAGAATCGCTTGCCGCAACAACAAGCGTGGGTATTACGAGCGCAAATCCACCAATGGAAATTGCTGCCCAGCGCCAAAAAGAATGACGCCTTGAAAATCGAAAACAGAAAGAGGGTACTGTCATCAATAGATCCAAAAGCGAGTAATCCTTCACAAAATAAAATTCCAATCCACGAGACATCTCTGCGCAGAACGCCACGTCAGGGTCGCCGCGCACATCACTAATCTTAAGCGCGGCGGGCTGCATACCCCAATGCTATTAGGAGAAAGATGCGATGATGATCATCGCAATGGCGCTCATCTCATCGCGACGATTTGGCACTCCATATGAACGAGGTGTTCTTGCTTCCGCGGCACTGGTAATTTTTGCCGTCGTTGTCACGATTGCTGATGCAAGCCGTAGAATCCGGGTACCAGTCACCATGACTGACGGTCCGATCCTCTATTACATACATGACCCCGAACACCTCGACACCGACAAAAAATTGGCCACCTGGGCATTTACTCACTGGGCGCAAGCATCTGAAGGCCGCATTCGATTTGACAGTACAGAGGACCGGCACCTTGCATCAATAGAACTGTTGTGGACTCGTAGTTCCGTGCCAGGGCGTTACGGGGAAATGCGGCCGACCTTTGTTAACGGGCATCGTGCTGCCACTATCGCCGTTCATCCCGATATTACTGCCCTCGGCTCAGAAGTGACTGTTCGGAGTAAGCGGGACCCACTGTTGCACGATGTCCTCGTGTATCTCACGTGCCTCCATGAAATTGGTCATGCTCTCGGGCTAACCCATACCGAGGCTAGTGAGGACATTATGTACGCCTTCCGTCAAAGGGGCCATATCCCGAGTTTCTTTGAGCGCTACCGCAACCAAGTAAGCCGCCGTGCTGACATACGGTCCCACTCAGCAATTTCCGACACCGACGCAAGTCGACTCCGTGCTATCCATTGATTAGTCCCGACGCTTAGTCGTTGTAACTAAAACTCAAATTTCCGTAATAAAAATCGAATATAAGAAAAACATGTCCTTGACAGCCTAGACACGCAGGGCTATACATACGTATAATTAAAACGAACGTTCGAATAAGAAGGGTATTTCTTATGGCTAGCGACACAAAACGACGAATTCTAGACGCCGCTGAACAGTTGATAGGTGATAGGGGCTTTCCCTCCACATCCATGCGCGACATAACAAA
>Ga0310342_100000834_pt1 | contig 18304 bp, 16 predicted proteins | sample S15DNA20500_MG_FD_206155 | JGI IMG/M metagenome (GOLD analysis project Ga0310342, IMG submission 206155) | Marine microbial communities from station ALOHA, North Pacific Subtropical Gyre - S1503-DNA-20-500_MG | ecosystem: Environmental > Aquatic > Marine > Oceanic | place: Pacific Ocean: North...
TGAAGGTTTTTATCACGACCTTGGTTGTGATGACCTCCATCATGCTACTGATTGGCCTGGCTCAGCGAGCCTTACTGGAGGGAATGGGACCGATTCCCGTGTTGCGGCTAATCCCCTTTGTCCTTCCCGACGCCTTACGTTTCGCCATTCCCGGGACGATCCTGTTTGCTGCCTGTAGCCTCTATGGCCGCATGGCTGCAGATAACGAAATCCTGGCCATAAAATCGCTCGGCATTTCTCCCATGGTTGTCATTTGGCCAGCTTTAACGGTGGGCTTCATTATCAGCCTGGCCGCTGTCTGGCTCAACGACGTGGCCGTCACCTGGGGTCGCCACGGCATCAATCGCGTGGTGCTGCAGTCGGTGGAAGAGATCGCCTATGGCATGCTCCGCACGCAACATTCGTACACGACAGATCGGTTTTCCATTAGCGTCAAGGATGTTGAGGATCGAACCCTCATTCGTCCCACCATCTGTTTTCATGCCACCGACAAATCGCCCCCTGTTACGTTAACCTCGCGGCAGGCCGAATTGCGCTTTGATTCAGACAATAGCAAACTACTTTTGCGCCTGGAAGACACCGAGTTCGATATTGGAACACACACGCATGGCCGGTGGCCCAATACCTTCGAATACGAATTACCCATCCCCACCGGTTCCAGGAATGGAAGTAACTCGCAGTCACCCTCTGAAATCGCCCTGCGCGATATCTCTCAGAAAGCCAATCAACAGCGCACCACAATCAGTAAACAAGAACAACTAATGGCCGCGCATAGCGCTTATCAAATGCTGACGGGAGACTTCCAACAGCTGACTGGCAAGCAATGGAACAACCGCGTCCGTGGTTTAACTTCGGCTAACTTCCGCCTCTATCGGCTGTTGACCGAACCCTGGCGGCGCTGGGCAAATGGATTTAGCTGCCTGGTCTTTGTCCTCGTCGGAACCGGAATGGCTATCTGGCTCAAAACGGCAGATTTCTGGACCAGTTTCGGGGTCTGCTTCCTTCCCATTCTGGTCGTCTACTATCCGGTCATGCAGTACGGCGTCGATCGGGCCAAGTGTGGTGCTTTTCCTCCCTACAGTGTCTGGTTCGGAAACCTTGTTTTGCTAGTCGTTGGTACGCTCTTGCTACGCCGCGCCATTCGACACTAAAGCGGGCTACCGGAAGCGGTTTTGCTAGCAACTAGTTGCGTCACCGGGGCCCAGTTCACGGCTTCCACCTTGCCTTTCAAGGCATCCACCGAGTACACTTGCCGGGCTCTAAATTGCCCGCCGTCTCATCTGTTCAAACTACTTTCCTTCGCTCCAGTACCGCCATCACGACAAGGAGGTCGTCGTTGCTGTCCCGTTGGCCCATTCGCAACAAACTGCTGCTTGGCATTGCCTGGCTCTTTATGATTGCCTTCGTGCTGTTCTTTAGCAGTTTACACGGTGTCAGTGCCTACCGGCACTTAGCGCGCAGTGTCAGTCGGCGAGCGAGCGAATTACCCTTGTCAGCCGAACTGACACGAACCGTTAGTAACTTGCGGTTTACACTGCAACGGGTTCAAACCCTGCAAGACTCTCCCGGTCATGATCCACAGCGCTATACCGGTCTGTTGCGTGAAGAATTCCACATTCAACTGTTAGCCGTTGCCGAATCGGTGGATCGTTATCGTCATCAATTGTTTGCAGCCAACAATGACAGTGACTTGTTAGGTGATCTGAAACTTGAGCAGGTCACTATTGAAAAGATCGCTGCTTCCTTGGAGCGAATTAAAGGAACCAATCACGGGGAAGCCTGGATTCTCGACCAGCTGGAAATTGAAACACTCAATGACGAGTTAGCTGAATTAAGCCGGTTGTCAGCGATTCTACCAGGTTACTTGCAGCAGCGCATGCATGACTTTGCCGGCGAGGTTCGTGTTGAATATCGCACACTGATCATCGTCACCTGGGTCACTTTTACAATCGTTGTCGTTTCCTTTATCGGTTTCTGCGTATTATTTGACCACTCGTTGATACGTCCGATCCAAGTGCTGATCGATGGTTCACGACGGGTGGCTGCCGGAAACTTCGATCACCGTATTGAAGTTCACACGAAAGATGAAATTGCCGAACTGGCGACAGCCATGAATCAAATGACAACCAGTTTCCAGGAAATACGGGACAATCTGGATGACCAGGTGCGACAAAAAACCCAGGAGGTTGTACGAGGTGAGCAACTAGCGAGCGTCGGATTCCTGGCCGCCGGTGTTGCCCATGAAATCAACAACCCGATGGCTTCGATTGCCTGGTGCGCCGAATCCCTGGAGTCACGACTGCATGACATCATGCAGTCGGACGACAGCAAGCCCGACAGTGAGCACAACTCAGAGGTCACGGTACTCCGCAAATACCTGCGCAGAATTCAGGATGAGGCGTTTCGCTGCAAAGACATCACGGACCAACTGCTGGATTTTTCTCGCTTAGGAGACAGCCAGAAACACCCGACCGAATTGCGGGAATTGATTTCCGGAGTGATTGATATGGTCAAGCATCTTGGGAAGTACCGCAACAAACAGATCCTGTTTCATGGTCAGCAACCTGTGGTGGCCTTGGTGAATTCCCAAGAAATCAAACAAGTCGTACTAAATCTCATCACCAATGCCCTCGACAGCCTGACAAACGAGGGAACCGTCACCATCGAACTGAAACAGCAAGCGGAGAATTTAATACTGTCAGTAACTGACACGGGTTGTGGTATGACGGCAGAAGTTCGGAAACATCTCTTCGATCCTTTTTTTACACGTCGCCCTGACGGAAAAGGAACTGGCCTTGGCCTCTCCATTACTTATCGCATTATTACAGACCACGGTGGTCAGGTTATCGGTACCAGTGCGGGTCCCGGAACCGGATCTTGTTTTGAAGTCACCTTGCCTTTAGCCCCTAACGATGTGCAACATGAAGAAAACCGAAAAGTCGGATAATCCATTGAAAATCCTCTTTGCTGATGACGAAGAGTCTCTGCAAGAATTAATGAGTCTGGAAATTCCCCGCATGGGACATGAAGTAACAGTCTGCCCAGACGGATTGACAGCAGAAGCAGCCTTACAGCGTAACACCTACGACTGTCTGCTGGTTGATCTGGATATGCCAGGCTTGTCGGGAATCGACGTCATCGAGCGAGCACTGACCCTCTCCCCGGAAGCCGAGGCAATCGTGTTGACCGGTAAATCTTCCCTGGAAAGCGCCGTGGCTGCATTACGACACGGTGCTTTCGATTATCTCACCAAGCCCTGTAAGCTGCAGGAACTGGAAAAGCTACTCAAGCGTGTCGTTGAAAAACGTGAAATGAACAATAGGTACCGGGCGCTCAAACATCAGTTGCAACAGGCGGAAGGAACGCCGCAGCTGGTCGGCAACAGTGATGCTTTGCAAAAAGTACGTGATCGCATTGCCAAAGTCGCTCCCACGAATTCAACCGTTCTAATTCGCGGTGAAACCGGTTCTGGAAAAGAACTGGTCGCTCGTGCAGTTCACGAACAAAGTCTCCGCTCCCAAAAACCCTTTGTCGCCATCAATTGTGGGTCGCTGCCAGAAAACCTGATTGAAAGTGAATTGTTCGGACATCGCAAGGGATCTTACACCGGTGCAAATGAACACCGAGTGGGGCTGTTCGAGGTTGCCCACGGCGGCACGATCTTCCTGGACGAAATCGGGGAGTTGCCTAAATCACTGCAAGCAACCCTGTTGCGTGTCCTGGAAAGTGGTGAAATCCGACGACTCGGAGACAACGAGTCTTTTGAAGTGGATGTACGCGTATTGTGTGCCACGCACTGTGGGCTGGAAAAGATGGTGACCGAAGAAAACTTTCGACAAGATTTGATGTTTCGTATCAATACCTTTGAAATCATGCTGCCACCACTGAGAGATCGAACCGAAGACATTCCTCAGATCGCTGAACATCTTTACCGTCGTTTCCATGCGGGAACTTCTCCCGACGAACCACTATTCACTCCCAAGGCGATGAAATATCTGCAATCGCAACCCTGGCCTGGCAATGTTCGTGAACTGGCCAATGCAATCGAACATGCTACCATCCTGTGTGACCAACTCCCTATCACTGTTGATCATCTGCCACAACGGTTTAACTCTTCCCAAGTTGCGACTGTCCAAAGCAGCGAAAGGGCCGCGATGACCCTGCAGGAACTGGAAATGGTAGCGATCCAGAAAGCCTTAGATCGGTACGAGGGAAACAAGCCCGCAGTGGCCGAAGAACTGGGAATCAGCTTGAAGACTCTCTACAACAAGATCAATCAGGCTGCCAAGCTGGATAAGTCAGCATAAACGGCATCGACCGCGCCAATCAAAGATGACGAACGACACCGACGACCACGCCCACCACTTCTGCATCGTCAACGTAAATCGGATCCATGGTTGAGTTGGCCGGCTGCAGGCGAATCTTGTTTTTTTCCGGATACCAGTACTTCAACGTGGCTTCTCCATCGTCGGTACGAGCCACCACCATTTGTCCCTGCTGCGCTGTTTTCTGCTGACGGATTACAACGTAGTCACCATCAGCAATTTGAGCTTCAATCATCGAATCACCTCGTACCTCCAGGATAAACTGATCCTGCCGATGGAAGAGATGATCAAAGTCGATTCGGTCGCACTGTTCAAAGGCTAAGTTAGTCGCTCCGGCAACCACCGTGCCAGCCAACTGCAAACCCCGAGGCTCAGCCGCATCATTCTGAGTCAACTCGATGGCACGGGACTTATTCGGACTGCGACGAATAAGTCCTTTTTTCTCGATCGCTTTCAAATGGCACATGACACCGTTGGGTGACTTAATCCCAAAGTGTTCGCCAATCTCTCGCACGGTGGGACCGTAGCCACGGTTAATAATCTTGTCACGAATTAGTTCATACACATCCTGTTGACGTTGCGTTAACAGTTGTCGTGCTGACATTTCGTTCTCCTGGCAAGAAACGCGGTAATGATCGAAATACCGCCCCCTCGTAAAACGCCACCATACATATACACGTGTACACTGTCAAGTTGCATTGCTCTCCGTCCGGCTGTTGACTGTCGGACTGTACCCACTGCCTGCTGTTTGTGTCACAATATGGCCTCATCATCGACTTAAAACCGGTCAAGGAGCCTCTTCTCATGTTTGCTAAACTAACCATCACGACACTTCTCCCGACGTCGCTGGTCGCCTTCTTGATAGCAGTTTGCCCGCTTGCACCCGTAACCGCTCAGCAAGCAAAACCGAAGAAGGCAACCAAGAAAGCACCCGCGGAAGAGACAGCCAAGGAGCAACGCCAGATTGTTGCCACACTGACTCTCAAGGGTGCCGTTTCGGAAATGTCAGCATCCGATGGTCTGTTTGCTTCCAGTGACAACAGTCTGCTGAGCCTCATCGATCGACTAAACCAGGCAGCCAAAGATGAGAAACTGTCCGGGATGGTCCTGAAAATTCGCGGAGCTTCCATGGGGCGCGCCCAAGCGGAGGACGTGCGACTGGCCATCGGACGGGCGCGAGCAGCTGGACGCAAGATCTACGCGGACCTCCAGGACGCGGGAACACAAGACTACCTGCTGGCCTCTGCTTGTGATCACATTATCATGCCCGAATCCGGCACGCTGATGATCCCAGGTCTGCGAGCAGAGATCACCTTTTACAAAACACTTTTCGACTTCTTCGGTATCAAGGCCGATATGATGCAAGTAGGCTCCTATAAGGGAGCAGCGGAACCGTACACCCGCAGCTCGATGAGCCCCGAATTCCGCCAGCAATATGAACAACTACTGGGAGACTTTTACGACCAGTTAATTGAAACCATCGCCACGGACCGCAAGTTGCCCGTTGAAAAAGTTCGCGGCCTCATTGACCAGGGCCTCTTCACAGCAGAACAAGCACTCCAGGCTGGTCTGATTGATGAAATTGCTTATGGCGACCAGATCAAGGAACGGCTTGGTAAAGATTTGGCAATCGATACCAGTCAAATCGACCTGGTCAACGGCTATGCCGTCAAGAAAGTCGAGAATGACTTCTCGGGCATGATGGGAATGGTCAAATTATTTGACCTGCTCCTAAACGGCGCGGATGGCAAAAAAACAAGCCAGCAGAAAAAAATCGCCGTGGTTTATGCCGTCGGAACCATTGTCACCGGAGAAAGTACGTTCAGCCTTCTGGGAGGAACGGCGGTTGGCAGCGACACGCTGGTGCGAGCCCTGAAACAGGCCGACGACGACAAAACCGTGCAAGCCATTGTGTTGCGAGTCGACAGTCCCGGTGGCTCTGCCCTGGCCAGTGACTTGATCTGGCGGGAAGTGCAGCGGATCAAGAAACCGGTGATTGCCAGTATGGGGAATATCGCCGCCAGTGGAGGCTATTACATCTCCATGGGTTGTGATCAAATCTACGCTCAACCCGGCACTCTGACCGGTTCCATCGGCGTCGTCGGTGGCAAGATATCATTCGCTGGTCTGTTCGATCGATTTGGTGTAAAGACCGAAGTGATCAGCATTGGAAAGAACAGTGGCCTGTTATCAGCGGTCGATCCGATGACTGAGGGTGAACGGAAAGTCTGGAAGGAAAACATGGAGGAAGTCTACCGGCAGTTTGTCACTAAAACGGCTGATGGGCGGAACTTAACCGTGAAACAGCTGGAACCCCTGGCCAGTGGGCGCGTCTGGACCGGGCGGCAAGCAAAAAAGAATGGCCTGGTGGACCAGTTGGGAACGCTACATGAAGCAATTCAAGCCGCTAAAACAGCAGCTAATTTCAAAGATGACGAAAAAGCCGAACTACTTATCTTGCCAGAGAGCGGAAGTTTCCTGGACCAGTTGCTCAGTGGCGGTGGCAGTCCGTTCCCCGGTTTCCAGAGTCAAATTCCCAAGTCGTGGCTGCAGAACCTGCAGGATGTCGAAGCGGTCCGCAAACTGTTCACCGAACCAGCACTGATGCTGATGCCCTATCGCATCATCATTCGCTGAGGCTGCCTGCTGGCAGTCGCCGACCCACTGCGTCGAAACTAGGATTACTTCACAGAAAACTTGTGCACCGTCTTTTGCTGGTAGGTTTCTCCCGGCTTGAGGATGGTCGTGGGAAATCCCGGTTGGTTGGGAGAATCCGGATAATGCTGGGTTTCCAGGCAAAAAGCCTCATGCTGCTGGTTGCCGCCGCCACCTTCTGAGCCATCGAGAAAATTACCCGAATAGAACTGCAAGCCTGGTTGCGTGGTCTGTATTTCCATCACCCGACCACTAGCCGCATCGGTTACTCGAGCCGCAAAAGCCATCGAACCATCCTGGCTACGCAGTGCAAAGCAGTGGTCGTAGCCGAGTGGTTCCAGTTTACTTTCCTGAATCCGGGCTCCCATTTTCTGGGGCTCTGTAAAGTCCAGGAAGCCTCCCTTTACATCGACCAGTTCACCGGTCGGTATGAGCGTCTCATCAACTGCCAGGAACTGATCGGCAGCGATTTCCAGTTCGTGGTCCAGGATCGCACCTGAGCCGGCGCCAGAAAGATTCCAGTAGTTGTGATTGGTCAAATTCACCGGGGTAGGCTGGTCGGTGGTGGCTGTAAACTCCACGCTCAACTCGTTGTCATTAGTCAACAGGTAAACCACCGTAACATTCAGGGTCCCAGGATAGCCTTCTTCGCCATCCTTGCTGACGTAATGAAACTTGACCCCTACCGCCGACTCGGTTTGCACTGGTTCCGCCTCCCATAGCACGCGATCAAACCCATTCTCTCCACCATGTAAATGATTCGGATCATTATTGGTCGCCAGGCTGTACTCCTTGTCACCCAGTTTGAATTTCCCCTTGGCGATCCGGTTGCAGTAACGTCCCACGGTAGCCCCAAAATAGGGGTGACGCGGTAAGTAACCCGCTAACGAATCAAAGCCCAGAGTGATATTCGCTAGCTTGCCATCTCGATCCGGAACTTCTACCGAGGTCACGATCGCCCCATAAGTGATCAACTTAACCACCAGGCCGTTGACATTGGTGCAGGTATACAAGTCAACCTCTCTGTCATCGGTAAGTTTGCCATAAGACGTTTTGTTCCAGTTCATCGCACTGCCATTCTCTGCTGAGGAGTTATTTGGTTGTTCTTGATTTGATTGCTCCTGATCGCCTTCACGTTGACAACCGATTCCAAACAGTAAACTCAAACAGAATAACGAGACTAAGCAATTTCGTAGGGTATAAGACATCGAAACAACTCCTGACAACCGGATTCGTAAATGAGAACTCCTGCTAGAGCATCCTGGCTCAACATGCCCCCGAGTTCCTAAAACAGCTTCGCTCCATGCTGCCCGGCTATTATGGGCCGCTTCGCAGCGCGCGTCCAGTAGCACGCGCAGACCAATAGCCGTTGTAAATCTGAAAACAGATGTGGCCCTGGTGGTCCGCGTTTCAGAGACGCTTTGAACTACAGCAGGCTTTCAAGCAGCAACCGCATCTTTCGCAACTCACCCACGTGATCAATATCCGGCAACTCATCGATATGAACACATAAAGCCCGGCGATAGTTTACCTTGGATAACTGGTTTACCAGGCGACCGTATTCTATGATCCCCTGACCGACACGAACCTGCATGTCTTGTTCCGTACTGTCTCGCAAGCGAACATGAGAAACGTATTTCATCAGTTTTTCACAACTGCGTTCATCATAGGGACCACAGATGTAATGGCTCGGGTCGAGCGTGATGCCAAGGCCTTCGACGTTATCGCATAACGAGATAACCGTATCCGGGTTTTCCGACAGGCAACCAATCTGGCTGCGAATGCTAATATTGATTCCCGATTTAACACCCATTTTTACCATGCGTCGCAGTCGTTCAATTTCCTCGTTAAAGGGAGTACCGAGTTCTGCGGAAGGAACCGTAACGGAAATCACCTTGGTGGCCTTGGCTAACTGGCAAATCGCCTCGAACTGCTGATAGTAAGTTTCACCTTCGGCAGCAATGATGACATCGTAAGCAATCACATCCATTCGACTGGTATGCGCACAAATGGCAATGGACTTCTCTAGCTCGGCAGTGACGAATTCAGGTGTCAGCTGAGGACTTCCATCATGGATGGTAATTTCCAGCGCACCGAATGCCAGATCCGCGAGTCGTTCGACCGCTTCTGCTAAAGCCATTTCAGCGTAACAAGCTGTTGATGCAGCGACAAACACTTCTTCAATCCCCTTCTTCCCGGCTTCTGGAAACAAGTAATAAGGACATAGCTTACCGAGTTCCCTGTCAGTAAGGCAACACCATCCAAAGCAGAACAGCTTCTGCGGTGGGAGTATAGCCACCGCTGATCGGTCGCCCTACAATGACACTTCCCTACAATGAAACTTAGTATTCCGTGGGAAAAAAGTTATTAGTCCTGTACCGGTGAGTCTCCCGGGAGCGTCTTTGCTACCAACGGGCGGCCATCACCGCCTAATTCATCATCCCAAGAGGTTTCTCGTTATGTCACCAAGTTCTGATTCACCAGCCGAAGATACTCCGAATCCCGCTGCTCAAGCTGCGGATCCTGCGCCCATGGCCCCTACAGTCATTGTCCAAAACAATGGGGCTGGACGTCTGCAGCGTTTCATGAGTTTCGTTGGCTGGACTGGTTTTATCTTGTGTGCGTTTTCGTTGATGAGTCATTTTGGTGCCGAAACTGACTATTTTGACACTTCCGAGGGTATCAAGGAGCAGTTTCATTCACGCTCCCAGGATGCCAAAGACAAGATTGCCATCATCTCCGTCTCCGGAGTGATTCTGGAAGGGGATGGTTTTATTAAACGGCAAATTGACCGTATTCGAGCAGACGATAACGTGCGGGCCGTGGTTTTACGGATCGATACCCCGGGGGGAACCGTAACCGGTTCGGATTATATTTTTCATCATCTCGTCAAATTGCGAAAAGAAAAGAAGATTCCGCTGGTTGTCAGCATGGGAAGCATGGCCACCAGTGGGGGCTATTACATCGCCATGGCTGTCGGTGACCAGGATCAAACGATCTTTGCAGAACCGACCACGACAACCGGTTCGATTGGAGTCATCATTCCGCATTATGATTTCAGTGGCTTCTTGGAACGCTGGAACATCAAGGATGATTCCATTGCCAGCCATGAACGCAAACAGATGTTGAGCATGACGCGAGAATTAAACCCTGAGCACCGTTTGATCGTCCAGGAATATATCGACGAATCGTTTCTTCGATTTAAGGAGATCGTCAAGCAGGGTCGACCTGTTTTTCGCGACGGCACAGATGACATCATCGACAAGGCGACCGGTACCGACCTGGCCACCGGTGAGATGTTCAGTGCCCAGAAAGCCAAAAAATATCAGCTCATTGATAAGATCGGTTTCCTGGATGACGCCCTTGACCGGGCTGCTGCCCTGGCCAACCCCAACTTAAAGCCATCCAGTTTCCGCATTGTACAGTACAAGAAACCAGTCAGCCTGCTCAATATCACGGGGCTTGCCCAGCAGCAGACAACTGGCAACCGTTTGCAAGCACTCTTGGAACTGGCCGCGCCTCGTGCCTATTATCTGACAACTTCCCTGCCCGTGCTGATCACCGCGACCGGGATGGAACCACTGGGCGATCGATAAACTGACTACTGTCACGCTCAGGCGGCCGCGGTCGGCCACTACCACCACCCGTTCTACCACTGCCACGTCGTCCGCCACCGCTGCGGCCCGCTGGCCGGCCCGTCCGACTTCCTGACCGACTGGTGCTACCCGGTTCCAGGTCACCTCGATAGCGATAGTAATACCATGTCAACTGTTGCTTCAAACGCTCACCTGACAGGTGTTCCAAGCGTTCCTGATCTTCGGGTTTCAATTTAAAATCCGGGTTGCTGTCAGTTGCCAGTTGACCACGGCGAAAAGCTGCCAGCGTTTCGTCGCTGACCCTGGGCAGGGCTTTACGACGACTCATCAAGGTCGCGCGAACCCATTGACGGACCAAGACCATCTGTTCCTTGCTTCCTTCTGCCTGGTCAAACAACTCCTGACCACGCGACGAAAGCTGTCCACGTAGTCGCTGAAATTCCTCCGTAATGGACAACAGCTTAGTTAACGGTGATTCTGTCGAATCCAACCGCCCCAGGTACAAAGCTCCCATGGCCAGAAGACGTCGACGCTGCTCCGGGTCTGAAATCTGTTCCAGGCGTGTTCTCTGTTCAGGACTCAAGCTGGCCATAATTTCAGCTTCATTATCTTTTATTTTCTCGGCAAACCTGCCGACCGACTCTTCCAACCACTTTGAAATACTGGTCAAGTCTCTTGCTGGCAATTCCTTTTCCAGCAGTTCAGTAAACTTTCGCTGTTCCTGTTCTTTGATAATTTTCTGAATTCGCTTGATCCGTTCTTCCGGTGGCAGGCTCAGCAAGTCGGCCCGTTGCCTGGAACGCAAGCCGCCCAGCCACTCGTGGTATCGAACCATGACTTGATGCAAGCGGTCTGATTGTGGATCAGTAATGATCTGCGAGTGGAGCTGCCGCTTTTTCGCTTTCGCGTTTTCATCCAGTCCCTTGAACTGCTCCCATTTCTTCCGCAGCGATTCTTTCTCAGCCAGGCTCATCCTCTGCACAACTTGAGCACGCTCTTTCTCTGTCATCTTGTTGAGTTCCAGCGAGTTATATGGCTGCTCCGGATCCGCCGGTTCTAGCGGCGGATCATCCGCCGACGTTTGCATAACCGCCACGAGCGCAACGGTAGCCAGTAAAACGAAACTGGAAATCCAGCATGATCGCCTGTTAAATGGCATCGTCCAACTCCTCGTCAAAAACTCCAGAGGCTTCCAGTTGTTTCAGGAATTCCATGCTCTCAATCGGATCATAAATATCGATTTCCTGAACCAGCGGCAAATCCCTTAGTAACTCTTGATTATCACGGTTATTGAACTGACTAACGAGCAAAAATCCCCCCCAGGCAGCTGCGGTTGCACCCAACAATCCAATCACCCAGATGACATTTCGCCACGTTTTCCGACGAACGACTGTCGCATTGGCTTCACTCTCTGCAGAAACGACAACCAATTCCACGGTACTCTTTGTAAATGATTCATCCGAACTGACACGAGGTAACTCGTCCATCAAATCCCAAGCCTGCTGCAACTGCATCAGCCGTAACCGACACTCTGCGTTTTTCGATAGTTCATCCTCAACACGCGAAACGCTGTCCCCGTTGAGTTCACCATCGAGATAAGCGACCAGCTCTTCATTCAAGGCGTGATCTTCCGTATCGTGGGATTCGTTGTTTTCTACATTCATGGTTCAAACTGTGTTAATCCATAGTGGTTGTTACTAATCTCACTTCTCGAGATCGTGAGAACTCGATTCGACCTCGGCATCCATCGTCCCCTTATCAATATAGGGCTCAAGAATGTCCCGCAAATTCCCTCGCGCTCGAGACAACAAACTCTTAACAGCCGGTGTCGATAAATCCATTGCTTCGGCAATGTCTGCATAAGTCATCCCCTCAAACTTGGAAAGCAACAGGGCCATCCGCTGACGGTCATTGAGGGACTCCATCGCCAGGCGCACCATTTCCGCCCGCTCAGCACTGTCAATTTGTCGTGCCGGCATCAGGCCACTGGCCGCCTGGGCAAGGGTCTCCAGTGAAAAAGAAGGCAAAGCGCCGCTGGACTTGGAAACGATGTTTATCTCGCGTCGCCGCGATGCTGACCGCAGCGCATTGCTGGCAACATTGTGAGCAATCTTGAACATCCAGGTGGAAAATTTTGCACCTGGAACGTATCGTTTCCTGGCACGATAAATACGCAGGAATACCTCTTGAGCCAGGTCTTCCGAATGGTCTCGTCCCCTGATCAAGTGACGAAACAGCGATAGTAAACGACCCTGGTAGCGCGTCACCAGCTCCTCAAAAGCTGCCGCGTTGTCATCGCGCACCTGGAGCATCAACCTAACGTCTGGATCCAGTTCTTCGTAATTCGGCACCGTCTGCTCTTGCATCAACAAAGGATTAACTCACCGACCAAAAATGGTCTTGCACAACCGTGAAAACACTCGACCACTCGACCTAACAGACAACTTTAGCGATCAAACCTTTTCACTATTGCTAAGGTATCAGTCTAAACAATCAGTCTTGGCTCGGCCACCATCAGAGAACTCGGAGACCAACCCTGTCACGCAATCGCACATCAAACTTAAACCCCCAACCAGCGAAAAAGTTGCTTAACGAATCGTCTCTAGAGCGAAGAAAACCGGATTTCTCCTGGTTTGTGGGGGCTGAAAAAGAGTCCTAAAAGACCCCAGGAACCGTCTATTCGAGGGCCACCAGAGAATCGTCAGCGCCCGTTACTCCCCGCCGCAACTGGCCACAGGCCGCATTGATCGAATCCCCTTTCCGCAATCGGAATTTCACGTTCAGACCACCGTCCTGCAAGATAGAACCAAACTGCGAAGTGGCCCGTTTCGACGGAGTTCGGTAGGGCAAACCCATCACCGGGTTATAGGGTATCACGTTAAGCAGTGCCATTCGAGAACGCAATAACGACACGAGCGCATGGGCATGCTCCGGCTGGTCATTAATGTCAGCCAACAACACGTATTCGTAAGTCAATCTACGACCCGTTGACTCAAAGAAATAATCGGATGCTGCCAGGATTGCCTCCAGACCTGTCTTGGTATTAGTCGGAATCAACTGGTTCCTCAACTCGTCATCCGGTGCATGCAACGAGACGGCCAGCTGGTAGTGACGATCCTGCTCGGCCAGCCGCCGGATAGCCTCCGGCAGGCCAACGGTGGAAATCGTGACACGACGAGTACTAATTTCCAATCCGTCACTCGAAGTAACTGCCTCCAAGGCAACCAGCAATTGAGACAGATTGGCCAGTGGCTCACCCATACCCATTACCACGATATTGCTGATCCGTTCCGAAGTCGGCAACAACTGCTGCAAACGTAAAACCTGTTCGATGATTTCCGCCGCGGTCAGGTTCCGATCCACACCATCAAGGCCACTGGCACAAAACACACAACCCATTGCACAACCCACTTGAGTACTAATGCAAATGGTTCGACGAGAACCTTCTCGAATCATCACACACTCAATGCGACCTCCGTCAGCGAGTTGCAAGACCAGTTTTTCCGTGCCATCGGGATCCTGATGAGACTGGACGATTTCAGTCTGCCAGAGTGTAAAGGTACTTTTAAGTTGTTGCCTTAGCCCTTCCGGCAAGTCGGTCATCATATCAAAGTCAGCAGCACGACCAGCGAACAGCCACTTGGTTAACTGCCGAGCCCGGTAGTCAGGACAATCATGTTCCTGCATCCAAACCTTAAGCTGTTCAGGCGATAATTCCAGGATTGGCTTCATGTTAGTTGCTCAGAAATTGTCTGCTGGATTTGCTGCGAACTCAAAGCAGCTTCGAAGGCAGCTAAATCGTCGCAAACGTAATGGCTGCAAAGACGAATGACCCAGTTGCGTGCCAAGGGACTGATACTGATCACCACTTTCCCATGAGAATAAGCTTCCCAAATCTCAATGGCTGTCCCCATCGAAGCTTCTGGAACATAGGCCACCACGACATCCACTTCACGACACATCTGATTGTGGCCAATAAAGGTAGCTCTTGCCATCTCATCATCATACTCTAGCGATCCTTCGTTGCCCTGGAGCGGATCGTAAATCTCACTCCCCGGGAAATACTCGTTTAACAGCTTCGTCAACTGCCCCCGATAATCCTGTTCCTCCAGCGTATCGCCTCGGTTGGATCCTTGCATGATCCCCGCCAAAAAAAATCTCATGTTCCGGTTCTTCCTGACTAACAAAAAAGTAGAGATCAGACTACGATCTAGAATACGTTTAAGCTCTCAGAAAACCAACCACCGCTTGCCTCGAATCTCAATCTCCGTGACAAAGACGGCCAGACCACCCCTAGACGCCATGTCCCAATCAACGAACCCTGCGATCGACTCAAAACTGGCCCTGCAACACGTCATGAAGCTGATGGCCATCGTCGGCAAAAGCGGCCAGGAATCTCAGGCAGCAGGTTACGTAACCCAGGCACTGCTAAAAGCGGGTGCGGCGCCTGTTTCGATTAAATCAGACGCCGCCCATCGTCGTTCACCCAATGGTGGCGAGTGCGGCAACCTGGTCATGAAGTTACCGGGTACCGTCAGAGCACCACGGCGGATGTTGTCTGCTCACCTCGATACCGTACCGATCTGCGTCGGCTCCGAACCGCGGCGCAAGGGGCATATCGTTCGTTCCGCCAATCCTGCTACCGGACTGGGAGCCGATAACCGGGCCGGGACGGCAGTTTTGCTCTCCACCGCACTCCACCTGCTGCAACACCAGTTGCCTCATCCACCACTCACCTTTTGCTGGTTTGTGCAAGAAGAGACCGGCTTGCTCGGAGCCCGACACGTCAGTAAAGGACTGCTCGGAAACCCGAAACTTGCTTTTAACTGGGACGGTGGTGGAGCCACCAAGTTGACGATCGGTGCAACAGGTGGCTACCGGCTGAAAATTGAAATTGACGGACTGGCAAGTCATGCGGGCGGTGCACCAGAAAAAGGGATCAGCGCTATTTCCATCGCGGCACTTGCCATCGCCGATCTGCAACAAAATGGCTGGCACGGACTGATCCGCAAGGGAAACCACGAGGGAACCAGCAATGTTGGCTTCATCGAAGGTGGTGAAGCAACTAACGTGATAACAGACCACGTGGTAATCCGTGCCGAGGCCCGCAGCCATCACCCCGGATTCCGTAAACGCATTGTGACCCAGATCGAAAAAGCATTTCAGAAAGCGGTCAAACAAGTAAAAAGTAGCGAGGGAAAAATGGGCCAAGTCCGTATCGAAGGTCGCCTGGATTATGAATCCTTCCGACTCTCCACCCGAGAACCCTGTATCCAAGCTGCCCAGGCTGCTGTGCAATCACTGGGACAGCAGGCGGTTTTGGCGATCGCCAACGGTGGACTTGACGCGAATTGGACAACACGCCATGGCATCCCGACGGTTTCCCTGGGTTGCGGACAGGCCAATGCTCATACCGTGTCAGAATCACTCGACATTCGTGAATATCAGCTGGCCTGCCAAATTGCCCTTCAGCTGGCCACCCAAATTGAGAATTGAGTCCCATGGAACTTGACGATGAACTTTGCCTCTGCTTCCACGTCACGCAACGGAAAGTGATTAATTACATCCGTATTGAGCAACCACGACGGGCTGCCCAACTGGCTGACTGTCATGGCGCAGGTACTGGGTGTGGCTGGTGCCGACCCTACTTGAGGAAATTGTTCGAGCAACTGGCAGACAATACAACCACAGAGGCCCAACTGCCAACCCGGGATCAATATGCACGGCAACGGTCAGACTATGTGAAGGCAGGTAAAGGGACACCCCCGCCGGGGGCCACAGCCAGCAATCCTGACCAGTCCTAAGCGGCCACAACCAAGTCACGAACAACCGGATTTCATGGCCATGGACTGGTCAGTCCGAACTGGCGAAAACTGGACAAATCCGCTATGATGCAAACTCGACGGACGAAAACGGAACTTCCGCCGTCATCCTCAACGCTCTGCCTGACCCACAAAAACCATTAAATAGCCGGTTAACAGGCCAGAGTAGTCCCTGTTCCTAGCAGCGATTGTGAGATCAAATGGCGCGAAAAGTAGCCAAGAAAAAGACAGCCACCGCGAAAAAAACCGCCAAGAAAAAGGCGGCCAGTCCTAAAAAAGCCACCAAGAAGAAAGTGGTGAAAAAGGAAGCCGCCAAGAAAGCGACGAAAAAGAAGGTTGCTGAGAAAAAAGCGCCCAAAAAGAAGACGCGCCGAAAAAAGAAAACGGCCGAAGAAATCCGCCTCAGAGCCACCTGGGGGGTTTTTAGCCAAACCTTAAAACAAGTGGCTTCCTTCGAGTACCATCAGAAAAAACAAGCCTTGGACAAATGCGCTGCCCTTAGCAAGGCCGGTAAACCGCCGCATTTCGTCAGGGTTGTTAAAGAGCCGATCGAAGAACCTTTGGAAGAAGAAGGTTAAGTCGTAGCGGTCGCAGTCTTGCTGATGGTTCGATAGAATATCATTTTCACCATCCTGGCCATGTCGTGACCTGAAAGCCAAGTGCCGTGTTACACGATAGCAATTCAAACTATGTGACAGGCATCCAAACCTTCTGCACCTTGTGCCTTCTCTTCTTGGCTGGCTGCCAGGGCGAAACTGATCAACCAACTTCTTCGCCCCAGAAAGCAAGTAAACCGGCTGCCAAGCCAGCAGCCAAGCCACTCACCTTACGAACTGTCTCCGAGGCTTCTCTAAACCTCACTGAGGTCCTGGGTGATACGAATCCCGTCGAACCCGGAAAACTGGAAATCGCCGGCCCGCTGGACTGGGTCCGGGCATCACGCAGTTCAGATTATGTCGCGCGTTTCTACCTGGACAGAACTCGCCGCACCCGGTTACCACGTATTTGGATTACCGCGGAAACGATCTCCGAGCCAGCGATAGAAACCGTGACCAAAGAGAATGTCATTGAGTATGCTACGCAGGTGACCAGCCAGTTAAAAAGTGAATCGGATCAGGAGTTGCTGGAACCAGTCATACCGATGCTCATTGGAAGTCGACCTTGCGCCCGTTACGTACGGCAAACGCGCTTCCAATTCAAGAATGGTAATAACCAGCGGTCCGTAGTCGCAGAACGCCAGGTGTTGATGACCATGGTTGCGGGTCGTCAATTCACCGTCGATCTACACGTCCTGCCAGGTGAAATCGAACAGTTTCGTGACCTGGCGTACGCCGTCCTGGCTGGTATGAACTTCCTGGACGCGGCAGAACCGGAACCGGCCGAAGAGCCAGCCACCGAGGACAAGCCAGCCACCGAGGACAAGCCAGCCACCGAGGACAAGCCAGCCACCGAGGACAAGCCAGCCACCGAGGACAAGCCAGCCACCGAGGACAAGCCAGCCACCGAGGACAAGCCAGCCACTGAGGACAAGCCAGCCACTGACTCACCCTAGCCGTTGCGGAAATTCACACGCTGATCTGCCACCACTGGAACTAAGCGGTCATTCTTTTTTAGGTACCGCAATCGCAAAAACATGGGTTTTGTTGGCGATGTACAACACATCGTTGGCAACGACCGGTGTACTGTAAACCGAATTGCCCATGTTAATTTCGGCGATCGGATCATGTTTTTCCTTCGATAGATTGAAAACACATACATCCCCGTCTTCATCACCAATGTAAACATGATCTTCGACAATCAAGGGTGATCCCCAGGCTGCTGCCAGCATGTCATAAGTCCAATGAACAGCTCCTGTCTTGGCATCGAGACAGTGAAAGAGGCCGCTGAAGTCAGAAATATACAGCAG
>Ga0310342_100000838_pt1 | contig 18281 bp, 17 predicted proteins | sample S15DNA20500_MG_FD_206155 | JGI IMG/M metagenome (GOLD analysis project Ga0310342, IMG submission 206155) | Marine microbial communities from station ALOHA, North Pacific Subtropical Gyre - S1503-DNA-20-500_MG | ecosystem: Environmental > Aquatic > Marine > Oceanic | place: Pacific Ocean: North...
CGCCTAAGTAGAATCAATTCACGGAAATTAAAAAGGCCCTCCTGAGATCTCAGGAGGGCCTTTTTAATTTCCGTGAATTGATTCTATCTGAGGCTGATTAAAGCAGCCGAGACTTTGGAAATGGTCGCGTCAATGTCGGCCTCGGTGTGAGCCGTTGAGACGAACCCGGCTTCGAATTGGGACGGGGCGATGTAGACGCCCTGCTCCTGCATAGCATGGAAGTAACGACCGTACATCTCAGTATCTGAAGCCTCTGCATCAGACAAACCGGCTACTGGACCAGGATTGAAGAATCCCGTGAACATGGAGCCTACACGGTTGATCGTTGAGGGTATCTCAGCCTTGTGAAAAGCGTCGGTCAAGCCTTCGGTCAAACGCTGTGACAGCGTATCTAGGCGCTCAAAAGTTCCTGGTTTCTGAAGTTCTGTGAGGGTTATGATTCCAGCGCTAACCGCTAACGGGTTACCGGATAATGTTCCTGCTTGGTACATGGCTCCTAGTGGCGCAACAACATCCATGATATCCTTCCGGCCGCCATAAGCCCCTACTGGTAAGCCTCCACCGATGATCTTGCCCATGGTGGTGATGTCTGGCGTAACGCCGAACAGGCCCTGGGCGCCGTTTGGGCCTACCCTGAATCCAGTAATCACCTCATCGAATATCAATAATGTTCCATTGTCCTGAGTGATTTTCCTGATCTCTTGCAGGAACCCGTCTGCTGGAGGGACGACGCCCATGTTCCCTGCTACCGGCTCGAGTATGATGGCCGCGATGGACTTGGGGTTAGCTAGAAAGAATTTCTCTACCGATTCAATGTCGTTGTATTCAGCTACCAATGTCTCTCTAGCATATGACTCCGGAACTCCTGCGCTGGTGGGAATTCCGTGGGTCAGCGCGCCTGAACCAGCTTTAACCAGTAGGCCATCTGCATGCCCATGATAACAACCGGCAAATTTGATGATTTTGTCACGGCCAGTAAAAGCTCTAGCCATCCGTATGGCGCTCATACAGGCTTCGGTACCAGAGCTAACCAGACGGACAGAATCTACTGATGGCAGTCCGCTGCAGATTAGCTTGGCCAATACGACTTCCTGTTCTATCGGAGCTCCGAAGCTGGTCCCTCCTTCCGCGGTCTTTTTCAGTATTTCGACTACAGCTGGGTGCGAATGACCCAAGACTAACGGTCCCCAAGATCCCAAGTAATCGATGTACTCGTTGCCGTCTACGTCCCAGACGTGCGCTCCTTGCCCTCGTGCGATGAACGGAGGAGTGCCCCCTACGGCCTTGAATGACCTGACTGGGCTATTGACGCCGCCAGGAATATAATTCTGCGCCTCGGCGAATAGTGATTCTGATTTGCTAAGTTGCATTTGGTGTCCTGATTAAATATTGCTATTTCTCAGAGCTCGCTTGGTCTATTTGAGTCGGTTGGCGATTTTACCGATGCCCGTTACTGAGTCGCCTATTAGTTTTTATTCTGTCTCTTTCAACCAGCGGGCCACTTCTTTGGCGTGATAGGTCAAGATTGTGTCCGCCCCAGCTCGTTTGATCGAGGTTAGCACTTCCATGGTCACAGACTTTTCGTCCACCCAGCCAAGAGAGGAGGCGGCTTTGATCATGGAATACTCGCCACTAACATTGTAGGCTGCCAAGGGCAGGTCAAACCGGTCTTTGGCCTGTCGAATCACGTCCAGGTAGGACAGGGCTGGTTTAACCATGACAATGTCTGCGCCCTCTGTGATATCAGCTTCAATCTCACGCATGGCCATTCGGGCGTTGGCCGGATCCATCTGATAGCTCTTGCGATCTCCGAACTGGGGCGTGGAACCCGCAGCTTCACGAAATGGTCCGTAGAAACCCGAGGAGTATTTAGCGGCATAACCCATTACTGGCGTGTCTTCATAGCCATGGTCATTTAACGCCTGTCGAATGGCCCAGACTTGCCCGTCCATCATGGCAGATGGAGCAGGAAGGTCGGCTCCAGCACTTACATGTGAAACGGCGGTTTTCCCCAGGAGCTCTAGAGTCTGGTCGTTGTCCACCTTGCCGTTCTCGATCACGCCACAGTGCCCGTGGTCAGTATATTCGCACATACAGACGTCTGTGACCACCATCATGTCCGGGTGGTTCTTCTTGATCATGCGCACCGCTTCCTGCACGATGCCTTCCGGGTCATATCCCTCTAGACCCAATGGGTCTTTTTCGGATGGCAGACCAAATAGGAGTACCGAGGGTATACCGAGGTCAGCAGCCTCTCCTACATCTTCAGACAGGATGTCTAGGGACATTTGGAACTGTCCGGGCATGGGCTCAATAGCTTCTTTGACGCCCGACCCGTGGGCGACGAACACGGGATACACAAACTCTTTGGCTGTCAGGCGTGTTTCTCTGGCCACATTGCGCATAGATTCGGAGCCTCGCAATCGGCGCAATCGTGAGTTGGGAAAGCTGGTCATGACATCCTATTCTCCTGATGTGTTTTTAGATGCTTGATATCAAGTTCTAGGTTTGGGAAACCTTGCCGGCGGCGAAATGATTGACTAAGGCATCCACTAGACCCTCAACGGTGTGTTCTTGCGCTTCTAAATCCACCCGCAGACCCAGATCTCGGGCGGTAGCAGCGGTAATTGGGCCGATGCAGGCTATGAAGCAATCTTCTAGCCGTTTCCGTTCGGTGTCCAACATGTCAACGAGGTTTCTCACGGTGGAAGAGCTTGTAAAGGTTACGATATCGATTCCGTCGATGAAAGCTTGTTTGGCCAGTTTGCCGGCTCCTGCTACAGGCACGTTCCGGTAAGCGGCTAGGCGGTTGACCGTGGCGCCCATCTGTGTCAGGCCTTTTTCCAGCTCGTCGCGTCCAATGTCGGCTGCAGGGAGCAGTACTTGGACACCTGTCCAGTCGCGGACGGAAAGTTCTTTTAATATCTCTGAGGATACGGAACGCTTGGGGACGAAATCAGCGGTTATACCCCGCCGAGCTAAGGCGTGGGCTGTGGCCGGGCCGATAGCTCCAATGATCTTATTAGCCAGAGCGCGAGTGTCTTTACCTTGCAATTTAAGGCGTTCAAAGACTGACTCCACAGCGTTAGCGCTCGCGAATATAACCCATTTGTAGTCGGCCAGTCTTTCTAATGTGGCGTCTAGTTCGGTGAAGTCGAACAGCGGGCCAATCTCGATGGTTGGTAGTTCCAACGGGTTGGCTCCGGCTTGCTCTAATAGGGTTTGAAGTTGTGAGGCTTGGGAGCGGGAACGGGTATTTAATACTCGTTTGCCGAACAGAGGGCGCTTGTCGAACCAAGACAGGTCTTCCCTTAGTTTGACCACTTCGCCGATAACTGTGATCACTGGCGCAGTCAGGCCTGCGTCTGTACCTAACTTCAAAATGTTCTTGATGTTACCGGTAACGGTTTTCTGATCGCTCCAGGTGCCCCATTGCACTAGGGCGGCCGGAGTTGTGTGTGACATTCCGTTCTTCTCGAGGGTGTCGAGGATGTTCTCTAGAGATTTCCATCCCATTAACACCACAAGGGTGCCCCCATTCTTGGCAAGAACATCCCAGGGGATAGTTGATTCGGGTTTGGAGGGGTCTTCACTTCCGCTCACCACAGTAAATGTGGTGGACACGCCGCGGTGGGTGATGGGAATGCCTGCGTAGGCGAGGGCCGCGATTGCAGATGTGACACCAGGAACGATCTCGTAGTGAAGGCCATTAGCCTTTAGTGCGAGAGCTTCTTCGCCGCCGCGACCAAAGACAAACGGGTCGCCGCCCTTAAGCCGGACAACGTTTAGTCCTTGTGATGCTTTGTCCACTAAAAGTTGGTTGATTTTCGGTTGGGTCAGTTGCTGTCGGCCCCTGGCTTTGCCAACAAATATTAACTCTGCGTTTTGGGGAACAGCTTTAAGTTGCGCGGGATCAACCAAGCGGTCATATACGACGACTTGAGCCTCCTGCAGCGCTTGCATTCCCTTAACAGTGATTAGCCCGGGGTCACCGGGCCCAGCGCCAACCAGATACACTTTACCGGTCAAAGTTCATTCCTAAATAGCTTCAGTTACTAGCCATGTTAGTCGAAGCGGTGTTTTACGTTCGGTACGCTTGATTGGTCCTGGCTACGGATACCAGCTCGGCGCCGCCGTCTTTTTCCAGGATTCTAAATGCCTCAGTTGCCAGAGCTTGAGGGTCGGTTTTTGAGCCGATGACCTCAGACGTGAAGCTCTTTTGGCCATCTTCCGTGCTCATAAATATGGTCATCTTAATGGTGTTATCGGTGCATTGAGCAAATGCACCAACTGGTACACTGCAACCACCTCCCAGGCGCTCTAGAAAAGCCCGTTCAGCGGTCGCTTCATACCTCGTGTCTACATTGTCAATGGCCGAAAGAAGTTCTAGCATGTGGTGATCGTCAGCCCGAGCTTCCACGGCTAGGATTCCTTGACCTGGAGGCGGCACAAATTGGGTTGCTGGTAAGTATTCGGTGACCTGGTCGGTCAGCCCTAGACGAATCATTCCGGCAGCAGCCAAAATAGCCCCATCTGCTTCATCGCCCCGGGCTTTTTGGAGTCGGGTCTCCACGTTGCCGCGGATGGAGACGACCTCTACCTGAGGGGCAAACATCTTCAGTTGGGCGGCGCGCCGAGGGCTGCTGGTGCCTATCTTGGTGCCCTCTGGAAGCTGATCAAGTGGAGAGTCGAATCGGTTTACCAGTACGTCTCGTGGGTCTTCCCTGGAGAGCACTGCTCCCAGCACTAGGCCATCGGCCAACAGTGTGGGCATGTCTTTAAGACTATGGACAGCGATGTCCAGCTTGCCGCTGAGTAGCTCCTCTTCAAGTTCTTTGACGAAGATTCCCAGACCCATGCCAGCAAGGCGGGATGTTTGGTCGGCGTCGCCTCGCGTTCGAACCGTATCGACTTCGAAATTTAGGTTGGGACTATTGGCCTTCAGGCGGCTTATCACCACATGGTCTTGTATCAGAGCCAGAGCGCTGCCTCGACTCCCAACTTTAAGAGCCGGACCAGAATTGTAGTCTGTATCACTGAGAGTCAAACGATTAATCCCCGGTGGTTTGAGCCATGCGATCTTCTTTCTGAGAGCTTTCGGCGAAGATGGATTTCCGCATTTGGCATCCACCTGAAACACATTCTGCAATGTTGGAACATTTGCCGTTGGTATCTTTCCCCGACAGGCTGTTCATCAGGGTTTTTAGGGCTTTTTCTTCTTGGCCGTTTTGGGCCATTTCCAGGATCTCATCGGTCATGCAGCACTGCCACCGTTGGGGGTCAATGGCCATTTTCTCTTCTTTGATGATCCGACGGGCTTTGGAGAGGACATCGGTAGCCCCGGCCCAATCCAGCACGGATGATACTTCCATGTTCTCGCGTAGCTTGCGTGCCAAAGCAGGACTGGCGCCACCAGTGGAGATGGCCACAGTGACTGGACCTTTGGATACTATAGAAGGAGCGATGAATGAACATCGGGGCATATCATCCACGGCATTTAGTAAGATGCCTTGATTTTCCGCCTCTTCAAAGATTTCTTGATTGACCTCTCGGTCATTGGTGGCAGCTATGGCCAAGAACGCTCCTTGCAGGTCGCCATGCTGATATTTTCGAAGCTCAAGTTCAATCTTGCCAGCTTGTGCAAAGTCACGAATTCCTTGTGTGGCAACAGGGCTGATGACAATGATCTGGGCTGCCGATTCCAGCAGCTTGGCGATTTTGCCTTCGGCTATCTGTCCGCCGCCGATGATAACGGCTCGGCGCCTGGTTAAGTTTAGAAATACGGGGTAAAAAGTGGCCATTAGCTCCCTATTTTAGATACTTGACGTTTACAAGGTACTATTTAGTTTAGTGTTTCAGGATTACGCCGTTGTAACGGCATCGGGTTTTTCGACTTCCAGATAGTCGTCGTAATCTGGTACGAAATAACGAACCCTAGTCTTCTTGTATTCTCGAGTGCTGTAGAGTACTAGTCGTTCGGTTATCCCAGTCGCTTCACTGATCTCGGTGTTGATCTCTTCGCAGCCCTCAGGCGTAGTTGCGTGGACCATGGTGAAATGCGTATAGGGCCAGTCCGGGAATGTTGGTCGCTCGTAGCAATGCGTCACTGCGTTGTGAGCCGCCATTGTAAGACCAACTTCTTCAGATCGCTCCTCCGGAACTTTCCAAACTATCATCGCATTTGCCCTGAATCCCGATCGGCGATGATGCAATACCGCACTGTACCGGCGCATTATGCGACGATCTTGGAAATCTTTAACCATGGTGAATAGATCTTCAGTCGAGATGCTGAGATTTTTGGCTAGATTATCAAAGGGTAGGGGAACTAGTGCCAAATCTTCTTGCATTTGGCGGATAGCTTCTTTCTCGAAATCGGTGACCGGGATTGCCTGGTTCCAGGTTTCTGCGAATTCTTTATCGGCAGCAGTTTCACCGCCAGATTTTTCTGCATTTATGTTGTCTGGACTGAAATTGAATGACGATCCTTTCTTTTTGACCATATCAAAGTTGACGCCAATCTTGAAGAACCGTTTCGTAGGCATAAGCCGTTGTTCCAGAGCCCCTGTCTTGCGAGCCATGTAACCGGCGATGGTTGCCAGATCGTGTTCCGGGGGTACGGCTAGGGTAAACCACAGGTTGTAGTATGAGCCTTCTCTCGCGTAGTTATGGCTAACTCCGGGGTGCTTGTTTATTTCCAGCGCTGCCTTATGAAGTTGCTCTGGCTCGTAGGCAGCGGCCACAAGGGTGGTCTTGAATCCAAGGCGCCGGGTGTCAAATATAGCGCTAATTTGGCGTAGGACGTTGGTCCGTTTCAGTTCGGTCAAACGATTGATTACTTCTTGTTCAGTAACCCCGACAGCTTCTCCCAACTTTTGATATGGTCGATCAACCATGGGGAAGGGCGCTTGAATCTTGTTCAACAACTCTCGATCGATGTTATCCATGCCTGTTATTGATCCTCCAGACGAGTTTGAATGAATTTCGGTTTATACATGTGAATCTCAGTATGAGTCTGCCATTCCAACGAGGACCCGGTCAGCTGTCTCTATGATTCTGGCCCAGGAGCCAGGGTTGGTCGAGTCCAGAACCATGGTTCTGAAGAAAACAAAGGCTTCAATGGTGTCTTTTAATGCCACGCCCCTCTCTGACATCTCTGTACCGTATTCACGTCCGAGAAGGTGGGCTTCGTCCAGCAACTCTTGGCGGCGTCGGCGGGCACTAGACTCCTGGAGCAGTATGGAAAGAAGCCTGCGACCAAAGAGTCGCATACGCACTTTACCTTCTTCCTCTACGCTCTGATACCAGGGTTGTTGGAGGACGTCATTTCGTCCCAGGCGGCGGCGAATCTTACGTAGAGCGGAGCCTTCAACTGCGTCATCCCGTACTTGGTCTTGTGCCTGTTCAGGTGCATTTGCAAATGATTCAACGTCGCTTCGGAGGAATCGACGGTGTCCACCTGGAGTTCGGTAAACACGAAGATAGCCGTTATCGGCCCATTGTCTAAGCGTGGTGTTGCTTACATCTAGTAGGCGACAGGCGTCCCGTAGTGAGAGCCATTGTGATTTATCCGTTATTTGGCTGTAGGCGCTCTGAAGTTCTACCAAGCTAAATCAGTCCGGAGGATATATGAGGAATTTATCGCCTTTAAATCTATAAAAATCTATAAGAAACTTAACTTTAAATTATCGCCATCAACGAATTTAGCATAAGGGTTTGTCGCAGTCAATCGGTTTTGGAGTTAGATTGGTACAACTACTGAATGGTGCCTAGAAATCACTGTTTGGTCTGAATTATGTAATGCTCTATTCATAGCAATCACAGGTATGTTAGAAATAGTATCGAATCAGGTTTATGGTATTAGGTTTCGCTGTTGATTTGAATCTTCTCCAAATGGTTCGATGCCGTTAATATAGGCAGCAGATCATGTTGAATCTTACTCCTGAATTCTCTAAATCACTGGATCAAGCTGCCTATCTTGTCTCTCACTCAGAACATGTGGTCATGTTGGCTGGGGCTGGGCTTTCAGTTGAGAGTGGAATCCCTCCATTTCGGGGACCAGGTGGACTATGGGCCAATGGCAAAGGGCAAACCAATCTTTCATACCGAGAATTCCTGCGAAATCCAGGAGAATGGTGGGAAACGCGCTTTCGCAATGAAGACAAGCCTGGTGACCCAACCTACGAACTTAAAATCGCCGTAGATCAAGCATCTCCCAACCCTGGGCATCATGCCATCGTTGAGATGGAACAGCATGGGTTTTTGCAGTGTGTGGTGACTCAAAATGTGGATAATCTCCACCGAGTGGCGGGCAACCAAAACATATTGGAGATTCATGGAAACCGCAGTTTTTTGCGGTGTATCAAGTGTGGAAACCGTCTACCTCGGGATGATTATCACTTTGATATTTTGCCTCCCAGGTGCACCCAATGTGACGGCATTATCAAAATGGATACGGTGATGTTTGGCGAACCTATCCCTGAAGACGTGCTTATGGCCTGCCGTCAACAGGTTGAAACCTGTGACTTGATGCTGTTAGTGGGCACCTCTGGGACCGTCAATCCTGCGGCACGATTCCCGATAATAGCTAAAGAACTAGGCGCATCTTTGATTGAGATCAACCCTGATGAAACACCCCTCACGCCCTGGTGCGATATCATCCTGAACGGATCTTCTGGAGAGCTACTTCCCCTGCTCTTAAAAAGGCTCTTAAACATCAGCCTGATTGAGCGTGGAACCTGAGCATAAATGCTATAATCCCCATTCGGTAAGTCTGTCTAGTTCGCTGTTCTGGCAGACTTATTTCGAAAGCAATTCCCTATACGACTGGAGTCCAACTTAATGGATCCTATATTGGCCCGTTTCGGATTGGGAGACCCTGAGTGGTTGGACCCGGCCACCGCTGGAGTTATAGTATTGATCTCCCTTGTGGTGGCTTTTATATTCCACAAAGCCATCGTTCCTATCACTTTGCGGTTTACAAATTGGACTTCCACCGACCTCGATGAACGCCTGGTTAAATCTATCAGATGGCCACTGACTTTGGGCATTCTGTCGTTGGGTGCTTACTTGGCTGTGACAATCTCCTGGGATTTAACTGTAACGGAACGTGATCGCGCTGATGCCATTGCTCGTGGTTTAGGAGTCGTGGTCGGGATTACAGCAGTGGTCGGCCTGATCTCTAGTACTATAGATTGGTATCTAGCATCCCTATCTAATCGTGCCAACCACGTGGTGGATCTGCGCCTGTTCCCATTGATCAGGCGGGTGGGCAGTGTGATCATATACGTCATTGGCGCGTTGTTGGTCATGGATGTGATGGATATCAACATCAGTCCTTTGATTGCCGGTCTTGGATTGGGTGGCCTCGCTGTCGCCCTGGCTATTCAGCCCACTCTTGCAAACTTGTTTGCCGGCACGTATGTGATGACTGAAGGGGTGATTTCTACGGGTGATTACATTGAACTAGAAGGTGGCATGGCCGGATATGTTGTGGAGGTGGGTTGGCGTAGCACTCGCATTCGCACTTGGGGCAACAATCTCGTTGTGGTGCCAAACGCTCGATTTGCTGAGACCATAATCACCAACTATCAGCAACCGGCACCTGCAGTGAACGTATATGTCACTTGTGGTGTCAGTTACGACAGTGATCTTGACCATGTTGAGAAGATTTGCCGTGAGGTAATGGACGATTTAGTGCAGAATGACAGTAACGCTATCAGATCCTACGGCTCTTGGTTCGCCTTCGATGCTTTTGGGGACTCAAACGTAGACTTCTGGTTGTTTATGCAAGCCCGGGACCGTGTGGCAAGTTTCAACTTGCAGTCAACGCTAATTAAGAACTTGCACCGTGAGTTCCGGGTAGAGAACATTATCATCAATTATCCGGTACGCACCTTGCAATTCCCAGATGGTTTTACTCCGGAAATGCTTGGCGCTATACAAACATCTGCTAATTCGACTCCTGACCTAAGCTCACGACCTGAGCGCCTGTCTCGTGAAGCCCGTCTTTACGAAGAAGGAGGACCTGACATAGACGGTGTCCCTCCAGGTGGGGGAGAAAGCCCGATGGGGACTCCAGACGCCCCTATGTAATGACTCAGTGTTGTATCGGGTATATCCCCCGGTAACTTTTGATAATTCGGTTTTTAGATTCTGGTCAGCTTGCCCGCGCTGGGACCAGTCGCTATAATTCTCAAGTGGCTTTTAGCCACGACCCACAATGTGGGCCTGTAGCTCAGGTGGCTAGAGCGCGGTCCTGATAAGACCGAGGTCGTTGGTTCGAGTCCATCCAGGCCCACCATCATGTAAAAGAAAGTGCCCCGGTCATTCGTGACTGGGGCACTTTTATATCTAGGATGAGTGATGATGGGGTCTATTGTGGCGTTGGTTGGCTCCTGCGGTGGTGACGACGCGGCTATAGCCGCAGCTTCTCTAACTCCGCGATTAGATACATATATCATGTAGCATCTTTGAGTTCAGGAGACCAAGTGGTTGGTTCGTAGATTGTTAGGTAGAGATTATTCTCTGTCTTGGTAGGTTCTTTTCAACCCACTCTAGTTCTTCTTCTGCGGTGTCGAAGTACTCGAATCGGTGAAACAACTTAGTTGACCCTCGGGACGCTCGCAAAGCTCGTCTCCTCGTATCGGTAGCTGGTAGGTCAATCACCAATTTGGCTGGGTCTATGACAACCCCATAAGACTCATTGGCAGCATGGATACTTACGAAACCGTCTAGCACGTCAGTGAGGACTTGGTCTGGTTCCCGATCTGATGGGTCGCCCCAGCCGCCGCCTCCGGCGGTGTAGACGCGCACTAAGTCGCCCTTTTTCCAGAAATTATCGTCTGAGAAAGGTTTTATTTCTTGCTCCTGAGGGGTGTCTGGATTGAGAACGACCCTGGACGTTCCGCCGCCCATTCCACCGTTCACTCCCCAAGTTGGAAATACGTTATTTTCCACTCGGAGTCCAAAAGTTCCCTCGTCGGCGAGGATGCGGACGTCGCGAATGATTCCGCAACCGCCTCTCAGCTTGCCTGGGCCGCCAGAGTCGATTGCAATGGCATACCGTTCCATGCGCAGTGGGTACTCCATCTCCATAAACTCGCCAGGGTAGTTCTCGTTGTGGCGGCTATAGATCGCATCGAGACCGTCGGCGAAGGGCCTGGCTCCGTGACCCACGGCAATGCCATCAGTGCAGAGTAGCCAGTTGTTGGTGTCTGATTCTTTCATTCGCCAGTAGGCAATCACGTATACGGCTGAGCCAGCCATCACATCGCCGTTGGTGGCTTTGGCCAACAAAGCTCTGACGGAGCTCTTCAGTTTAGTGAATGTATGGGCCCGACAGCCTAGGGCGGCTGGCCAGTCTGGTTGCAGAATGCTTCCTTGGCGTAGTTGGACATCATCGATAGCAGCCACTAGGCCGTGGTTGGAGAGCAGAGACGTGTCGTACTGATGAAAATACTGTCCGAAGTAGGCTGCTAAAGCTCCGTCGCTAGCTAGGAAATTGATAGAGCCGTCGGCCTGGTCATCACTAGCCGTGGCGTCCAGTGTAATCTCGTCGCCTTTGCGGGTCAGTTCGACGTGGTAGGAATACCACTGATCGCTTACTCCTGCATGGTCCATGAAATCTCTAACGCTGAAACTGCCTTGGGGTATGATTTCTCTGGACTTTTCCCGCACCATTTTGGCCGTGTCTGCCTGGTCTGCGTCTAGGGCAGCTAGGGTTGTCTCTTTGCCAAAGCGCGTAAACATCTCCAATAGACGCTCTTGGGCTCGACTGGCCGCGGCCATTAGTGCTCGAGTGTCGCCCTCTAATAGGTCGGGATAGCGAGAGTTCCTAAGAATCACTCGGTAGGCCTCGTCGTTAAGTTTTCCCTGGTCGACGATTTTGATGGGCGGAACTAAGGTGCCGTCATGGAATATCTCAGTATTGGCCGGCCCGATACTGCCCGGACGAGAGCCGCCCAGATCCCAGAAGTGAGCAAAGGAATGGCAATAGGCTACTGGCTCGTTCTCAAAGAACACTGGGGCTAAGAATGTCATATCAGGAGTGTGGGTGACACTGCCTTTAGACATATACGGGTCGTTGTACCAGTACAAATCACCGGGTGCCATCTTATCCGCTGGGTAGAAGTCCCAGACACATCCAACCATATCACTGCCCATGGCATCGCCGAATAGCTCGTGGCCATTCCGGTCGAGGAAATTGACTTGATAATCCTTTTTCTCGCGGATGAAGGCAGACATTGCTGTCCGCTCGATGAGTAGTTCGCATTCCAGGCGAGCCGACCGTAGTGATCCTCGAATGAGCTGTCTGGTCACGGGGTCAACATAGTTGTTTTGGTTGGTACTTATCATCGGTTTAATCCTAAAATCGATTACGTGATTGGACTCATGATGCAGTTGCCATATTGGTCGATCTGCCCGGTCCAGCCTGGATTTATCAGAACGGTGGAGTCCATTCCTTCAAGGATAGCTGGACCTTTGATGTTCGATCCGGGAGCGAGCCGGTTCCGGTCATAGATGTTGCAGTTCACAAATCCGCTAACCTCATCGAAGAACACCGGTCTCTCGCTGGCTATTGCATCCTCTGGAGCGTCCAGGTTGCTGGGTAGTGTTGGCATCTCCACTGATCCAGCATTTCCGGAGGCGGTCATCCTCAGGGTCACAATCTCTACAGGCTGGTCTAGAGAGAAGCCGTAAAGTTGTTCGTGGCGGCTATGGAATTCCTTGATTATTTTCTCGATGGTCTCGTGCGTTACTCTATCGCTGCCGAATTCCAAAGTGACTTCTGAGCCTTGGTGTTCGTATCTGACATCAGCCCCTCGGGAAAATAGGTGCGCATCTGCAGGTACACCTTCCTCACTTAGCCAGGCGTGGCCTTCGGCCTCCATATCGGAGTAGATCTGTTCCATTCTTTCCGGGTTGTAATCTGGCGGCTTTTGAAGCGATGTTCGAGCATAGTCGTTCTTTAATTCGGCGACCAATAGACCGTAGGCCGAGGCGATGCCTGGGTGCAAGGGGGCGACTACTTTGCTTATGCCCAGCAAGTTGGCTACGTCGATGGAATGCATTGGACCGGCTCCCCCGTAGGCCACCAAAGCGAACTCCCGAGGATCGTGTCCGCGTTCCACGCTGACGTTGCGTATAGCGCCTACCATGGTGTTATTGGCTATACTCAATATGCCGCTTGCCGCGGCGTGCAGGTCTATATTCAGTGGGCCGGCGATTTTCTTTTCTATTACTTTTGCGGAAGCCTCGGCGTCTAGTGGCAGTGATCCTCCGGCAATTTGGGTGTTGATACGGCCCAGTACCATGTTGGCGTCGGTTACGGTTGGTTCGGTGCCGCCTTTGGAGTAGCACACCGGTCCAGGTACCGAACCTGCGCTTGAGGGACCTACCGTTAGACTGCCGTATGGTGAAACCTTGGCGATACTGCCACCGCCGCATCCGATTGTTGCAATGTCCAGCATCGGCAGTTGGATAGGCCACGTACCCAGACGCCCAGCCAAATTCAGTGTAGGCTTACCTTCTCGTAGCAATGAAACGTCGGTGCTGGTACCTCCCATATCGAAGGATATCGAGTTGGATACTCCAGTGTTTTCTGCAATTTGCAGAGTGGCCATGACTCCAGCTGCTGGGCCTGAAAGGGCGGTGTGCACTGGCTGGCGAATGGCGACTTCAGAACCAATCATTCCGCCGTTTGACTTCATAATAGAGAATGAAGAATCAACAGAGCTTGCTCGTAGGGAGTTTTCTAGGTTGCCTATGTAACGGCTAACACGGGGCATGACGTAGGCGTTTAGTACAGTGGTCATGGTGCGCTCGTATTCTCGAAAAACCGCCAATACCTCTGAAGATAACGAGACCTGGGCACTAGGGTACTCCTCCAGGATCAAATCTCGGGCTCGGTTCTCGTGATCTGCATATGAGTAAGAGTGCAGGAACGAAACGGCGATGGCTGTGATCTCGTCTTCTCGAAACTTGCGGGCTGCGGTGCGGACCGCGTTTTCGTCCAGTGGTGTTAATACTTTCCCTTCGAAGCTGACCCGCTCGGGAACTTCAATAATGTCTCGGGGGCGCACTGGCCGCTCTGGTTTGATCCATGATTGCGGGTTGACTTGCCTTGGAGTGCCGTGACGGCCAATCTCCAACACAAATTTGAACCCGTCTGAAACCACCAGTCCTACTGGAGCACCTTTATTCTCAAGTATTGCATTGGTAGCGATGGTGGTGCCGTGAAATACGTGTTTGACCTGTGTTGCGCCAACTGAATTTGCGGCGAGTACCTCGCGTAAGCCATTCAGGAATCCGGCGCTGGGGTCGTCGGGAGTGGATGGTGTCTTGTGGACTATTTGCTCATTTGTGGTCAAGTTGCATAGGACGATGTCGGTGAATGTTCCACCTACATCAACTGCAACGGAGTAGTTTTCCATACTTGTATTTCTACCTGATGAAAGTTCTCGTGTAAGTCATTATTGCGACGCCATTCTAACAAAGGTGAACGCAAAGCGGGGTAGTACCTACTCAATTGACACTCTTACCTCTTCGTGACTACACTCACCACCATGACATAATCCAGGGAATAGAACTCCATATGAAACGATTCGAATACTTGGAAGCTAAAACTTTGCCCGGCGATCTCGGCCAAAAGATGAACTCGAAAATTCTAAATTTATGTGGTCTATGACCGGAGATACTTTAGAACTTGTTTGGTTGTCTGTACCTGGCTATGCTAACTACAAATTCCGTTGGATGGACAGATTAGGCTGTTCTCCGGCTGGCCGTCTAATTAAAGTCATAAGTCAAAACAATAAGAGGTAATTGTCATGGCCAACATAATCTCTGCTACAGATTTGAATGGATTGTTGCAAGGTAGTACTAAATTTGCTTTGATAGACGTGCGTGAAGCAGGCGAGTATAACAGCTCGCACATAGCGGATTCTAGCCTGATTCCACGGAAAGAACTCGAGTTTAGAATGGATCTTTCGGTGCCAGTAAAAGGCGAGAAGGTTATTGTGTGCGACGACGATGGCCGCCGTGCAGCCCTGGCGGCCGATACCCTCGAGCAAGCAGGATTCACCAACGTGTTTGTTCTAGACCGCGGAGTCAATCAGTGGACTACCGAAGGCTTCCCGACAGAGTGGGGTAGCAACGTCATCAGCAAAGACTTTGGGGAACGAATGGAAGTAGAACATCATGTCCCTGAGATCGAGGCTACGGAGTTGCATGCTCGAATCGAACGCGGGGATAAATTAGTTATCCTCGATACTCGCACTCCGGAAGAGTACCAGCGTTTCTGCATCCCTGGAGGGCGGAGTGTTCCTGGCGGTGAGTTAGCCTTGCGGGTCACGGATATTACCAAAGATTTGGATCCGGATACCACGGTTATTGTGAATTGTGCTGGACGCACCCGTAGCGTGATTGGTACTAGGGTTCTGCAACGTATGGGCATGACTAATATCTTTGGCCTCAAGAATGGGACGTCTGGATGGCTTCTGGCTGGTTATGAGCTAGAGACCGGAGGTGACCGATTGGAACTGCCTGAACCTTCTGCAGAAGGGCTTGCCACAGCTGAGGCCTATGCTGACCGCTTGGCCGAAGAAGACGGCGTTCGTTATTTGGATGTAGCCACAGTTCAATCTATGTTGAATGAACGGTCGGAAAAGACTTGCTATTTTGTGGATGTGCGTACAACCGAGGAATACACAGCGGGCCATATTCCTGGGTTCCGTTGGTTCCCAGGCGGGCAGGTGGTACAGCGTTCTGACGATGTTTTGGTGGTCAAGAACTGCCCGGTGATCTTCGCATGTGACGGCAAAGCCCGTGCAACATTCATCGCGTCTTGGTACCGCCAGTTCGGGTTCGAAGAGGTGTACGCCGTAGACGGTGGCACTACATCTTGGACTGCTAGCGGTCGTCAACTGGAGACTGGCACTGGCGAACCAGAACCTATGGGTCTAGAGGAAGCTCGTAGCCAAGTCAAGATGTTGACACCTCAGGAGTTGAATTCGGAAAAACCGGCATCGATAATTAACGTCGAGGTCAGTACTGATTTCTCTAATGGCCACATATCAGGAGCTCGCTGGGTGCCCCGTGGATCGTTGGAGATGCAGATTGGAGAAGTCGCACCAGACAAGAGAGCGCCTATCGTGGTTACTTGTAACAGTGGCCAGAACGCTATCTTTGCTGGAGCCTCCCTCAAGGCTATTGGCTACCAGGACGTATCAGTATTGGATGGTGGTATGGCAGCATGGCGCCGGGCAGGGTTGGATGTGGAACAAGGGTTATCCGGAGTCATGCGACCGCCGACTGATGTGGTTCCGTCCGGCCCAGAGCGAAACTTCGCCGATATGATGCACTACCTACGTTGGGAGACTGCTCTGGGGGACAAATACGCTGCAGATTAATTTTCAGAAAATCATTTTCTGAAAAGAAAAGCCCCGTTAGATGCAGTCGGGGCTTTTTTTAATTTAGGCACTGGCTAAGATCGAATCCAATCCCAGGAATGGACGCGGAGATATTTCGGCAGGTTCAGGTGATCTATACCGGTACGAGGTTGTAGAAAATCGGATAACCCAGTAGACGATTGGCAGGTTGTTGCCGGTCTAGTTGCGGAGTGCCTTTTCCATTGCGCAGCCTTAACAGTAATTTTTCTAACTGCGGGATCTGCTGAAAAGGGCCCATTGATTGAGAGGGCCCTTTTTGTTAGCTGTTTGAATTTTGACGGTAATGTTTAGCTGGGATCGGCCAGCGGTACTGCGAGGGACGCTCTGGGGGTGTCGCCCAGACTGCGGGCGATGTGGCCGTGTCCTTCCAGGTCTTCGGCTACTAGGATGTCTCCCGGTTCCATCTGAACTTTAGAACCGTCGGCGCACTCGAATTCAGCGGTGCCTGATAGGTTGACCACGTACTGGCGACGTGGTGCGTTGTGGTAGTCCGAGAAAGATGGGGATGGGCGCAACCCAAGGGTGATGTCACCGTCGCCCAATCGGTTCACTATTGAGGTCATCTCTTCGGCGGTTACATCTTCGAAATGGGATTCGCCATCGGCTCCTGAGAATACTCTGATGATCTTCATGATTAGCTCCTGATATAACTTTGATTGCCTAGGATTCGGTTTAGAGGGTTGTCTAGGCTTCTGCTAGGGGTATCGCTAGAATGAAGCGTTGACCGTCTCCAAGTCCTCGGGCGATGTGGCCGTGGCCGTTAAGATCCTCGGCAACTAGCACGTCTCCAGGGTACAATTGCCTCTTAGTGCCATCTGCCGTCTCATACTCTGCTGTACCAAGTAGGTGTAGGACATACTGCCGCCTAGGGGCTGTGTGGTAGTCGGAGAAAGAGGGTGCCTGGCGTTCATTGAATTCAATGTCCCCTTCTCCCAACCTACCGACGATGGTCTGTAGCTCCTCAGGACTTACGTCTTCGAAGTGCGATTCTCCATCATCTCCGGAAAATACTCTAACAATCTGCATAAAAAGTGCTCTCCCAAAAAATTTATATTTCCTTATGCCCAGATTCTAAAACCTGGAATCTGGTCCTACGTTATGCTAGTAGCTACGCTTAGCGTTTAAAACCTGACTTTAATCATGCCAGCTAGTCAGCCAGTGGGACAGTGCAGGTGATACCGGGTTCTGACCCAGCGGTTAGAGTGGTATGGCCTTGGCCAGTGGTGTCTTCCACGAGACGGGCGTCGCCTGGGCCAAATAAGTGCTTGGATCCGTCACCCAGGCCAATTTCGATCTGGCCTGCAATGCAAATAACATATTGGCGGCGTGGTGCTGGGTGCCAGTCGACGAAATGGCCAGCTTCATTGGTGCTGAATTTTAAAGTTGTGGTTTTGACGGCTTCAGCCAGTTCTGGGTGGGTATCCAAGCTAGTTTCTTCAATGTGGGTTTGGCCGTCGTTGCCGGTGTACATTCGGTATATGCCCATTGATTTTCTCCGTGATGTCGAAATTATCTCTTGAAAAGTGATATCAGTTAAGGGGTATTACTGCAGTGATTGCGGGTTCATTGCCTCGTACCAGCGTCGTGTGGCCCTTTCCAGTCGTGTCTTCCACTAGGCGGGCATCTCCGGGTCCAAAGCTCTTGATGGTCCCGTCTTCCAGGCCTACATCGATAGTGCCTGATATAGAGATGATGTATTGCCGTCGTGGGGCTGGGTGCCAGTCGATGAAATGTCCGGGAGCCCATTCACGAAAGAATATGTGCTGAGTACCAATTTCTGTCGTCAGTTCAGGGCTGGAGGCTAAGTCCAACTCGTCTATTTGAGTCTTAGTTTCG
>Ga0310342_100000839_pt1 | contig 18275 bp, 17 predicted proteins | sample S15DNA20500_MG_FD_206155 | JGI IMG/M metagenome (GOLD analysis project Ga0310342, IMG submission 206155) | Marine microbial communities from station ALOHA, North Pacific Subtropical Gyre - S1503-DNA-20-500_MG | ecosystem: Environmental > Aquatic > Marine > Oceanic | place: Pacific Ocean: North...
GCTCCCGACTCCATACTTTTCCACACCTTCCACAAAGAAAGAAAAAAGTAGCAAAAAAGAAAGAACGACGGCTACTTGCCACTCTCATCTTCCCGATCTCAGTGCCTTTCCAACTATAAGGGTTGGCGATGCGAAGCGAGCTGCCCTGGGTTTAAGTCGTTCCAGAAAATGCGCTACCCCAAAGGGGTTATTTCCGACCGCAAACGCGTTGGCAATAACCCCTTCAGCGTAGAAGAGGTAGGCGACTTAAACCCAGGGCAGCTCGCTTCGCATCGCCAACCCTGGGCTACTCGCATTAACGCCCTTGGCGTAAGGACGTGCTCCTAGGAACTTGTAACTGCCTTCCAATTTCACTTAAGGGTAAGATCAGTCCCAACCCCAGAAACGCTAATCGCATTCGGGAAAGAAACCTGGATTGTCTCTGCTATAATCATCGCTAGCAATCCTGACAGAGCCATGACCGTGAGGGACTCGGATCCTGTGCTTCACCGAAGCGCCTGGGGGTATCGTCCCTGTCGGGTCCTGCTCCCTGACAGTCACGCCTCTGTCAACTGGCGAAGGTCGCTTCGCTTCCTCGTGGTTGAAGTTTCAGGCTAGTCCCACCCCCAGGAAGCCCTGGCCCCATTCGAGAAAGAAACCTTTTCCTGCTTCTGAGTTCATCGCTTGAGCAGAAGCTTTCACCGCAGTCAACCCTATCCAGGAGTCCGCTTCAGCGGGCCGGCGCGAAGCGTAATAGACCGGTCCTTCAGGGCCGGGTATCCGCGCGAGGTGAAGGCCAGAGCCTGCTTCAGAAGACTTCTCGAGGAAAGGCTTTAGCCAGATCCGTTCCCATTTCCACTACCAGGTCTCGATTCGGCTCTCAAAGGCACCCAAGATTCCCTGGGGTCGTCATCAGACGTGCAGAGGAGCATCGGACCGGACTTTCGCTGAAGCCCTCACTTAAGAAGCCCGCGAAGCGGGCTCAGGTTTCACTTCACCCCGATACCCGGCCCTGAAGGACCGGTCTATTATGCTTCGCGCCAGCCTGCTGAAGCAGCCTCCGAGAACGGTCAGGTGTCCAGACCAAGCGACTGATGCCAGCTGGATCATTCGAGAAAGAGTTGGCAGTCGAAGCCCGGTTTCGACCCAATCGCCTGTAGCACACCACAACCATATTGAAATCATGGGATTATGTCCTTTTTCCATTCCAATTCAGAAATGAAGTTTCAGCGTAGTCGCCCCCCGGCGGTGCTGCCCCATTCGAGAAGAAAACTTCGGTCGAGGAAAGGCGATATCGTGCGTCACTGCGTGGGGAGGAGTTGCCCAGCTCTCTCCTCGGAACTTGACCTCATGTTGCTAACGGCGCAAGTCATTCGTGGCTCTGTCGGATCGCCGAACGTGATGGTGGGCGATCGTTTGGAACTTGATGCTTGTGAGTTGGAGTTTCTTTGTGCCTTGTATCTTGTACCTTCGTTTTTCGAAGTTTCAGCGTAGAGACCCCAACACAAAAAAAGGGGCAGGAGATTGTCTCCTGCCCCTGTTGGACGCAAGTTTATAAGAAGCTGTCTACGACAGCATTGTCAGCCTAGAAGATCCACTTGACGGAGATCATGACCCGCCGTGGCCAGACTGCGTCGGAACCCACCACTCCGAAGCTTCCGCTGGTCGGGTTGGTGTTCGCGCTTGAGAAGCTGGTCTGGTTGAAGGCGTTCAGGAACTGAGCCTGAAAGCGGATCTTATGAACGTCGCCAATGTGCGTGTCCTTGACGATGCTGACGTCCCAGAAATTTATCCAGGCGGAGCGGAGCTCGCTGAAGCGGAACGGAAAGGTCCGCAAGTGAGAGCCCTCCGGTGCCAGGCTGGAATCCCGTACAAATCCGGCCTCGGTGTTGAACCACTTGTCTACCGTCGGGTTGCTGATGCTCAGCTTGTCTGGGCTGAAACCCGAAGTGGTAAAGACGTCACCGAAATTCATCGGGAATCCGCTCTGGAGCTGCCACACCGACGAGATCTGCCAGCCGCCCGCTGGATGAGTCCGGCCCCAGGGGAACTCGTAGGTATTGCGCCACTTGAGGTTGTGGGGACGATCCGCCCTGGCGAGCGACTCGAAAGGAAAAGGATCGCTGCTATTGAGGTACTGGACGGCCTCATTGAACTTGGAGTAGGTGTAGCCAACCATGAAGGCGTGGCCGCCTGAGAGTCGTTTCTCCAGTTTAGCCTCCATACCATGATAGTTGGAATAGCCCTGGTTGATCTGGCCCAACCGCACGCTCGTGAACTGGGGGTAGGGCCGCAGCAACTGGCTGCGGCTGATGGTAGACGTGTTCAATCCCGTTCCCGGGATCAGCCCGGCAAAGGGATTAGTGAACTGCTGTGCCAGAAAGTCGGCGTTAGCCTGATTTCGGCTGTTCGACGCGCTCCGGAAGATCCCGGGCAAGACGTTCAGATCCCGGTTTCCCAGAATGCGGGTACCTTTCGTTCCCACATAACCGACCTCTACCATGGTATCCCCAAACATATGCTGGACCGTCAAGGACCAGCGCTCGTTGTAGGGCACCCTCAGGTCGTTCTGGTTGAAGAAGTTGACACCCTGCCCCAGGTTGGTGGCCAAGCCCTTGGCATTGCCAACGGGAAGGAGTATTCCCCCAGGAAACGGGTCGGTCAAGGTACCGGTGAAGGTCAGCCCGTTGTCATTGGTCGGAACCAGATCGGTGCGCTGACTGAAGCCAGTCTGGATGGGAGAGAGGCTGTTGCCAAGGATCCCGATGGGCTGATGGAAGATGCCGTATCCACCGCGGATGACCGTCTCGTCGCTCATTCGGTAGGCAAAGCCCATTCGAGGGGCAAAGAGATTCGTGGGACTATCGTAGAATTCCCGGGCCGCGCTGCCGACTCCGGCGTACAGCAGTCCGCCACTGACCGGTAGGGAACCTAGCTCAGGAATGGGATTCTGGGCGTAGGCCGCTTGAGCGGCGGCGGCAATCGGGCTCACCGCGGTGAAATTAAATCCGCTCACGCTTCGGTCGAAGCGCTCTGTCAACGGAGCAAAGTACTCCCACCTCACGCCGAAGTTCAGCGTGAACTTGGGCGTCATCCGCCAGTTGTCCTGGACGAAGGCCCCATAGTAGTTGTGGTGCACCGCGTAGTTGTCGTTCCTGTTGACGTAGCCTCCGGTGGGCTGCCCCAGCAGGAAGGCGGCGAACGATTGTCCTTGGGCACAGGGCGAGGTGTTGATCGGACCGTTGGTGAAGCTGCAGCCGAACTGGAACCGCGGATTAGTCCACCGCTGGTCGTTCCGGTTCAGGAAGCTCGACCGGGCTTCGTAACCAAACTTGAGGTTGTGATTGCCCCGGTTGACATCCGCTGCGACGTCACCAAAAACATAGGTCGAAAAATCGAAGTTGTTTCGGACTTCGTCGTGAATCCCACTGTAGTTGTCGATCAGGATGTGGGGGAGAGCAGACTGATCCGGATCCAACTGCGAGAGGAGGTTTGATGAGAATGGCAGAGAGCTGAGGTCGAAAGGCTCTCCTCTCGGATGCAGGCGGTGACTCTTGGTCACCCTTGGATCAGTACCTCTATTGTAGCCGCCCCGGAAGGTCAGGATCAGGCTGGAACTCAGAGTCCAGACATCGTCCACCCCGAAGGTCTCCCGCTCGATGGTCTCGTAAAACCCGGTAGCCGCGTTGCCGTAATAGTCGCGCCACTCTCCGGCCCAGTTGTCCAGCTTGGCAAAACTACCAAAGATCCGATTAGTGGGACCGAAGGTATGATCCACCCGGGTGAACCACTGCTTCCATTCGGTCGGGGAAGCAGTTGTTGGCTGGAAGTTACTGGTCCCATCGGCACCACCCGTAAGATTGGCGTCCGGATAGAAACCCATCATCTGCTGGGAAATGGGATGGATCCTGCTGGAAGGGATTATGTTGTTCTGAAAAGGCTGCCGACTGAAGAAGCCATCGCCCGTGGCCGCAATCGTCATGGGATCGTAGATCTGGTATTCCGGTCCCAGCGCCAGCAGTGCTGATAAATCTCCCTGCCTCAATGCAGCAGTCGGAACGGTGCGGGCCCCATAGAACTCGAGCGTCTGCTGGTAGGTATCTTCGTAGGTGAAGGCAAAAAAGGTCTTGTCCTTGAAGATGGGTCCGTTGATCCCACCGCCAACTCGCCGGTATTTCACAGGCAACTTGGGAGAGCCTGCGCGGTTGGAGAAGAAGTCATTGGCACCCCAGCCGCTCTCTCGAAAGAATCCATAGAGAGACCCATGCCAGTCGTTGGTACCCGTCTTCATGGTGATGTCCACGGTGGTCCCGTTGTGGTGTCCACGGCTGGCAGTGTAGTCGTGGGCGATCTTGATCTCCTCAACCGCCTCCGCGGAGGGCTGTACCTGGGCCTGCTGGGATCCACCGAAGATGGTCCCACTGTTGTTGATCCCGTTCAGCGTGAAGCCAACGGCATTCCCCTGAACTCCATGGAAGTAGAATCCGGTGGTGATGGACCAGCCGGGCTCGTCCCACTTCCAACCTCCGCCCGCCGGGCTGGAGGCACCAGGTGCCATGACGAGCAGGTGAGTCGGGTTTCCCTGCGCCATGGGCAGGGTTTCGATCTGCTCGTTCCCGATCAGGTTGCTGAGGGACGCATTGTTGGACTGCAGTAAGGGTGTATCAGCCTCCACCGTGATCTGATCTGTGACTTCTCCCACTTCCATCCTGAAATCAAGCGTCAGGCTGTCACCAGTGGCCAGGGCAACGGTTCGATTCACCGTCTTGAACCCAGGAAGCGATACCGTGAGCTTGTAGGAGCCCGGTTGCAAGTAGTCGACCCTATAGGATCCCGTGTCGTTAGTCACCGTGGGAACCTCAACACTTGATTCGGTGTTGGTAGCAACGACGTTGACTCCGGGAATCACACCTCCCGTATTGTCCGTCACCCGGCCGTTGACGCTGGCTCGGGATTGCTGGGCCTGAAGCGGAGTGACCGCCATCAGACCTGCGAGAAGACATGCCGAAAGGACTAAAGACTTTCGCATACTAAACCTCCGATTTTATTCCTTCTATTTTATTCCGTAGAATCTGCCTTGAGGATCTTATCCTCACTTTGGCCACTAAAAAGGGCACCATACCAGGTCTGCCCTTACACTTACAAGGCTTTTTTACACTTAAATCATCTGGCGATCAAGTTTCGAACAGAAGAGGAGAAGACCGCAAACGCGAAACTGCTCTCGGACGAGGTTCTCACTCGGGAATGTCTGGGCTCGCCAGTTTGGGTGTTTTGGGCAGATCCGTAGACATGCCCTCCGGCTTGGGCTATATATGAGCGAGAGTCCTGAAAACTCGTGATAAGGCTCACGTGCACCACCCGCACCCAGCTGAAAGGGAGCCGAATGAACCGGATCAACCGCGCATCAAGTCTTCTTGTACTGGCCGGCTGTCTACTTCAGCCCTCCGCCCGAGGCGTCCGTCCGGAGGCGGGGAAGGACTTTCGACCGATCCCCGATCTAGCAGGAAAGGTCCTCACTGTCAATGGTCCTGTCGATCCCGATGCACTCGGTGCCACCATGATGCACGAGCACATCTTCATCAACCAGAACCATCCTTCCAGTTCGGGCCCGATAGAAGCTACCCGGGTTGGCTTCTACCTCAAGCCTTTGGCCATGGACATGCTGGGAGCCGTGATCATGGGATACAAAAACCGGGACAACCTGATCCTGGGTAGCGAGGATATGGCTGTTCGCGAGCTGGAAGACTATCGGAAGCAAGGGGGCGGCGCCCTGGTGGACGCTACCAGTATCGGCCTGGGACGCGATCCCAGGGCACTGCTTCGTGTCTCTAACACCACCGGAGTCCACATCATCATGGGTGCCAGCTGGTACACCAAGTCCTGGCATCCCCAGGAGATGGACAGACGTTCGGTGGAGAGTCTAACCCAAGAGATCGTCCAGGATGTGACGATCGGCGTGGACGGCTCGGGCATCCGCTCGGGGATCATCGGTGAGGTGGGAACCATCGGCAACCCGCTGACCCCCAACGAAATCAAGGTGATCCGAGCTTCGGGACGGGCTAGCCGAATCACCGGAGCCGCCGTCTCACTTCACACGGCTGCCTATGCCGGAACGAACGATCAGCATAAAATCCTGGATTTACTGGAGTCGGAGGGGGCCGACCCGGGCAGGATGATCCTGGGACACAGCGACTCACTGGTAAAGGACATGCCCCTCCTGACGGGCCTTCTGGAGCGAGGTGTCTACGTAGAATTCGACCTTCTCGGTGAGTTTGCGATGCTGCGAAAGCGGGTAACCGCGGCCCACGTGGGGGAAGGCATCCTGGAGTTGATCAAGATGGGCTACCTGGAGCGAATCCTCCTCTCCCAAGATGTGGACCGCAAGATTGCCCTCAAGTCCTATGGAGGGATGGGCTATTCTTTCGTTTTGGAGCAGTTTGTCCCGCACCTGCTGAAGAAGGGCGTCACCCAGGCCCAGATCCGGACGCTGGTGGAAGCGAATCCTCATCGGGTGCTGACGTTTGACGCGCCAAGGTGAACAAAAAGAAGTCGCACGTCTGAACCTTTCTTCCGAGAAAGAAGCTCAACGCTGATCCTGCTGCCGGAATCTGGAGGGTCGTCTCCAGAGAATCAAGACCTGGGACGTGCGACGTTCAGACGTTTTGACGTTTTGACGTTTTGAGGTGTTACGAAAGCTGATAAGATCCCCTCTTCGGATTCTGATTGGAGAAGATAAATGATGAATGATAAACTCCCCCTGCTTCCTACTTCCGTCATCGGCAGTCACGCTACTCCTTCCTGGTTATGGACCGCCCTGGACGCGATCAAGGAGGGCAAGTATGGCAAGACAGATCTTCGCGAGACCTTCGATGACGCGGTCAATCTGGCGATCCTGGACATGGAGAAAGCCGATATCGACATCATCACCGACGGTGAGATGCGGCGCTGGTACTTCGTCCAAAGCTTTTACCGGAGAATGCAAGGAATCGAGGCGGATGAGCCCCTACGAAAAGTAGGTCTATACGGCTACGACTCGGTGCCACGCTATCGTCTCAAAGAAAAGGTAGCCGTTCCCAAGGGGCTGGGCATCGTCGAAGAGTTCCAGTACCTGAAGCGGCAGACCAACAGACGACTGAAAGCGACCTGTCCGGGCCCCCTCACCATCTCGATCCATATTCGGGATGACGCCGTCCGCGAGTTCTACAAAGATAGGATGGAACTCTTCTGGGAGTTCGCCGAGGTGATCAACCAGGAGCTCAAGACGCTAGTCGAGAACGGCGCCGACTACATTCAGCTGGATGAGCCATCCTTCGCCATTATTCCGGGACAGTTGAAAGAATATGTAGCGCTCTTCAACCGCTGCGTCGAGGGAGTCGATGCCAAGATCGGATTTCACATCTGCTTCGGCAATCTGGCGTCTCGACCTCGCGGCAAGCGTCGGTTCGGGTGGATGCTCCCAGAGCTTCTGGAATCGAAGTGCGACCAGTTTATTCTGGAGTTCGCAAACCGCGAGATGGCCGAGTTGGAGCTCTGTAGGGAACTCGCTCAGGAACGGGAGATCGGAGTAGGTGTCATCGACATCAAGTCCTTCTATCGGGAGACCCCGGAGGACGTAGCCGAGCTGATCCGTCGGTCGCTGGAATACGTTCCGGCGGAAAAACTATGGATTGTCCCAGACTGCGGCTTTTTTCAGCTTCCTCGCTGGATCACGGTGAAAAAACTCGAAAGCATGGTGGCAGGTACCAAGATCGTTCGACAGGAGCTCACGGGTTCCGCCTAGTTGTGCCGTCCTGCACCCATGGGCATGCAAAAAGACACTGCTTTCGAACTGGCAACCTCCAATATCAGATTTGGGGCCGGCATCACCAGAGAAGTTGGAATGGATCTGTCCGATAGCGGGGTCGGACACGTCATGGTCCTCACCGATCCCACTCTGGCCCAGTTGTCCCCGGTGGCCACGGTGCTGCAGTCGCTCTCCGACGAGAAGATCAACTTCACCCTCTACGATCGGGTGCGAGTCGAACCGAGCGATGAATCCTTCAAGGATGCGATTGACTTTGCTAGATCGGGAGACTTTGACGCCTTCGTCGCGGTGGGGGGAGGGTCGACGATTGATACGGCCAAGGCCGCCAATCTCTACTCCACATACCCAGCTGACTTTCTCGACTATGTAAACCCTCCGATCGGTCGGGGACTACCGGTTCCAGGATCCGTAAAGCCGCTGATCGCCGTGCCGACAACCGCAGGTACCGGCAGCGAGACTACCGGCGTGGCTATCTTCGATCTGGTCGATATGCACGCCAAGACCGGCATTGCTCACCGACGCTTGAAACCCACCCTGGGTCTGGTTGACCCCGACAATACCGAAACCTTACCGGCAGCCGTCGCCGCTTCGACTGGGCTGGATGTGCTCAGTCACGCGCTGGAATCCTATACGGCCATACCCTACACCGAGCGGCCTCATCCCGGCCGGCCGATCGACCGGCCAGCCTATCAAGGATCTAATCCGATCAGTGATCTGTGGGCGCTTGAGGCTCTGGACATGGTACGTCGCTTTCTGACCAGAGCCGTGGAGGACTCCTCCGATCTGGAAGCGCGCTCCCAGATGCTGTTGGCAGCATCCTACGCAGGCATCGGGTTCGGGAATGCGGGCGTCCATTTGCCTCACGGGATGTCCTATCCGGTTTCGGGAACGGTGCGCGGATTTCGCCCTACGGGTTATCAGGTAGACCACAATCTGGTTCCGCATGGAATCTCCGTGATCCTCAACGCGCCCGCGGCGTTTCGATTCACGGCGTCGGCAAATCCTCAGCGCCATCTGCGAGCAGCAGAGGTCCTGGGCGCCGACGTGAGCAGGGCAAGCGCTGCCGATGCTGGAGAAATCCTCGCCGAGCAGCTGATTCTCTTGATGCAGCGCCTCAATGTCCCCAGTGGATTGGGGGAAATCGGCTGTACTTCAGGCGATATCCCGTCCCTGGTCGAAGGCACGCTGCCGCAGCACCGCGTCACCAAGCTTTCCCCCCGACCGGCCGGTGAGGAGGAACTCGCCCGGATGTTCGAGGACGCTCTCGCCTACTGGTAGAAGCGAAGATTTTCCCCAACCGCCTACCGAAACCTCGACCAAGATGAGATCAGTGGGGAAGGCTACAATCTTGGGGGGGGGGCCGAGAAGGCGCTGGACTCGGTGCCGCAACCGACCTGCCTGTGGTACCATCTGATTGGCCCCACAATTGGAGAGCGGAAACTTGACCAGGATACACCAGCCGTTAATAAAGGCTTTGACCCGAGCCAGGAATTCTCGTGAAAAGAACACGGTCCAGCTAACGATCCAGTGTATGCTTTCCGGTCTTTTTCTGGTCCTGGGCTCGGCAGCGCTGGTCGCAACCGGATTCGGACAGAACAACTCTCCTACGCCACCCCAGATTGGGGTTCGAGATGACGGCAACGCCAGCTTCACCGCAACCCGCACGATCACAGGAGTCATCTCGGGAATCCAACACGAGTACAAATCCCTTAGCGTCGTTGGCGAGGAAGATGCGGAATCCTGGCCATTCTTCTTCATTTCGAAACCCAAAATAAAAGCCAAGAAATCAGTCAAGAAAGCTCTGGGGAAAAAGCGTGTGGAATGGGCCGATCTTCAGGACGGGTTTCGAGTGAAAATCACCTTTCTCGAGGCCACCCGCGAAATTCAGAAGATTGAAGCGCTCAAAATCGACGAGCCAGAGTCGATCCATTAGTACCGCTAACTTAGTTGACAAGTGACGATCCCTTTGCGTTGGCTTTCTGGGGTACCTGGCGCGGCACCATGCCGAAAGCCTTGAGAAAGTTGATGGTCTTCTGGGCTGATCCGATGAAGCGAAGCTGGCAGCGGTCGAAGGAACAATTGAGCCAACTGAAATCGCCTCCACTATAGGCCAGGACACAGTTCGTGAATGTACAGTTTTCAAAATGATGGCCATCCATCTGGATGATTGTATCGGTCTCGGTGTTGCCTGAAATTACAATCATCTGACCTTCCTTTCCAGCTCTCATTTCATCAACATTTAAGTAGTCGCAAAGGCAGGATACTATAGCTGTCGCCGCTGAGATCCAACGACCGCACGTCTTGATCTCTCAAAACAAGGTGAGGGTTGGGGCGAGGCATCCATTGCTGGACCAACTGCAGGGAGGTAGCTCGTGAGTGAAATCAAGGATCACCAACAAGAGGATAGCAAGAGCCTGGGGCTGCCAACAGCTCGCAGGGATTTTCTCAGTCAAGGGGCTGCACTGCTCACCGGCACCAGTCTTGCGTGGAGTGGCTGCGCGCCGCAAAAGGGAAATCCCTCCGAGAGCGACATACCAGCAACCCTCGCTGCTGGGGAAGAGGATTTCTGGAGGGACATCAAGAAGCAATTCCTGATCGCTCCAGACGCCATTTACCTCAACAACGCGAGCATTGGGGTTCCTCCCCAGCCTGTCCTGGACACCCTCGCCGAACACTGCCGACAGATCTCGTCGAATCCCACGTCCGCGAAAGGTGTGCTTCACCAACGAATCCAAAAGGTAGTCCTGCCCGACCTGGCTGGACTCATCGGCGCCGATACCGATGAGATCGCCTTCATGAGCAATGCGACCGAGGGGCTGGACCTGATCACGAAGGGCATCCCGCTGAAACCAGGAGATGAGGTCCTGACGACGACTCATGAGCATCCAGCGGGAATTCGACCCTGGCGCCTGAGAGCAGCGCGGGAAGGCTTCGCCCTGAGGGAAATCCCGATTCCGAGTCCCCTCACCAGTAAAGATCAGGCAATCGATCCACTGAAGCAGGCCATGAATGATCGAACCAAGGTCCTGTTCTTTTGCCAGGTTACCAGAGGGGGACTCCTCTACCCGGTCAAGGAGCTTTGTGGCCTGGCTCGTGAACGGGGAATCATCTCGGCCGTCGACGGAGCTCAGGCGGTAGCAAATCTGAGAGTGGACCTTCATGACCTGGGCTGCGACCTCTATGCAAACAGCCTCCACAAGTGGGTGCTGGCACCCATGGGGACGGGAATGCTCTACGTTCGGAAGGGCTTTCAGGAGAAGTTCTTTCCCCTTGATAGAGAGGACTCGCCACCCGGAGCAGCGCGTTATCAGGCGCAGGGGACGAAAAGTATCCCCATCCGAGCCTCCATTGGCGCCGCTGTGGAGTTCATCAACAAAATCGGCATGGCCAGAATCGAGGAACGAAATCGTATGCTGTCCGACCATCTGAAGGCCGAGTTGGTCAAGGTACCTGGAATCCGTCTCATCAGCTCGACCTCACCCCAGGTCTCGTCTCCGGGAATGACGATGTTCGAGGTCCGAGGGCAGGGGGGCCTGGAGATGCGGGCCAGGTTCGAAGAACACCAGATCGGCGTCGACGAGCACGTGCGCGACGGACACGATGCCGTTCGGGTATCGACACACTTCTACAACACAATCGCTGAGATCGACCGAACTATCCAGGTGTTGAGGGAGCTCAGCTGAAACTTGAACGATTCGTCGGAACGTCGCACGTCTCTGCTCGCGGGAAAGTTCGATGAACGGTTCCGACGGAAACTTCGCATGGCAAGACAATCATGAAAAATCGCCAGCTGACAGAGCCGTGACCGTGAGGGAGCGGGCCCTGATCAAGGGCCCAACCTTGCAGCTCCGCCTTGGAAGTTTCTTCCTGAATGATCCAGCGCGGCTGGGGGCGGGCCTAAAGTTGAAACTTCAAGAATTCGTCGCACGTCCGAACGTCTGAACATCGCACGTCTCCTGTCCTCCGAAGGTGTCGCCAACGGGTGAACTACCAGCGTTACGAGGCCAAGTCCGACAGAGCCGCGAACGACTTGAGCCGTTAGCAAAATGAGCCTAGGTTCCGAGGAGGGAGCCGGACAACAGCACAAATCCCCAGTAGCCGGAAGTTTCTTTCTCGAATGGGGCCAGGGCTTCCTGGGGGCGGGACTAAGTTGAAACTTCATCGGCGAGAAAAATGGGCACGAACCAACATCTGACCGGGCAGGCGCCCTGTAGGATGGGCACTTCTTCCCGTCGTGAAGTAGACGGGCAGGAGTGCCAGTCCTACAACCGTCACTGTGCTAGCGATAGCCAACGTTGCTTTCTCGGATGATCCAGGGTGACTGGCGATAACACTGCCCTGAAGTTCGGACGTAGCCTTGCCACGACCGGAGAACGGGGCAATTGATTCGCAGGGAGTAGTAGTGTGCCGACCTACCAGCGAGGCACGATGAAGCGGTTGGAAATTGCCTGTGCGATCCTCATTTGCGCTGCGCTATTGTTCCTCTCGCGAGCCCATTTGTCCAGACAGCAACCGACAGGTGCAGCGCCTCCACTTGCCAGCCCGCCCAAGAATATCGTTCTGATTGTGATCGATACTCTGCGCGCCGATCACCTACAGACCTATGGCTACGCACGCGACACCGCTCCCTTCCTGGAGGAGATTTCCAGCAGAGGTGTCGTTTTCGAGAAAGTGTTTTCCACATCCTCATGGATAGCACCGGCGACGGCGTCCCTCTTCACGGCCCTCTATCCAAGTCAACACGGCGTCATCACCGGGCACAACGCAACCCGGAAGCTTCGAAAGAAATTCTCGCACATCGTTCTCAACCGAATACCCGATCAGCTCGAGACCCTCCCCGAGCTGTTGGGCAAGGCCGGCTATTCTACTTTTGGAATCTCTGACAACTTCAAGGTCTTCAGGAAAATGGGGTTTGGCGACGGATTCGAAAGGCTCGACTCGGCCTGGTATCGCGGCGGCGATGAAGTCAATGCCATAGCGACCCGATGGAAGGAAGACCTACTCGTCGCCGATCGATACTTTCTCTATTTGCATTACGTTGACCCTCATCAGCCCTATCACAAAAGGGAGCCGTGGTTTGAGGCAGCTCAGGGTCAGCCCGCATCGACGATCGCAAGGTATGACAGTGAAATCAGCTATGTAGACGGCATGATTCGAAAGCTGTTCGATGAGTTTCAGTGGCAGGACGATACCTTATTGATTGTCACCTCGGACCATGGCGAGGGATTCCTGGATCACGGCAATTGGGGTCATGATAAAACCCTGTTCACAGAGGTCCTTCATATTCCGCTAATCGTCTACCACCCGAGCCTGAAGCCAGCACGGCTGAAAGGGCATGCCAGCATTCTGAATATCTATCCCACCTTGCGCGAGCTCCTTGGTGGCTCCGGAGAAAACGACTTGGAGGGGGTCAGCCTATTGCCAGCGCCACGGGGGGTTCATGCTCTGCCTGGGTCGCGAGCACTCTTTGCTGAGTTGATAAAAAGAAAGGAGGAGACCAACCGGTCTGTGCGCTCGGTGCTCGAAGGTAAATGGAATTTCATCGAACAGTCGCGTCAGGATAGCCAGGTCGCGGGCTTTCTCTTCGATCTAAAAGCGGATTCCCGAGAACAAAGGAATCATGGAGCCCTCTTTCCCCAGATTGTCGCTTCGCTTCGCAAGAAGAACCGCACGGGGCCAAGAGACACATTGGCGGTCGGGCCTGAAGCGATAACTCTACCCATCGATGAGGAGAAACTCAAGAGGCTGCGTTCGCTGGGCTACGTCTAATGACGTTTACCAGAGACTCCGATAGGGTGTCTGACAAGAGTGGGTTCAACTCATCCTTTCGGCCTTCCCCGGCGTCAAGGAAGGGGCAGTTGGATCCTTTTCGCTTCCGACCAGCTGCGATAGACTGACTCGGAAAGCTCCATGTAACGGACACCGGTTACGAAATCGGTAAATTCCACCTGCTCCTGACCTCTGATGGCGTTGATGAACTCCTCCTCAACCCGCCATCCACCCCCAGGTTCGACCGCCACCTCTTGGGCGACGTCGCTCGCTCGATCGAACCAATGGAGGGACTCGGAGTGCGGGCTATATCTGAGCGTGCCCTTGCTGCCGTGAAGCCGCAGGACTGACTCTGGCTCTGTGCCAACAACGGCACTGCACAGGAGGTGCCCTGCAGCACCGTTTTCAAATTGAGCGACCACAGCCAGATGATCCGGCATCTCCACCGAGTAGGGGCTGCCAGTTTTCGGGTCGTGCTGGGAATCCACATGAATCTTGGCGCAGGCGTCGATCCATTCGACTGAGCCCAACCAGCGCACCAGGAGTTCAAACCATTGCCCGAGGGTCACGTAGTTATGCCCCGAGAGCTCCTTGCGCTGTCTCCACTTCAATGGAGTCCCAGGTTCGGTGAGGTCATCCCAGAGTTCACGAACCTCCACCGCTAGCCATTCCCCGAGGCCGCCCTCGTCCAGAATCCTGCGCACCGTCCGGTGGACGGCGAGACCGAGCGGAGTCGGCACCAGCTGCGTCACCAGATGGGACTTGTTCCTTGAAGCCTCCAGCATGGTACGAGCCTCGGACAGGTCCATCGCCATCCTGGCCTCGCAGAGGACATGCTTCCCTTCCTCTAACGCTGCACAGGTAATCTCGCGGTGCAGGTAGGGCCAGGTGCCGATACAGACCGCATCGATATCGGGAGAAGAGACGACATCTTGCCAAGAGTCCTTGATCTCGGGAATATTGTATTCCTGAGCGATTCTTCCAGATGACTCCCGGCTGCGATTGGCGACGCAGACGATTTCTACATTCGGTTGAGATTGAAAGCCGGGAATGTGTCTTCTCCTGGCGTTTGCGCCGGCGCCTACCAACCCTATACGAACGATGTCATGTTTTTCTTGCATATCTAACCTTTCCGGATCAAGGAAACCTGCTATGAGAAACGGTGTGCTCTTGCGGGATGTCGGTCGACCAGTTGGAGTCAATCCGACTGCATGGTACTAATCTCATCCTTTGAGATCTTGTCGACGCTCTTGGGGTTGAAAGTCTGTTGGGTCGCTACTCTGAGAGCGACTTCGATTCTTCCTCCGGTCAACACAAAGAACTGGAGCAAAAAGCCTCCCCCCTGCATGGCTTCGATCTGATACTCCTGCTCGGTCAAATCGCCCAGCCATTCCGTGGTTCGGTCGGAAAACTCGGGCGACTCGACCACATCTCGAGGAAGGGCCAGGATCAAAGTGCCAGGTTCGTCTGCAAGCGTTTCGGCGATGCGCTTTCTGACGGTGGCCATGAAGGACACCAACTGCCCTGCGTAGTCCAACTCGCCACCCTGAGCACGGGCCGGTGGAGCCAGACCCCAGGTAATATGGTGGATAAACGGATTCCCGTACCCCTGACTCAGCATGTGATCACGGGCGTCCTCGTCCACAGGATGAACCACGGCCACATAGTCGAACCAGCCCTGAGCGCGAGCCGGACTCTGGGTCGGTAGCCCCGAGGGGACGTTGATGTAGTCATGCCCGTCAACAGGGGAAGGGTAGCACCTGGTATCCCAACCAGCGACGTATCCGAGCTTCTTCAGGGGCCCTGCCACTAACTGGGGAGGATCGCAAAAAATGGCGGCGTGATCCGGATTGGGACGAAGCGGAACACCCGCCTCCAGCATCTTCAGGGCCACGGTCATCGCCTCGGACAGCCGTTCTTCTGCGTTGGGAATCTCAAAATGCTGGCTGAAATCGGCCGGCAAAACGATCTGATCACTCATGTTTCGAAAACTAATCTATCTTTGCCACGACCATGGTTACGTGATTGGCGTCCCCCTTTTTCTTGTAGTAGGTGTGGACGTAGGTCCCTGCGCCGAACTCGCCTCCCCTGATCGAGCTTGGAGTGAAAAGGAAGGTAAGCTCCTTGCCCCCCTTGGTACCCACGACCAGTTCCTCGTCAGAGATGGTCTTGACGGTCCCGTAAACATCAAAGACCTTTTCCTCAATCGGCTTGCCCTTTCTCCAAAAGCACCCCGGTTGGAGCAAGAGGGAAACGCTTAGCAGCAACCACAAAGCTGTTCGCATCGTTGTGATTCTATCCGGAAGAGGATGGGCAGGGCAAGACTACTCTATCCTCCCAAGAAGCTCCTTCACACGCCGCTCGATCTGGGAACGGACCGCCTGAAATCCCGCGATGATCTCCGCAGGCTCGCCTACGCTGGCAGCCGGATCGGGCAGTCCCCAGTGCTCTGCAACCACACCAGGAGGTAGCACTGGACAGGCCGCCTCCGCATCACCACACAATGTCACCAGATATTGGTATCGGGTCAGGTTCTTGCCGGCCAGCGAGTCAGAGGTCTGGCTAGAGATGTCTATGCCTACTTCGGACATGACCTCGACCGCGTAGGGATTCACTCGTGTCGGATGGGTCCCCGCGCTGTCGATCTCCATCTGACCACCAGCATAAGCGCGCGCAAACCCTTCTGCCATTTGGCTGCGTGCAGAGTTTGCAGTACAAACGAAAAGAATCGAGACAATTTTAGTCATCACTAAATTTATTTTTGCAAAGCGCTAAACCGCTACGATATAATCTTCAATACGATGTCTCGGATCGTTTCGGTCTCGCCTTTTAATCGAGCGCTCGGTCTTCTGAAGAGTGCCACTGCTCTCGCCTTCTTTGCCTTGATCTCTACCGGGTGCGAGGAATCCAGGGCCGGGAGCAATCTCAGCAACACACAAGAACAGCGAGCCAAGCAGATCATCGCGTCCAACCGATGCGGGTCCTGTCACACCCTACAGACCCAGGGACTCAACCTCAGTGGAGAGATTGGCCCCGATCTAACTCACCAGGCCCGTCGAGGCCGCCAGACGGAATGGTTGAAAAACCAACTCAAGAATCCGCATTCTGTTCCGGACGAAGAGGTTACTACAGGATTTGAGGGAAGACAAAAGTGGATGCCCCGGTTCGATAAACTGGATGAGTCGGACTTGGAGGCCGTAGTCCATTTCCTCCAGAGTTTGAAGTAGCTGGCTCGACGACTTAACCCACTGGCCATTCAGGAAAAGACTCCAGGTTGGGGATGGGGCAGATCGTGCGTCACTGCGTGGGGAAGAGTTGTCCAGCTCTCTCCTTGGAACCTGGTCACATGTTGCTAACGGGTCAAGTCGTTCGCGGCTCTGACGGACTTGTCTTCAGATTGCTGACGTCCCGTTCGATGCCTTGCTCTGCAACCTGAAACGTTCGGACGTGCGACGAATTCTTGAAGTTTCAACTTAGTCCCGCCCCCAGCCGCACTGGATCACTCAGGAAGAAACTACCAAGGCGGAGCTGCAAGGTTGGGCCCTTGATCAGGGCCCGCTCCCTCACGGCCACGGCTCTGTCAACTGGCGATTCTTCATGATTGTCTCGCCATGCGAAGTTTCCGTCGGAACCGTTCGCCGCACTTTCCCGTGACCAGAGACGTTCAGACGAATTCTAAAGACAGAAAAACAGCAAAACGAGGGTCGCTACGGTGGCTGCTATCGCGGTGCCGTAGCAGAGGACTGCTACCGGTGCTTTGATGCTGCGGAGGCCCATGTCGATCAGGACGTACCGGAAGCGATGGGCCCAATGGAAGAGCGATAAGGAAATCAGAAGAAGAAGATAGATCTTCAGAAGTGGATGCTCTAACCAGGTGAGCAAGCGTTGATACCCGATCACCTCAGGTTGGATCCAGCCGAAACTGATCCCTACGCCCGTAATCAGGATATGTGCCGGCAACAGGAAGGCGGCCAGGGTACCGCCGGCCGAAAACAGCGCCCACCAAAACGGATCCGTGGTCTTTAATCTCGCGGCCATTCTAACTCGTTCCCACCAGGCAGAAGAGGCTCCCTGAAAGGATCAACCAGACCAGATAATTCGTCAGCAGGACCAGCTGGGGAGGAATCACACGGGTCCCCAGGCGAACGACCATTACGATCGGGGTCAAACTGAACCAGGTAACCGTATGGTAGAGAGCAAATACCAGAATCACCACAAACGACAGGCCGGCAAAGGGCGTCTGGAGGGACTCCAAATACGCCGTATACTGAGCCTCTCCCTGGGACAAACGATAGAGCCCGACCAGATAGGACACCGCGAACAATGCCACGAACAGGGCCGATACCTCTCGCACCATGAAGAGGAAGTAATTTCGGCTACTCAGCCACCAGGTGGCAGACATTGGTTGCTTGTAGACGGGGTGTCGGTTGAGCGTCTCCTGATTCACGACTTCCCCCAGGGCCAGATCATCGACAGCATGTAATCTTTGGTCAGCTGCACCTTGGAGCGTTGGATCGCCGCTGCCGGGTCGACATGCTTGGGACAAACTTCAGAGCACTCTCCCACGAAGGTGCACTCCCAGATACCTTCATGACTACCGATAATCGGCTTCCGCTCGTCCTGACCCTGCTCCCTCGAGTCCATGTCGTAGCGGTGCGCGAGAGCAATGGCTGCCGGTCCGATAAAGCTTGAGTCATTGCCGTAAACCGGGCAGGCAGCGTAA
>Ga0310342_100000840_pt1 | contig 18272 bp, 16 predicted proteins | sample S15DNA20500_MG_FD_206155 | JGI IMG/M metagenome (GOLD analysis project Ga0310342, IMG submission 206155) | Marine microbial communities from station ALOHA, North Pacific Subtropical Gyre - S1503-DNA-20-500_MG | ecosystem: Environmental > Aquatic > Marine > Oceanic | place: Pacific Ocean: North...
TCCGCCGGGTCCGGACGAGTAAACGTTGCCCAACTCGTCGGTCTTGAGGCCGAACCGGCCGCCTGAGTCATCGGCCGAAAACTCGGCAAACACGCGGCCCTGGCCCAGAGTTCCGTCGTCGTTGAGCGGCTGGACACGGATGTTCTTTCGGCCGCCATCGGCCACGTACAGCAGGTTTTGCCGCGGGCCGAGTGCAACGCCGCTGGGGCGCGCGTATTCCTGGGAAACCCGCTCCAGCCTGCTTTCTCCGGGTACCTGCGTGCGCGCGATGCGATAGACGGCCGACAGGTTGGTTCGCTGGGGGTCGGTCGGGCTCCTACGCGACAGGTCACTGAAGTAGACCGAGCCGTCGATGTTGTAGACAAGATCGTTGGGCCCGTCGAGACGCTTGCCTCGATAACGGTCCGCCAGGACGGTGATCGAGCCGTTCTTCTCGGTTCGCGTCACCCGCCCAGCGTCCTGCTCACATGTGAGCAACCTTCCCTGATGATCGAAGGTCAGTCCACAAGCACCTTGGGACTCTTCGCGAAAGACCGTCAGTTTGCCTCCGCTTGGCTCGTTTTCCCAAACGGGAATCGTCCACTTGTAGATCTTCTTGCGAGCCAAGTCGCTAAATAGGAGGAACCCGATGCGGCTGAAGACGGGACCTGTAGTCGCCTGAAAACCGTCGGCTACTCTGACGATCTGGGCACGTCGCTCCACCAGATCAAACATATCGGGATGTTGGGCGTAGATTCCCGGCGCTCGCATCTCAGGATCCCAATCCGTGGGCGTAGTAGGATTGTGCGGGTCCCCGGTAGCGGATGTCGAGCATCGGTGTCTTGATCCGCACCTGTCCGCGATACCAGGAGTCCATCAGGAACGAGAGCGCGCCGCTGGTCAGCAGCGTCCGTTCCACCGGATAGTCGAGTGTGTCCCTTGTGAACATCCGTCCAATGGAGTCAACCAGTGGGCTGAAGTTGTTGGAGTTTTCGATGGGGATGTAACAAAGGGTTGCCTTCGGCTCACGCTCTCCTTTGACCTTGACCGCGACCAGGTACTCGGTCACCTTGCCGCCCAGGCCGAGGGCCGTAGCGCGAAAACCGTCGTTGTATTCGATCAGACAGGCGACGGGCCTTTCGGCTATCTCCTCGACGGGGCCCGGCGTGACCTTCTCACCTCTCGCGAGCGCAGCATCCAGAAGGCTGCGGCTCCAGCGACCGTGGTCCGCAGCTTCCCAGACGGCATTGTCGGCAAGTAACTGCACGGCCTTGACGCCGGTCTCGCCACCCTCCCGGCGCTCGGCGAGGCACTGTAGCATCTCCAGCAGATGAAACAGTCCCCCATCAGACACCCAACCGCCGCCGACGGCGAGAACTTCATCCAGCTGCGTGTCGAGAGGAAACTCGAGCTCGGGGCGGCGAAAGGTCACCGAAACCGACGAACCCGACATCAAGGGGAATTTCAGTTCCTTCGACCAGTCGTACATCTGCTTCGACTTTTCCCAGTCGAAGGAGAGCTGCTTGTCGTTGAAGACTGGTACGGACCGACCCGATCGCCTGAAGACGCTCACGACCTCCTCCATGAAACGATGGCGTGGGTAGAGCTTCTGGTTCTTGATATTTGTCGGATAGTCGCCGTGCTCACCGATGAGCAGGACACCATCCACGGCTAGATCTTTGCCGCCCAGGGTGAGTGCTTCCTGAATCGTTGGGTACGTCGAGACGCCCCAGCTTTTCGCGAGCCGCCTGCTGATGTCGGCTTCGTGCTCCTGTTCGACGAACAACGACCCCACCTCGCAAGGCGGCTCGTAGTATCGATCGTTGATCCAGTAGCCCTCCAGGAAACGCGTGATGAAATTGTCGCTGTGCGAGCGGACATGATAGGTTGTCGACAGCGCCGCGATCTTCTTGCGCCCTGAAGCCAGCGTCGCCGCCAGCTCCCAGGAGGCCGTGGCCCCAATTATCCCCGCCGCCGCCGCCGTTTTTAGAAAGCTCCTTCGATCCATTACAGGTCCGTGGTCAGTGGTCCTTGGTCCATCGTCACACGTCGACGACCGCGGATTGAGCCATGTTGGAGATGCTGTTCAGCAAGACTTTTCGCCGATGAGAGCTAGTGGTCAGAAGCACGACGATCAGTTGATGCACCGGATCAGCCCAGGCCACGGTGCCGGTGGCTCCCACGTGACCAAAGGTGCCGGCCGATCCCAGGTTGCCGAAGTAGTTCCACACGAGGGAGTCCCGAAGTGCCCAACCCAATCCCCAGGGAGCCCCAATGGCGCCATTGTGATCTCGGGTCATGGCGGCTGTCGTGACTGGTGAAAAGAGTCTAAACTGGCTGTAGTCCCCGCCGTTGAGAAATGTCTGGAGCAGTATAGCTAAGTCTCCAGGGGTACTGTGCAGGCCACCCCAGGGGTGACCCATGTCGCGCCAGTAGGGCGAATTTGGGCCCCACCTCCTGGAGTCCTCTGAATCGCCGTGGTCCTCCTGGACGATCGCGGTGTCTTCGATACTCAATCCGTCCAGGCCGAGAACCGAGTGCTTCATATTCAGCGGCTCGAACATCTCCCGGCGTAAAAAGTCGCGTAAACGGTTTCCCGAGACACGCTCGGTGATTTCGGCGGCCAGCAGCGTTCCCATGCTCTGATAAGCGAACTGAGTGCCTGGTCCGTACAGCAAGGGCGTCCGCAGCGCTCCGGAGACGAATTCGCTAAGCTGGGCATGAGCCCGCCGCAACTCGACGTTTTCCGGCAACATGTCAGGCATGCCTGAAGTGTGAGACAGTAGATGCCAAACCTTCACCTGATCCTTGTGATCGCCCTGGAATTCTGGCAGGTAACGCTGTACAGCGTCCGATAGGTCCACTTTGCCGTTCTCGACCAGCAACATCAACCCGCAGACGCTGACCGGCTTGGAAATGGAAGCAAGCAGATAGACGGTGTTCGGTTGGGTGGCCGGGGAATCAGGATGTGGATTAAGCCTGCCGAACCCACGGTGGAGAATCACCTTACCGTGGCGGGCCACCAGGACAGACGCCGAAGTAACATCGCCGTCCTGCGTCTCGGCTTCAAGGTGATCGGTGATTCGCGCGAGTCGTTCGGCCGACATGCCGACGTCGGCCGGCTCGCCGGGTTCGAGAACTTGTGTGCCCCTGGTTTGAGGTCCCATTTTCGGCTCAGCAGTGCTCCGGGAATCCGCTCGATTCTGCAGAAACTCAGCTTGGCTGATGCCCATAACGCCGAGTGTCCCAGTCTGAAACCACCGCCGTCGTGTGTAGGTGTTGCACCGTCGTGTCGGTGAGTTCATGGGTCTAGAGTTCGACGCTCGAATTGTAGGCTTCTTGAAACAGTCTCACAATAGCCACTGGCCCCGATTGTCATACCAACGCTGCGTAATTTCGCAGCGGTGACTGGCAAGGTCACGGGTCCAGGGCCGATTGGGGGGACGCACCGCTGTCGGTTTTTTCTCCGGGCGCCTACCTCGATTGCTGCTGGACCGCCGGAATCAAGGGCACGAGGGGATCATGAACGCAATCGGGGTATCGGACTTGGTGAGAACAGTCGTTTACACATGAGGCTGGAGGCGAGTTGGTGTGTGGGCCACAGTGGTCCTGATGGTGGCCGGGCTCTTTGGTTTTTCCCGCTTCGTCTGTGCCGGCCCCCCGGAGGAGAGTCTCAGAGCAGAGAGCCCGCTCCCCCTCACCTATTTCCAAGGCCGGCCCTTGAGCATTGGAAGCCAGGTTCAGCTGTTGGTGGACGACTACATCGTCGAGGATCGCTGGAAGCTCCAGAGACGGGTGGGTCGGGTGAACAAGTTCATGAGAAACCCGGTCATCGTCCAGGATAAGCCTTGGGAGGATGCGAGCCTACCCTTCGGTGCTCTACGACGAGCAGCTGGGCAGGTACCGCATGTGGTACCAGTGCTTCAACCTCTCGAACTACTTTTCGAAAGAGGGTCCGTCCTACTATGTGGGCTATGCGGAAAGCGAGGACGCCTTCAACTGGACCAAACCCTGCCTGGAAGGATTCCCGTTCGTCGGGCACGAGTAGACCAACGTCGTCTACACCGGCCGCGGAGGGACTCGGGCGGCGGGCATGCAGGTCTTCCTGAACCCGGATCAGTCCGATTCGAATGGACGCTTCCTCATGGTCTACATCGGGTCTGGCGGCATCGACATGTCCTACTCAGCGGACGGCTTCCGCTGGACAGAGGTCATCGAGCCCCTCTTCCGCTACCACAGCGACTTCCCCAACCATCTACTGTGGGTTCCCGAGCGGGACCTCTGGTACCTGTACGTGCGGCCGCCTGTCCATTCAAACGGAGTGCTGCCCCTGCCCGAAGGATCGCGCCATACGGGCCGTCGGCTGGCTCTTTCCACCAGCCCGGACCTGCGGGGCTGGAGCCTCCCCCGGACGAGAGGGACGAGCCCGACTACGACAACCTCTACATCTTCCGCAGGCACGGGCTCTTCATCGCCCTCTATGCCGAGATGTTCCAGGAGGAAGCCCTCAGTGAGACTGATATGTACGTCGCCACCAGCCGTGACGGGATCCGCTGGCAGCGAACCTGGGACCGGGAGCCGCTGGTGCCCCGGGGTGTTTCGGGGGCCTTCGACCACGGCCTGGTGGAGCCGGGGACCAGCCCGCCCCTGGAGGTCGGCCCCGATCTGCTCATCTACTGCTATGCCTCCCCAGTCGGTCAGTACTACCTGAACCGGGAGACCGGTATCGGTGTCTGCCGCCTCAGAAGGGACCGCTTCATCGGCCAGCGGGCGGGCGAGGCCACCGGATACCTGCTGACCCGCCAATTCATCCTGGAAGGGAGCCGCCTGGTCATCAATTGCGCCAGCCTGCATCCCGGGACCCGGCATCCAGGCCATCCCTACCAGAAGGAAAGTGACGGAATCCGAGTGGCCATCATCCAGGCCCCCGATTTCAAGACTCGGGAGACCCGTTGGGAGACGGCCGTCCCCGGGTTTGCGCTGGAGGACTGCGACCGCATCTTCACCGACAACCTGAGCCACACCGTGACCTGGAAAGGCGATCCGGATCTGAGCCGGCTCAAGGGACATCCCGTGTATCTCTGCTTTCAACTCAAGAACGCCGACCTGTACTCCTTCCAGATACAGCCATGAAGCGTCGTGCTGCTGCGATGCTATTGTTCTCATGCGTGACGCTGGCCCTGGTCAGCTGCTGGAGTCCAGTACTCGATTTCGTCCGTCATGGCTACGCAGTGGACCGCATCGAGTAGCGCTTGACCGGAGAGGCGATCTTCCCTGCGAAGATTGAAGACTGCAAGGAGACCATCCGCTGGCTGGGGACGAAGGCGTCGTTGTACGGACTCGACCCGGCCAGAATGGCGGCATGGGGGCCTTGGCGGCGGGCATCTTGCGGCCCTGCTGGGAACCAGAGGCGGAGTGCTGCAACTGGAGGGGCGCCTGGGCAACCCATCAGATGGTATTGTCAGGAGTGCTCCCCCCAGCAGAGTTAACCCCATTCGAGAAAGAAACTTCAGTGTCCTACAGTGGCACGGGCATCCCTGCCCGTGATGACCGATCCGTCGAGCCAAGGGCTCGATAATCACGGCCTGGAGGGCCGTGCCACGGTTGGGAATCCTGAACCTGGAACCAAATGAAGTTTCAGCTTAGGAGGCAGGTTCTCGTACCAGGCCAGGTTAACCATTAGCGGATCGGGGCCGGTAGCGAAGTTGGTGGTCGTCATGTACCTCGCAACCGAGCTGGAGATCTTGCATCCCTCTCCCGGTTCGTCATTGCGATGGATCGAAACCGCTGAACTCCGCTGGGTGCTCTGCGTAGCGACAAGCGCATAGAGAATTCCCACAGGCGTCTGATCCGCGGGGTGAGACGGGGATCGTTGGAGTCCGTCCAGAGGGCCCTGAGAGCGTCCTTGAGGCGCTCGATGTTTTTCTCCTCCACCCGCACGAAGAGATCGACATCTTCTGTGGCGCGAACGATCCCATGGAGGTTGAGTGCCACACCCCCGATAAGTACGTACTCGACCCCTCGCGCGTCAAGCTCGCGTAGGATCGCCAGGAACTGGTCAAAACTCATGATGGCCTCTGAAAAAGAGCAGCACGACCTGGCCGGGTAAGGACGAGGAGGTTTAGGTGGAGGGCTTCTGATAGGGCAAGGAAGACTGCGATCCAGTACGGTGACAGAGCCCGGTGATGTGCTAGAATCGCGCGCCAGAGGGGGTGTGCAATGGATCGACTCTGGACACGGAGGCAGTTCGGAAAGCTCGGAGCGGCGCTGGCACTTGCCCCCGTCCCGAGCTGGTCCCAAGCAGAGCCTCGACTGGGGCTGGTTCGCGTGACGCGGGGTGCGGCATTCCTGAGCATGCCCGTTTCTGCCCCGGCTGGCGAGGTCTGGCGCTACGGAATTATCTACCCGTTCCAGGTCGCGCCGCGCTTGGCTGCCGTGTTCTGCAACATCCGCAAGGCACTCAATCCCGGTGTCGATTTCGAGCTCGGCTCCGACGTGCTGCTCTTCGACAGCCTCGATGCGATCCGGAGCGACACGGCTGTCCAAATCTCTCGCAACCACGAGGAGCCGAACCCGAACTCCCGACCTCCGAACGAGAGGGCGGTCATGGTGAAGTACCCGGTGGCCGGCGGTTTCGTGCCCGCCGGGGCGAAACGAGCCGACGGCTCGCCCCACCCGCATGCCGGAACCGGGTTCGGCCTCTCGACCGCCCAGGCCTGGCCCCAGCACGACCGGGACCTCGGACACAACGCCGACCGGATCGGGCGCCGCGCCTACCCGGGGGCCCAGGCCCACGAGTACCTCGAGCTCCAGCAGCTTTCCTACGACGGCAGCCGGTTCCGGGCGGAGAAGGCCAAGGCGCTGGTGGAGGGTCGAGCAAGCGTCGGAGACTGGTTCCTAGCTGGCAATCCGATTCGGAATGGGATCGCCGACGGCGACGATCTCCTACTCCCGTACAGCTGCCGCCGCGGGGAGCCGGCCGGCCCGCAGCGGTCCCGGGTCGCTAGCGGTGTCCTCCGTTTTCGCCGCACTACGGGTTTCTGGCAACCGCACTCTTTTGTCCCGGTGACTCCCGAGGATGGCTCCTGGGAGCCGACCCTGGTGCGCGACGTCGACGGGGCGCTGCTGCTCTGCGCACGGGGTAAGGGGGAACCGAACCGAACAAGCATTCGGGTCTGGCGCTCTGCGAACAACGGCTCGACCTGGCGGCTGCAGATCGAGGCGCTCGGGGTCATCTCGATGTCGCCGGTGTCGATCAACCAGGCTGCCGACGGCACTCCTTATGTGGCCGCCAACCTGTTCGAGGTGCCGCTCTGGCCGATTGGCGACGAGCGCTACAACCACAGCGCGTACAAGGGCACCGGGAATGGTGGACGGATGCGCCTCGGCGGGTGGCTGCGGGAACGCCTGGTGCTCTGGCCGCTCTCGCCCGACCGCAAGCGCCTGGCGTCGCCGATTGTCGCCCGCGACTGCCGCGGTGAATTTGGACTGCCCCCGGGAGGCAGCAGCTGGCACGTTGACCACCCCTCGGCCATGAACCTCCAGCTCGGCGACGGACGCTGGAACAACGTCCTCGGCTACCGCGTCCTGGAGCGCGCAGAGGCGACGCACGCGATCGCACCGGCGCCCCAGTCGGGAGCCTACCTCGAGGAAGTCCTCTCGTCCGGTCCGCCGCTGCCCGCTTGGCACTTCTGAGCCAGGGGATTGCTGGAAATGATCTATTTTGCCCGTACGCTACTGACCTCGTTCCTGATGGTGGGCACCTTCCCCTCCCAGCTCGGGGGCAGCTGTGCCCTCTATGTGGGTCGGAATCTTACTGCGGATGGCAGCGTTCTGCTGGGAGGTTACGGGGACGAGCCCTCGAGCCACTGGATCGAAGTCACTCCGGCTATCGATCACCCGGATGGCACTACCCTGGAGGTCGGAGTCACTGCGGCGTCCCGATATCCCGGCCTGAGATTTCGGATCTCCCAGGTGTCTCGAACCCACAAGTATCTGGCTGTCTCGTATTCCTCCTTTGCAGGTTTCCCTGCTCCCCTCACCAACGGCGGACTCAATCAGCACCTGGTGGCGGGACGGGATGTCTCTGCGGGCTCCCGGCTCGAGTTGCGCCAGATGACCTCCAACCCACAGCGGGGTCTTAACTACAGCGACCTGGCCCGGATCGCCCTGGAGCGAGCCAGGACTGCTCGTGAGGCTGCCCAGATTGTGGGCTCTTTGGTCGAGGAGCACGGCTACGCTACCTTTGGGGGGAACTCCCATATCTTTGCTGATACTACAGAGGGCTGGATCGTGCTGGAGTTTGCGGGGGGCCAGGGCCTCTGGGTCGCACAGCGTCTGGGTGCGGACGATATACGCGTCTTCAGGGGAGGCTACATTGGTGAAATCCCCCTGGATTATCGAACCCATCCGGACTATATGGGGTCCGAGAACCTGATCTCGTTTGCGGTGGAGCAGGGCTGGTACGATTCTCAATCAGGGAAGCCATTCAATGTTCATGCCGTTTATGGTGTCGACAGGCAGCCCAACCTGGCGGGGAGCCAGATCCGTACCGAGGCGATGGAATACATGGAGGCGTGGCTTCGGCAGCGCTCTTCCAGGTTGACACTTCAGGACATGATGGAGGCAGTCCGCAGTCCTGTCATTACCCGCGAGTCGGCCGGATATGGTCAGGTAGCCCACCTCAAGAGGGGAGTCAGGAGTGAGGTGGCGCCACTCTGGATTGCCCTGGCTCCATCCCTGGCCAGCCCTTTCCTGCCTTTCTACCTTGGGATTACTGACGTGCCCGCGGAGTACAAGGAACACCGCTATCTGACAAAAGGTGAGGCCAGTCGATTCATCCCGAGAAATCGCCAGGGAAGGGAATCCACCCGCTCCGCTTTTCAGGTATACAAGCGACTTTTCCACCTGGTCTGTGAGCACCCTTGCAAGTTTCAGGCTGAGGTAAAGGAGGCGTTGACAGCCTTTGAGGCACAGTTGATAGGAAAGCAGGCTGGGGTGAAGAGGACGGCCCATACCCTTCTGCAGGCTTCTCACGATCTGGCTGCGGACTACTTGACCCAAGTGACCAGTCAGACCGCGCTCGAGGCCTTGGATCTAGCCGAAAAGCTGTCAGCCAGCATCGAGATTCGGAGCCGGCTTCTCTACGGGGTCCGTGAGCCAGAGGCAGGGGAGGAGGGAATTGTTCACTGCCGCTGTCAGTCGCGGCCTCCAGCCGGCCGCACCAGCTGGCCCTCGGGCTGAAGTCTCGCTCGTCTCCCTCTCGAACAGCGCCGTAACGAAGCCAGTACCTGGTCCGCGGTAAGGTGGGTTATCATTTCAGGCGTGCTAGTTACGCCGGCGTTCCCGATCCTGTCTCAAGGCGTCTCAAAACTCATCTAGGCCGGAGCATCTTCCTGAAAGAGGGTAATCCCAATCTCTAAATACTTGTTGCGCTCTTCTGGCGTTGTAGCCGTACCCATGGCCAGACGAATGCCCGTGCCTGCTAATTGGCCGGCCACATTGCGCATACAGTCATCGACGTCTTGCAGCGGATACTCCGGGTGGTCCTCCAGGCTGAACAAGAGATCATTTGGTCCGAACGTGACCACGCTCACTCCTGGTTTGGCCAGTTTCCGAATATTGCTCACCGCTTCGACGGATTCTACCTGGATAGCTAAAACCACGTAGTCGTTCCACCACGCCGCGTAGGCGCGCCGATCCATCCCTTGGGCCATGCCGCGCAGACCTCGGCGGTTAGATCCGCCCCAGCTGCGCCGTCCGATGGGCCCGTAGTAGGTATAGGCGATAGCGTCGTCTACGGTCTCGGGTTCCATTACTTCCGGGACCAGAACCGCGCTGGGCCCAAAGTCCAGATAGCGCCCGAGCAGGTAGGCGTGCCGAGTGTGGGTGATGCGCAGTTGCACGTCGATGCCCAATTCTTCGGCGGCACGGCAGTAAGTGACCAACTGTTCTTCGCTAAAAGGGCTATGCTGACCATCTATCCAGATATAGTCATACTTACCAGTTGACCATATATCGGACAACTGGTCCTTACTGGTGGCCAGCGACCCACGCAGGGCAACCAGTACTTCACCGTCTCCAATGCGTTGTCTGAGTGTTTTTGTGGGCGCCATGATTCGCTCCTGTGTTTGCTGGCTTTGCTGGGCATGGGGAGGTTTCCGCCATTGAGAGCAATTGGATGCCAATCCCTTCCTTGCCGCTATAGACGACCTGACCATTGCCTCCAACGCTGGTGCAGTAGACGACAGCAACAGCATCGTCGGGCAACACCGGAAGCGATCCTAGTTTAACTGATGCGCGATGGGCAACCTACTTCCTTGCTTTTTTACCTCTATTCCCTGCTGAGACTCGATCTGTCAGTTCTGGAGAGCAAGCATGGAAGCCGGCTGGTGGGCCGGAGTTGGCGCTGTCTCAACCACGTGCAGATCGCGAGACCAGTGGTCACGATGCTAGCCCCGCCACCGGCTACACCGGATCATTCGAGAAAGAAACTTGGATTGCCTCAGCCATGATAATCGCTAGCAACCCTGACAGAGCCAGGACCGTGAGGGAGTGGGATCCGGAGATCCAACTTAAGGGGCACACTCCGATCGACATCTGTGCGCACCCCTTCGACCTGGAAGCCTGAAGCGCAAGCGAGGGGTTGGGTAACACCCCGAATCCCCCCGGCTTAGCTGTTTGCCGCGCCTCAGGCCCCTTCGTCCTCCCATTGCGCTGCCCTCCAACCCCTCGCTCGCGCTTCAGGCTTCCTCACGTTTCGTATTATTGGGCGACCTGGAGGTGCGAGTTCCGAATGAAGTTTCAGCTTAGTCCCACCCCCGCTGCGCTGCCCCATTCGAGAACGAAACTTCCGGCTACCGGGGATTTGTGCGTCACTGCGTGGGGAAGGGTTGTCCGGCTCTCTCCTCGGAACCTGGGCTCATTTTGCTAACGGCTCAAGTCGTTCGCGGTTCTGTCGGGCGTGGCTTCGCAGTTGGTAGTTTAGCTGCAGATGGGATCTCGCTGATGAAGGATCTAATTGAACTCATAGAGGCCTTCTTGGGAGAGCTAGCCCCTGAGGATCTCGGGTGTCTCGGTAACGTTGGAGGCGCCTTTTGAGCTCCCGCAACCTTGCTTGGATTTCCGGATTGGGAATGGCTCGGATCGAGCCCTCCAGCCGTGCCTGAATCTGGCCACAGGCATCATCATCAAAGGGCAGCTCTTCTTTCAGGTAAATGTAAGCTGGGTTGGTGTGGGCATCTGCTCCGGCGTCCCCGTAGGCTCGAACGGCAACCCAGCCGCTGCGGTCGACCTGGAGCCGCTCCGAGATCTCCCACCTCGACGGGCCAGCGGGGTCGAACTTTCGGGATACTACTTGTCCGTTCCAGATGATCTCGACATACCGCACTGGATAGAGGGGGCTCAGCACGCGTACTTCCAGCTCCAGAGAAATCGCCTCTTCCTTCGAGACGATCACTCCTCCCGGCCCTTTTCCGTTCACCTCCAGGAAAATCATGGGCCCACTGGTCGCGAAACTGCGCCCGGAAGCCAGCGATTTCAGGAACTCCTTGGCGGTGGGTTCCTTGTCCGATTGAACGTAGGTCACACAGTCTCCCAGCTCCCGAGTATAGGGGAAATCTGACGCTCCAACGATGGGCCAGCGGTATCCTAGATTCAAGAAGTCATACCAACCGTCCAGGCCCAGGCCGCGGTATCCTCCGAATTGCAGCAGCTCCAGAAAATCCATCTTTCCAGTCAGGGCCAAGGCATCCGCTTCACGGTGGGAGGAGCCTCCATGGGCGAACCCGATAACTCCCGACTGTAGGTGCGCCTGATCGGCGATGACCCCGAGCGAAGGTGTCTCAGTTACATCATCCGATGGTCCCTGACCAGGGACATAGTCCTTCGCCAACACAATCACGTGCCCCAGATAGTCGGCCCGGTACTCCTGGCCGGAAATCAGATGGTAGGGCCCCTTCCGCCGAATCGACTTCTCGCCTAGGCCATAAGCCTGTCCCCACGACTCGAATTTCCGGCCCAGGCCGTAGCCCTTGGTATTCATGGACAGGCTGAAGGCGTAGCGGATGTCGCGAGCCGAGGTCAGCGTCAACAGCGTGTCGTCGTTTCGTCCGGTTCGCTCGAAATGGATATGGGTGTCTCCCGAATACCACCCCTGTTTTGCCATATCGATCCAGCGCTTGAGATAGATCGTTGCCTTCTCGGTCTGGTTCTTTCTCAGGCGAAAGGTCTGCTGGGTCGGAGTGTATTCGTAGCCTCGGCGGACCTCCACCGTGCAGGTTCCGGAGGGGACTCTCACCGAAAAGGATCCGTCGGTGAAGAAATAGTAGTTCAGTCTGCGAAACCGTATCGGGCCCTTGTGCCGGTTGGCGGACATCCGAAGGGAGTAAGGCTCGTAGGGATCGTTCTCCGGCTCCTGATCTCCACGGTTGACGCTTACCGTAGCACTCAGCCGTTCTCCGGTATCTCGATCCCGAACAATCAAGTCGAGAGTTGCCGCATCGGGGCCCGGGTCGACTTTCGGAGGCGGGAGGGGAGGACCCTCAAAGCCCTGTCCTGGGTCGACCCCGCCGACCGGGAACTCCTCCACCATTCGATGACGCTGAAGCTGGGCTGAGTAGACAAAAGATAAGACCAGGAGCAGTAGAAAGTAAACCCTCAGAATTCGGATCGAGATGAAGGATCGGGACATGACTGAAACCTCCCTTGACGTTGCGGCATTTCATGACGGACAAGCGGGTGTCTGTGACCAAGCACTGGTGCTGTTGGAAAGCCCCAAGCCTCAAGATGTCAACCGTAGGCCGTCCACGAAGCAGTCTGAGCTAGAGCGCTACCCCTGTTTCCACACTGTAGCACGCCACAACCACATCAGACCCTATCTCTGCTCTGGGTTGCGAATCAACCCTTCAAAGCTCCAACTCAGACTGGTAGAGAACTACATTTGGCTCCACTTCGGAGATAGTGGTGTAAGTGCTCCGGTATGCGAATTCGGAGAAACGAGGAGGGGAGGGTGGTTTTTTGAGCGATTCGATTGGGCTAGAATTGGCCGTGGATAACTGGTCCGAGACTCGTTCTCGCCAGTAATCCCAATGCGATAGAGTCGAGCTCTATTGGGCCTTCAACGAACTAAAGTAGATCCAAGGATGCAATTTGTCGTTCATTACTCTATTACGCCGGAACTACGTGATGTTGCTCAAACCCGCTTCACCGAAACCGGTGCGCCGCCGCCGTCGGGTGTCACCATGACTGGCCGTTGGCATTGTGTGCACGGCAGGGAGGGATTCCTTGTTTGCGAAGCCGATGACGAAACCGCTTTGGCGACCTGGATACAGCAGTGGTCGGATCTTCTGACTTTTCGGGTACTGCCAGTGGTGGAAGACCAGACGATGGCCCAGGTAATCAGCGGCTAGTTGATCTAGCACGCCGACTCCTAGGGCATCCATTCGCCTGACTCAGCCCCGACAAAGGAGAGCCCCGATGCGTTCTGCCTCCGACAAAGAGTCTGTGACTTCGAGGGTTAGCCGCCGGGCGTTCATCGGTGGGGCTGCCCTGAGCACGGCCGCTGCGACCGTGCCCGTGGCTTGTCGATCGGAGGAGACCCCTGCACCGGAGCCCTCCGCCGTTACTTCCGTCTCTTCCTTCGAGCTGGACGAGGTCTCCATCGCCGAACTTCAGAGGAGGATGGGCTCGGGACAGGAGACGGCCCGTTCCCTGGTCGAGAAATACCTGGCGCGCATCCAGGAGATCGACCGCCAGGGGCCAGAGCTGCGCTCGGTGATCGAGATCAATCCCGAGGCGCTTCCAATTTCCGACTCCCTGGACCAGGAGCGAAGCTCTACGGGCGCTCGAGGGCCACTGCACGGTATTCCCATTTTGCTCAAGGACAACATCGACACCGCCGATCGGATGACCACCACCGCCGGCTCGTTGGCACTGGAGGGATCCATCCCTCTCAAGGACTCCTACGTGGCCCGAAAGCTGCGTCAGGCGGGGGTCGTTCTCCTGGGGAAGACCAATCTCAGCGAATGGGCCAACTTCCGTTCCACCCATTCCAGCAGCGGTTGGAGTGGACGAGGTGGGCAGTGCCGGAATCCATACTTCCTCAATCGCAATCCCTGCGGTTCTAGCTCGGGCTCCGGGGCAGCGACCTCGGCCAATCTGTGCGCTGCCGCCATCGGCACCGAGACGGACGGCTCGGTTCTCTGCCCCTCCACCGCCAACGGCATTGTGGGCATCAAGCCCACTGTAGGGCTGGTGAGCCGCGTTGGGATTATTCCCATTGCCCACAGCCAGGACACCGCGGGGCCCATGGCACGAACGGTGGCCGACGCTGCGGCCATTCTGGGAGCGCTCACGGGCATCGATCCCCACGACTCCCACACCCTTGCTAGCCAGGGCAGATCCCAGACCGACTATAGTCGATTTCTGGACGCGTCCGGACTCCAGGGTGCCCGGATCGGATTGGCCCGGCAATACCTGGGCTTTCACCCCGCAGTCGATAGGATCGTCGGAGAGTCGGTCGCGGCAATGAAGAGTCAGGGGGCGGAGATCATCGATCCTGCGGACATTCCCACCCACGGGCAGTGGAGAGAGACCGAGCTAGAGGTAATGCTCTACGAGTTCAAGGCCAACCTGAACACGTATCTGGCCGGACTGCGAGCCTCGTCCCAGGTGAGATCGCTGGAGGACCTGATTCGCTTCAACGAAGAAAACAAAGAGCGCGAAATGCCCTATTTCGGTCAGGAGCTCTTCATCCGGGCCCAGGAGAAGGGACCGTTGAGCGAGAAAAAGTACCGGGAGGCGCTGGTCACCAACCACCGTCTGACCCGGGAAAGGGGAATCGACAAGGTGATGGACGAGCACCGACTGGACGCCATCGTTGCCCCCACGGGTGGTCCCGCCTGGGTCACTGACCTGGTCAACGGCGATCACTACGGCGGAGGTAGTTCCAGCCCGGCAGCGGTTTCAGGCTATCCCAGCATCACCGTTCCGGCGGGTTTCGTCCACGGGCTTCCGGTGGGCATCTCTTTCTTCGGAAGGGCCTGGACGGAGGGGGTGCTCATTCGAGTCGCCTACGCCTTCGAGCAGGTCACACAGGTGCGCCTAGTCCCGCAGTTCCGGCCAACCGCGGTCTGACTTAGTGTCCCCATCGGGGATGGTGAAACCCCTCGCCTTCAGGCGAAGAGAAGGTCCCCGAAGTCCCGCAGGGACGGTAGGGTCATCTTCGAGTGAAGTTGAAAGTGCTAGAGTCACTGGCAGCCTATCAGGACCACCTCGGCGGAAAGGAGGAGAAGGTGGTCGCGTACATCGAAAAGTATGAGCGGCCGCTCCTGGACCTGTACAGGAAGAGCAAGACAGGCTTTCGTCCCTTTTTCCGTACCCTCCTGTGGCTGATGGAACATTTCAACAGCAACATCGGCCGCAGACCCCACCGAGCGCTGGAGAAAGAGAAGATCTAGGATATCCGAAAGTTCCTGAAGGACAGAGAGATTCCCGTCGTGAGGTAGCCCCCGACGGTTTTCTCAACTTGAGCACCGGAAGGCTCTCCCTGAAGGCCGGAGCGGAAGAATTCACTCGAAACCATGATCTCCCAACGACGGGAGCAGTACTCCGACGAGGGACAAAAACGACCTACCGCCTTCTAGTCTTTTGGAAATGAGGAGCTGTATGAAAACGCCGATTAGCGCTTTGAAATGGTTGAAGCTCGGATTGACACTTGCCTTCATGGTGGCCACCATCTGCTTGAACAGCGCTCCGGTTGCCGCCTCTGACCAGCCCATCAATATAGGGAGACGGCGAGAGCTGTTCGTGGACGAAGTGTTGATCGATTTGCTGCAAGGGGAAGTACGGCAACAGCTGCATCACCCTACCCCGGGCGAAGTGGTTCTGGTGTGCGATCGGCCCTGGGAAGGCACAGCCGTTACCGAGGGCCTCTTCATGGCAAGCCGCGACGGCGGAAACTTCAAAGTCTTCGAAGAAGCCTTCATCCGGCCCGGACTGAGGACCGAGGACAGCTGGTTCTACGGGGATAACTACCAGAGCTGGGGACTGGTGGAAACGCGGTCCCACGTGGCTCTGGATGCTCCCAATGAACTCTCCATCTACGTGACCGAGGCGACCCTCCAGAACGGCAAGCCTGCCAGGCTACGGCGATACACGCTTCGCCTCGACGGGTTCGTTTCCATCAATGCAACCATGAAGGGCGGAAAACTTCTTACCAAGCCGATCCGATTCTCGGGAAAGAAGCTGACGCTGAACTACTCGAGCTCGGCCCGGGGAGGAATCCGCGTCGGGATCGACGGTCCCGCCGGCGAATCGACCCCAGGCTACACCCTCGACGATTGCCCCTGGATCTACGGCGATTCCCTGGCCCGAGAGGTGGAGTGGACGCGATCCGGAGCGGTCACGTCCGACGTGTCGAAACTGGCCGGAAAATCCGTGCGCCTGATCTTCGAGCTCAAAGACGCCGATCTGTATTCCTTCCAGTTTGAATAGGCTTTCCCGCACCATGGTGGTGTTACAATGAAGCCCGTGACCGATCGCTACTCGCGCCAGATTCTGTTCTCGGGGATCGGCCCGGAGGGACAGGAGAAAATCCAAAATTCCCGCGTCGTTCTGATCGGCTGCGGAGCCTTGGGAACGGTGAGCGCCGAACTTCTGGTCCGCGCTGGCGTGGGGCGGCTTCAGCTCATCGATCGAGATTTCGTCGAGGAAAGTAATCTTCAACGTCAGAGCCTCTTTACCGAGGCGGATGCACGCTCTGCAATACCCAAGGCGGTTGCTGCCGAAAAGGCCCTCCGATCTATCAACTCCCTGGTGGACATAAACGGAATCGTCCAGGATCTGACCGTTGAAAATATTGAAGACCTATGTCGGGAGAGCGACATCATCGTTGATGGAACCGACAACTTCGAAACCCGATATCTGATCAACGATTTCTCCGTGAAACGAGGCGTATCTTGGGTTTACGGGGCTTGCATAGGCAGCTACGGGACTGCCTTTCTGGTCCGTCCGGGAGCTACCTCCTGCCTTCAGTGCCTCTTTCCCGAGCCCCCGCCTTTGGGAAGCGTAGAGACCTGCGACACTGCGGGAGTCCTCGGCTCGGTAGTCCACGCCGTGGCTTCCTTTCAGGTAGCTCAGGTCCTGAAGATCCTGGTCGGACAGACTCCCGGGGAACGGGTGCTAAAGGTCGATGTCTGGGAGGATCACTGGCAGCTGATCTCAGCGGCAGGGGCCCGAAACCAGGACTGTTCTTGCTGCGGCAAACGAAAATTCCGCTTCCTGGAGGCGGAGGAGCGGACTCACCTGATGCGCCTGTGTGGTAGGGATGCAGTTCAGGTCCGTCCCAGCCGGATGACCCAACTTGACTTTTCACAGCTGAGCCAACGCCTGACGAAGAGTGGTAAAGTCCGTTACAACCAACACATGATGAGAATTCAGATCAACGGATATGAGATCGCCCTGTTCCCCGACGGCCGTTCGATCATCAAGGGAACCGACGATTTTTCGGAGGCTCGAGCAGTCTATGCCAGGTATATTGGGAGCTGACCTGAGACTTCAGCGATTCGTCGGAACGTCGCACGTCTCTGCTCCCGGGAAAGTGCTACGAACGGTTTAGACCTGAACGTCGAGCGGCGAGGCACGCATGACGAATCTCCGGTTGACAGAGCCGTGACCGTGAGGGAGCGAGCCCTGATCAAGGACCGAACCTGGCAGCTTCGCTTTGGAAGTTTCCCCCTGAATGATCCAGCGTGACTGGGGCGCAATCCCCAGACCTAGGATAAGAAATAGTGGTGAGTGTAGAGAATTCGTCTTTCGTTCTGCTCTTTTCCCTCCTGAACGGAATCTACCACGGCATGGGAGCGGACCACATGTTGGCGGTTTCGACACTAGCCAGAAAGGGAGCCAGACGTGCTGACGTGGCCCGCTTAGGCCTACGTTTCGGGATGGCACATGCGGGTGTGCTCCTCGTCTTGTGCACCGTGGCCGTGATCTGGAACTTCTCGGTGTCCCCGGCCTGGGAATCAAGAGCAGAAATCTTCGGAGGGGCTCTCCTGATTCTACTGGGGGCCTGGACCTTCCTGGAGTGGCTGCGGGAGGCCGGACACATCCATTCCCATCAACACACGCATGCTTCTGACGCCCCCCCCCATTCCCACTACCACTTACATTTACAGGAAGATCATCCGAAGAAGCACACCCATCCCCACACTTCTACACTTCTAGGCGCCCTGTTTGCATTTAGCGGCCTGCGGGCCCTCCTGATCACCGCCGTTCCGATTATGCAGAGTAGG
>Ga0310342_100000841_pt1 | contig 18264 bp, 11 predicted proteins | sample S15DNA20500_MG_FD_206155 | JGI IMG/M metagenome (GOLD analysis project Ga0310342, IMG submission 206155) | Marine microbial communities from station ALOHA, North Pacific Subtropical Gyre - S1503-DNA-20-500_MG | ecosystem: Environmental > Aquatic > Marine > Oceanic | place: Pacific Ocean: North...
GGCTTGCTCTTGTCGATGTCGTCTCCGCATACGAAGGATGGGAATTTTTCAGCCAGGCCATGTCTTCGCAGCACGGCCAGGATATCCACGCGTCTTCCGCCGCTGGCGATCGTAGAGGGCAGGGCGGGAGGGAGGGAGTCGAGCAGCTCGCGTACGCCATCGAAGAGCTCGATCTTCTCGGTGCCCTCGAGATAGAGCCGTGATTTCCTCTCGACGAGCTTCTCGACCATTCCGGGGTCGATCTCCCTGCCGGCCTCAGCGAAGGCCTTCCTGAAGGATCCACGGTCGTGGATCCCGATGTAATGCGACTGGTTGGTGCCGGGGGGCAGGCGGATGCCATTCTCCTCAAGCACCTGCAGGAAGGTCTCGAAGTGCAGGGGCTCGGTATTGGCGATGAGGCCATCGAAGTCGAAGAGAACCGAATGGATCCCGTCCATCAGAGGTCCTCTGCTTTGGCGATCTTCTGCCAGGCCTCCTCGACAGTCTCGACGAATTCGAACAATTCGAGATCTTCCGGAGAGATCATTCCCTCTGTCACCAGCTGCTCAAAATTGACGATGTTCCTCCAGTATTCCTCCCCGAAGAGGATGATCGGAAGGGGCTGGATTTTCCCGGTCTGCACGAGGGTCAGGGCCTCGAAGAGCTCATCCATGGTTCCGAAGCCGCCGGGGAAGGCGACCAGGGCGACCGCGCGCATGAGGAAGTGCATCTTGCGGATGGCGAAATAGTGAAATTGGAAGCAGAGATCAGGGGATATGTAGGAATTGGGGGCCTGCTCATGGGGCAGGACGATATTGAGGCCGATGCTCTTGGCCGAGACATCGTGCGCTCCCAGGTTGCCGGCCTCCATGATTCCCGGTCCACCTCCGGTAATGACCACCAGGTCAAGGTGGCTGTCTTCCTGGCTGTGTTGCGACACGACCTGGGAAAGCTCCCTGGCCTGCTCGTAATAGACCGCCTTGGCGGCGACACTGCGGGCGATGTCCACCTGCTTCTTGAGCTTCTCGTCTTCGGGGTTGGCCTCGCTGGCCGCCTGTGCTTCCGCCAGCTTCTTTTCACCAGTCTCTCGATCGTAGATGCGGGCGCTACCGAAGATGACCACCGTTGAGCGGATGTTCTGTTCCTGCTGGATGAGCTCAGGCTTCAGCAGCTCCAGCTGCAGCCTGACCGGCCGCAGCTCCTCGCGCAGCATGAAATCCTCGTCGAGGAAGGAGAGGCGGTAGGCATGAGAGCGTGTCTGCGGGATGTCCTGGGAAGGTTTCGACGCCTCCGCGTCGTGGCGGGCCGAGGGAAATGGATCTTTTTCAGGTGGTATCAGCATGTGGGGGTCCGTTCGGTTTTTATTCTTTTCGATCGACGAGGTCGATGATGTAGGCGGCCCTGGCTCCGTAGTCTCCGTCCGGGTCCAGGTCCTGCACCTTGCGCAGGTCGGCAAGGGCCTCGACGTCCCGGTCAAGCACCGAGTACGCGTAGCTTCTGAGGAAGAAGGCCTCCGCGAGGTTGTCGATATCCTTTCCCAGGCCGGTATAGGCGGAGAGTATCTTCAACGCTCCCTGGTAATCTTTTTTCCCGAGCAGCAGCCTGGCCAGGGGCAGGTGGGCCTTGTGGTAGCTCTCGCCCGCCCTGGCTTCCCCCGAGGCCAGGATCCGCTCGTAGAGCTTGCGGGCCTCGTCGGTGTTGCCGGCGGCCTTCTTGAGGTCGGCGATGTCCAGCAGGAGAGAGCTCTCCAGCGGATTGCGATCGAGGGCTCCGGCGAGGATCTTTTCAGCCTCAACTCCATCTCCCGATGCGAAGACCGCCCTGGCCCAGGCGCGCACCGCGCCAAGGTCAGAGGGACTTTTCTCCGCGGCCTTCTTCAGCTCATCCAATGAGGCAGCGGTTTTTATCGTCTGGCGCAGTTCGGAGAGGAATTTGTCGGCGGGACGGAACCCGCTCAGGCGCTGGAGCTCCTTCTCATTCGGGCCCAGCAGCAGGATCGTCGGCAAGCCCCTGACCTCGAACTTCGCCGAGAGCTTGGGTTCGCGATCGGTGTCGATCCTGACGGGGATGAAGAACTGTTCGACGAGCCTGATGACGTCGCCGTTGCCGAAGGTCTCGCGGTCCAGCTTCTTGCACCATCCGCACCAGTCGGCTTCGAAATCGATGAGCAGGGGCCTGGAACTCCCGGCCGCCTCCTGGAGAGCGCCGGCATAGTCTTCCCTCCAGTTGATCACCTTTTTCTTCGCGCCCGTTTTCGCAGGTTCCTCCTGGGCGAAGGCGCCCGCCACGGCTGCGAGAAACGTCAGTGCGAATGTTATTGTTTTCATAGGTCCTGGTTCCATTTGTCGTGGGTTACCTGGTCAGTCGGGCGTTGAGCCAGTCGGCATGATCTCCGCGATCGAGCTGGTCGTTTCCGTAGTCCACTAGGAGGGTGAGACGTTTTACACCCGAGACAGGGAATGATATCGGCAAAGGCTCTCTCTTGGAATCGAAGTTCTCGCGCAGGAGCTCTTTTCCATCCGCCGACAAGATGAAGGTGACCGAGCCTTTTCCGCGGGAAGAATCATCGATGCCCAGTAGCGCGGCAAAGGTTTTGTAGCCTGCGTTGAGAGCGTATTCGAGAAGGGTGCGTGAATGCACGCCAAGCCCCCTGCGGTAGGTCCTTCCATTCAGTCGTAGCGGGGCCCCGCTGACGCTGAGGTTTTTTCGATAGGGGAAGGCCCTGCCGAGAACTGCCGCCTCCTCGACCCTGGTGGGTTCGAGGCTCGAGAGGAAGACGATCTTGTCACTGGCGGGCAGGATCCGGGCGATCGCCGAGAGCGGAATCTTCTGGACTCTCCCTGGCTGTGAATAGGGAAGCCGGAAGAGCAGCAGCGGGCCATCCTTTGCCCGCTCGAGGCCCCTCAGGTATACGGGGAGCTGGCCTACTCCGGGAATCTCCAGGCGGGTTGGAGGATCGGTCTCTTTCATGCTCGAGGCGATCGGCGCGAGGATGACGCCATGAACCAGCTGGCGGCGAACACGACTGCGTTTGCCGGCTACCTCGACCTGCAGGTAGTCCTTGTCAATTCCGTGGAACACTCCGGCGACGCTGAGGAGGCCCGAGCGCCTGAGGAAAAAAACATCCTGCTCGGGAGGGGCGCCCTCGAGGGTTTCCTCGAAGACCGGGTCGCCGGCGTATTTTTCCCTGAGCCTGAACGCGGCGATCCCGGCGAGCTGACCGGAGATCAAGGGCAGCTTCGCTCCAAGGCTGATCGTCGCGAAGGGACTGTTGTCTCCGTTGCCGATGTCAGTGATCCGGCCGAGCACTTTCTCGCCGCTTCGAAAGGCGACGAGGGGGCCGGTGGAGAAATTGACCGCCTTGCCCGGAGTCTTCGAGCCGATGCGCAGCTCGTGAATTTCCCAGAGGGCGATCGGCTGGGCGTTACCGCGAAGGGACAGCCCGGACTCCGACAGCTTCTCGAGCATGCCCTCGACGTTCTTTCCGTCTGCGAAAGTGAGCTGGACGGCGATCCCGGGGGGCTCGGTTTTTCCCGGCGTGTCTTCAGCGGCCGACGCAGGGGAAAACGCCAGGAGACAGGTGCTCAGCACCAGGCCGCAAGACCTGGGCGGCCATCGCTTTCCTCCAGCCGGGAGGGTCAAATCAGGGTTCCTTCGAAAGAGCTTCGTAATACTCTTTCAGAAGCTTCTCATAGCGGGGGGGCAGCTTGCCGCCGAAGCTCTTCAGGGCGCGGGAAGCATCTCGGTCCTTGAGGAGCCCCCAGATGGAACCTTTGCTCTTTTTTGCGGTAGTGCGGAGATTGACGATGCCCTCCCCTCCCTCGGGAAGCTTGGAGATCTTCGCCGGATTGGCGCTTTGACCCCCGCCCGGGGGGCCATTACCGCAGCCGCTTCAGCCGCCCTTGCCGCAGTTGGGGCAGGTCTGCCGTTCGACGGCCTCCTGCAACTCGATGAGCTTGTCGAGGGCCATGACAATGCCGCGTTCCTGTTTCTGGGTCGGGGCCTCGCTGGTAACCTCCCTGGAGATGAGCTTCTCCACCCTGTTCATCCAGCCGGCCACCGTCTGCAGGGGCTTGCCGTGCTCGCCCTTCAATTCTCCCAGCCTCGCCTCGGCTTTCTGCTTGAGAGGGGCGGGAAGATTTCCATAGTCCGTCAGCAGCAGGGCGTATTGGGCGAACTCCAGGAGGGATTCTTCAAGCCTGTTGAAGGAGAGGGCCGTGAGCTCACAGACCCGCCAGTCAGTTACGAGTAGGGCCCGGGCTTCGCGGGTGAGCAGCTTGCAGTTCTCGATGACCTTCCTGTAGCGTTTGCCGCGAAAATCAATTTCCGTCTGGAGCAGCAGGCCGTAGGCGCGAAGATAGGGGTTGGGGCGGTCACCGAGGGCCTCGTGGTCGAGTTTTTTGATGAGAGCGAGGGCCTCGGTATCGGCGCCGTTTTCAAACGCCTTGCAGGCCTTGTCGTATCCGGCGTAGAGCTCACGAAGGCTGTTGTGGATAAAGTCGGCGGTGTCGAGGTCGACGGCAAGCTCGGGGGAGAAATCCCGCAACGCCGAACCGATCTCGTACTCGAGGACCATGGCCCGGTACCTGGTGGGGTCTAGCTTCATGGTTCTGACCAGGTGCTGGATGAAAATCTCCGTCTTGTCCCGGTTGGTGAATTCGCTGGGATGTTGGGCGGACAACGGAGTCAGTCCGCCAGCGCACAGTGCCAGAGCCAGCGTCACGGCTATTGAACGGAGTAACTTACCGGGAGACATATTTTAACCAGGGAAAACGGATCAGAAAGGCCGCAGGTACACGGCGTACCTTCTATTGTTGTATTGGGGCGGATAAGGTCAAAGAAAAAGCCTGAGAAGATTCTCAGGGAGCGTTATTGGCCGATAGAGCCGGCTATTTTGCGCAGCAGTTTCTCTATCTCTTTCTGCTTGCGGCCAATTTCCCGGAGTTGAGTCCGGGCCTCGTTTGAGAGATCGTCGATTTTCCGGGCGTTGTTGAACCTCGTCGTTCTCCGGTTGACGCGTAGCTGCAGGGCGCGAACCATCTTCAATTCCGCTGACTTGGCCAGCAGGGGAGCCGAGCTGTTCTGATTTTTCTTTTCTCTTCCCTTGTTGGGGTTTGGCGGCGGCGGCTTCTTGGCGGCTTCCTCGAGGGCGGCGAGGATCTCGATGACCGTATCCTCGATATCTTTCTGGACCATCCTGGTCGAATCACCCGTCTGCAGGTTGTCGAGGAGCCCGCCCACATGATTGAGGTCAGCCTTGAGTTCGATGACGATCTCAGGGAAGACAAGGGTTGTTCCGTCTTCACTCAACACATCGAGGATGTCTTCACAGGTCGTTGCCAGCTGGAGTTCTTTGACGGCAAGGCGCTTGGCCAGTTGCCTGTCCTTGATCCCGATATCCGGAGTCTTCTCTCCGGCCGCCAGCCGCAGGGCGCGCAGCTTGAGGTCGAGCGACCTGGTCGAGTTGCTCGCGGACTTCTGCTCAGCCAGCATATAGGTGAATTTTTGCTTCAGGTAGGCGATGAGCTGGTTCCTGAAAGCCTCCTGGAGAGCCTCGAGGGTGTCCTCTACTTTTTCACGTCCCTTTTCCAGGTTCTCGATGGCTTCCTCTTGCTCGCCGGCCGCCTTGCCGGCTTTTCCACCCGAGAGGCTTCCCGAGGCGCCCGACATCTTTTCGGAAGCCTTGGCGACATCCGCCTTCCCGGGGATTCCTCCATCAGGAGAGAAGACTCCCGGGATTCGCTTGGAGAGCTTCTCGAGCAGCTCCCCGGTTTTCTCCTTCGTTCCATCCTGTTCTTTCTTCATTCCGGGGAAGTCGCGCTTGCCGCGGCCCTCATCCAGTTTCTGGTCGGATGATTTGATCGCCTCCTCGAGGGCCTGGCGGGCCTCTGACGCCCTGGCTGCGGCCTGCCCCCGGCCTTCCTGGCCTTCCGCCGACAGGGCGGCCTCGGCAGCCTTCATGGCCTCTATGGCTTGTTTCATCTTGCCCGGGTCGAGGACCTGTCCGGCCTCGGCGGGACGGCGCTCATGTTTTTCTTCATCTTCATGCGGTTCCCCGGGGGGATGGTCGTGGTCGTCATGTTTGTCTTCAAGAGCCCTCTCCCGCGCCCTCTTTCCTCTCTCCTGGTCTTCTCCGAGTAGCTCGCCGGTCTGCTTTCGAATTCCGCCCTGGCGGCCGCCGACCTCTTTGCGCGTTTTTTGATCGGCTGCATTGGCAGCGTCTTTTTCGATTCCCTTCTCCTTGCGGACGAGAGCCTCGAGGCGCGCGAGGGTCTCCTTCAGCTCCTTGGCATCCGCGCCGGCCTGTTCGGCCTCCTCCGAATCGATCTTCTCACTGGTTTCCTCTTCGATGACCTTGTCGAGATCCTCGAGAATCTTTCGAACCCTGCGGATCTCCTTGAGGAGTTTCCTGGGGTCGAGCTCTTTCTCGAGCAGCAGGTCGAGTACAGCCCTCAGGTCCGATTCGACCTTCTTCTGAAGCTGGACCGCCCGATCGAGCTTGCCATTCTTGATGAAGGCCAGGATCCGCTGCATACTCTCGCGGATCTGGACTTCCCTGGAGAGGGAGAACGCCTCCCTGAGCCTGGAGCTGTTGGCCGGATCTCTCTCGTCCGGACGGACGGTGAGCTTTTGCATGATCTCTTCGAGACGCTGGAGATTTCGCAGGGCTTCCTCCTGCTTGATCTTGCCGAGCTCCCTGGTCCTGGCCTCGCCGGCTTCTTTGCCGGGGTCTTTTTCTCCCGCTTCGGTGTTGTCCTGCGGCATCGAGTTCGCGAAGGAGGTCGAGAGGAGAACGAGCGCCGCTGTCAGCAGCCAGGGGAGAGCGGGCGTCGCGGGTCGCTGGCTGTGGTGTCTGTTCTGTGGGAAGCGGCGTCTCATTTATTATCTCCGCGTTTGTCCTCTTCGAAGAGGTCATCCTCGAATATATCGTCGATCAGGCTCCTGTAGGCCCGCTGGGTCGCGCTGGAGGACTCTGACTGTGTCCTGATGATAGCTCGAAGGTGCTTCACGATCTCAGTAAATCCTTCAAGGCGTCGCATCTGGACAATGATGTTCTCCATCTCCTGGATCTTCGTATCGATGGCGCGGCCGAGCTCGAGGCCGGCCGTGATACGGACCCGCTCGTCCGGCAGGTCCCGGATCGAGTTCAGCTTCGCGGCGAGAAGCGGAAGCACCTCGCCGCCCAGGGTTATGAGGGGCTCTATGATGAGCTCCGCGAGGCGCTTGAGGTCGTCGGCTTCACCGATCTTGTTGTTCTCCATTTCCGTCAGGATGTGCTCCACGGCCGCGGCGATGGACTCCAGCTGGCGCCCGTGCTGGCGTTCAGCCCGCGAGATCTCCTGCATCTTCCTGAGGTCCTCGCGGCTGATCTCACCCGGCTTGCTCCAGGTCTTATCGATCATTTCATAGACCTGGTCGCGGATGACGCGCTCCTGCGCCACCAGGCGTTCAAGAATACGGCGCTGCTCGAGCTCTCTTCTGAGGAACTCGTCGCCGAGTTTTTCCGGGGTGACGATGAGGAAGCTCATGATGCCCGAGTAGCCCGTCTTGCTGCCGGAGATCGCATCATTGTCGTTGGCTCCTACCTGGAGATTCAGGCGTTTCTCCGGTTTGATCCTGAACCGGGTGATGTCCCAATCGATCTCCTCGGCGAGGGGCTCTCTTGTCGGCACCCCCGGAACGTTCAGCGGCTCCCCGCTGCCGCTTTCCGCTCCCTCGGAATCCTGCAGCGTCCAGCGCAGGAGCATCGAGTCTATTCCGTAGTCGTCCCGGGCCTTGACCAGGAGGGGGATGCGGGCCTGGGAGGTGATCATCTGCCCGATCCCGGTTGGGGCCGCCTGGACCACCGGCGGGCGATCCTCGACCATGTGGACGGAGAATTGGAAAGGCCTCTCCGGCGGCACTCCCTCGGTGTCCTCAAGTCGGATTTGACAGGTTCCTCCCAGCTCAGGTTTCCAGCTTCCGGTGAACTCCCGGGGGTTGCCCGGGACGGTATCGAGCACCAGCTCTTTTCCCTCGACCAGGAGGACTGCGCGTTCAAGGGGCTTGCTGCTAAAACCGCGGATGCCGAGGATCGAGCCTACGGGTATCGCAAGCTCACCGATGTCCCCCTCGGTATCTTCCGGCTCGAGGCTGGTGTATTCCGGTGCCTTGCGCGTGAGCACGAGCCTCTCCACCTCGGGGCGTTCCTGGACTCGCACCCTGTAGCGGGGAGAGTGGTAGTTGCTGAAGAAACCGCGGCCTTCCTCCCGGAGATAGAAGAAGAAATCCTCGGTAACGGAAGGATGCTCGTATTCAAAGCGGCCAGGGCCCTCCTTGCCGCCGCCTTTCATATAGTGCCGACTTTCACCCGAGCGGTATTCAAACCGGATCCTGACCTTGGCGGGATTTTTTTTCCCGGGGGTGGTCTCGGCTACGATCCTGAGGGTCTCACCCCGGGGGCTCGCGAATTCTCTGTTTTTCATCCCCAGGATCCTGAGCTCTGAGGTGTACTCATAGTTCGTTTCCTCCAGGAGCAGCTGGCGGCGTACCCAGATGCCGAAAGAATCGCCCGAGTAATGAGCTACCGCGCCGAGGAGGCAGGCGGCGCAGAGGGCGAGGACGGCAGCTTCCGAGACCCGCTTCGAATCGACCACCTCGGCGAGATTCAGCTTTCCTATTTTTCCAGCTGCCTGCTTTGTCACCTCCCGCTTGAGCAACGTCGTGAGCTCCTTTCCTGCGCCGCGTGTCCGGGGTTCGGCCAGGAAGCTGACGGCGCTGCGCAGGCTGTCGCCCAGCTCGGGGAAGCGGGTCTCGACGAGATCCGCGAGGGTGGAGTCGGCCAGGGCCACGAGGGCCGGCTTGATGAGGGCTCGCCAGCTCACGTAGATGAGGGCGCCGAGGTAGAGCGCCAGGGTGATGGTTCGCCCTGGTACCGAAAGCCGGAAGGCCCTGTCGATCCCGAAGGACAGGCAGGCGAGGACCACCAGCGCAACGACAAGCATGGACAGTCCCCGGGCCCAGATCGAGGCCCGCAGAAACCTTCTCAGGGACTGCAGCTTCCCGTCGATCTTCGCGCCGGGGCCTTGTCTTTTTCTTTCCTGTTCGTTACGGGGCAATGTCTGTTCCTTCGGATTCGCCGCTATGCTTCGGTCTTCTCAGAGCAGCTGGACTAGTTTCCTGAGAATCCACTCGAGGGTAAGCAGGCCTGCAAGCAGGGAGAGACTGAGCCAATTGTCCCAGAGCGTGACTGGCTCGTCCTTCGATATGATAATCTCCGGTCTCTGGTCGATCTGTTTGATTCGCTCCGGGAGTGCTTCCGAGCTCCACAGGGGGGTGTAGGAGCCTCCCGTTTGAGCGGCCAGCTCCTCGAGGCTCTGCTCATCCAGGCGTGGTTCGCGAAATTCGATCTCGGGCGGCTCGACACGCAGGTCTGCCGTCGTTCCGTTGGCAAGGCGTAGCTTGTAGGCGCCGAGGGATCGTGGAATGAAGATTCCCCTGTACCAGCCGGGGGCGGAGGCGTCTTTCTCGAGGCGAACCTCCACCGTGTCTCCCCGGGGGTCATCGATGGTGACTGTCTGGGTCTCGTCCTCGATGGGCTTGAAGTTTTCATCCTGCAGCAGCGCAGAGAGACGGACGATGTCGCCGAAGTCGTAGGCCTGGCGATCGGATTGCAGCACGCTGCGCTTGCCGCCCGAGAGCCGCGCCTCCGTCAGGTGGCGGATCGTCTGCAGCCAGAACTGGTCGTAGATCTCTTCGGTGGTCGCGCGCCAGCGCCAGGTCTCGTCGCTGCCGAGAAAGATGGTGCGCCCACCGGCGAAGTACTGCCACGCCATCAGCGGCTGGGCCTTGCCCGCGACGGCCCGCGACGGATCGGAATGGGAGAAGAGAACGGTCGCCCCGGGCTTCGCCTTGCGAATCCTGAGGGCCCAGTAGATGCCGGATAATTCTTCCCAGCGCTGCCGGTTGCGAAGCGGGTTGGAAGACAGCCGGGTCGAGTCGTGCGTGGCCGCGGCCCGGGTGGGCCAGAGCGGCCATTCCCTCAGCGAGAAGCTCGCGGCCTCCCTCGCCCCGGTAAGATCGGCGAGCACGGGCAGCATCTCGTGAACCGGCTTCATGTTCCCGGAGGCGAAAAATGCCGGGGAGTATTTTTCGCCGGCGACGAAGACCAGGCCACCGTTCTGTTCCGCTACGAAACGCCGCAGCAGCCCCGGGAATTCCGTGGGGAAATCCCCCGGGTCAGGATCGAGGAGGACCACGACATCGTAAGCGAACATTTTCTTCGCGTCCCCGGGCAGCTTTTCGAGGCTGATGTTGCCTCCCTGCGGGAAGTCAGGATCGGCGCTCATCAGCCAGCTGGACACCGACACGCGGCGGTCGCGGCGAAGGAGGTTGAGCAGGAAACGGTATTCGTAGCTTGGCGCGCCGGACACCAGCAGGACCCTGGATGCCTCCTCGATCACCTCGACCGGGGTGGAAGCCTCGTTGTCATTATCGAAGGTCTCCTCCTGGCGTACGGCAACCCGGGCGCTCAGCCGGTGGGCGCCCGTCTCCTTGAGATCCAGGGTAAACCTCGCCGTGGTGGAATCCTGCCCGGGCGCGAAGCGTACGGTCGCGCTCTTTACCTGGCGTTTCGGGCCGTCGGTTGCCGCATCCGGGCTGAAGGAATCGAAGAGCTGGACCTCTACCTCCTCGTTGCCGTAGCCGAGCTGGCTCAGCTGCACGTCGACAGCCACGGGATCTCCGGCGAAGACGCGCTCGCTGGCGAGGATCGAGTTGACTCGGATGTTGCGGGAAGGGGCGGGGTCACCGACGCCCACGGTATGCACCGGGATGTTTTTTTTCTGCAGGAAGGATGCCACCGAGGGGAGGTCCTCTCCCGCGGTCATTCGTCCATCGCTGATGACGACTACCGCCGCGATCGTGGAGCCTGCCTGCTGCTCGACCGCCTTGCGCAGGGCGGCGGAGAGATTCGTGACCGTTCCTTCAGGAGAGAGCGTGAGCTTTCCGGATGCCGGGGTCTCTTCTTCACCCTCCCCGGCCGCGCCGTGGGCGGGGCGGCGAAGGTCATTGGAGAAGGTGTAGATCTCGAGGCGGTTTTTTTCCTCCAGCAGTTCCAGCAGCTTCCGGTCGGGATCCCGCAGCAGGCGATTCACCAGGTCGGCTCGCGAAAAACCCGGGACCTGCTTCGGCTCCAGGTTCAGTCCCGCCGCCAGGAGCCTGAGCTTGTCGGGCGAGGCCTGGTAGCGATCTTTCAGGGTCAGGCTGAGGGAGTCATCCAGGAGCAGGATGGTGGTCTTGCGGGTCTCCTCCTCGCGGCTCACTTCGATGACCGGATAGAAGACGATCAGGGCGAGCAGCAGCACCAGGAGAGCCCTGATGGATGCCACCGAGTATTTTTTCCAGCGCGCCAGGGTCCCCTCGCGTGAATAGGTGAAGAAGACGGCGGCAAGTCCGGCCCCGACGGCAAGGAGGGCGAGCAGCCCAAGCTCACCCTCGGGGAAACGAGCCAGGCGGAGGCTGGCTTCGCCTCCCTCCTCTATGTCGACCGAGAGCAGGCGAAGGAGCCAGTGGGGCAGCGGCAGGTTGTTCATCGTTTCCCTCCCCCGGTCTCTCTCCTGCCTTCTTCCGCGGCTGTCGAGGTTCTCTTGTGGCGAGCAAAGCGGCAGGCGAGGTATCCCTCGAGGAAGAGGAAGAGAACGAACGCCAGCAGCAGGAGATCGGAGATCTCGAACTGGCCGCGGCCCGCTTCCGAGAACAGGTTCTCATCGCGAATCACCTTGATGTCGAGGCCGGGATAGAGGGACCTGATCTGACCGGCGCTGACCCGGGACAGGTCCGACTCTTCCGGGTCGCTCCGGATGGCCAGGGCCCGCCATTCCCGTTCCTTGCCGCCGACGCGGTCGAGCCCGATTCGAAAGAGCCCTGCCTGCAGGGTGAAGCGCTCATCAACGACGAAGCGAAACTCGTTTTTCCCGTTGTCCCCGGCCCTGGGCTGGATCGCCTTGAGGGAACCCTCGGTCCTCTCGTCCACGGCGAGGTAGAGGGCATCGCTCTTGTGCTCGCTGACGTCTATCGGGACCTCGATCTTCTGCCCCGCCAGGAACTCAGGAGCCCTTCCCCGTTCTTTTCCGATAGTGTCGATGATCTGTCTGAGGAGGATGGGGAAGGTGGCGTTCGGCGGCCAGTCGTGCCACTCATCATCTGCGGTGGTGGCGAAGAGGACGATCCTGCCGTCGCCCAGGGTCTTCTCGACAATGGCCGGGCTCGAGTCGGGGTCGGAAAAATGGGCCAGGATCCTGCTGTTGGCAGCCGGCTGTAATTGCCAGAATTTCCTGAAGAGCACCTGCTGGAGGTAGGGCTCCGCATCCCCCCTCAGAAGCCGGAAATAGGGATGGTTGAAATCAGGCTGCAGACTCCAGCCATCCGCCTGGCTCCCGGTCACCTTGCCCAGCTCTGCAGGCAGGAGGCCGCTCCATGGCCGGGCCTCTTTCCCGGTATCCGAACCGAGCTCGCGGGAGTAGACCCCGGGGTCTGACTGGTCTCCCGCGAAGATGAGCAGGGTTCCTCCATCGCGGACGAACCGTCCGAGGTTCCTGCGAAAGTCTTCGGGCAGGCTGTAGGTATTGGCCAGGAATACGGCGTTGTAGCGGTCCAGGGAGGTCCGGGGAAGGTTGTCCTCGGTGACGATCACAGGGAGGATTCCGAAGGAAGATTCGGCTCCGGGCGACAGGGCGTTGGCCAGGAAATCCGTCTCTCCTTCCCAGGGCTCGGAGGAGGGCTCGCCGTTCACCAGGAGCACCTCGGTGGCATCGACGACATCGATGACGAAGCTGTAGAGGTTGTCTTCGGGGAGGGGATCCTTGACTCCCATGAGCTGCGCTTCGACCCAGTACCTGCCCGCGGAGCGGAAGGTACTGGTGATGGTCGCCCGGGCGCTCGAGGCGCTCTCGATCACCGTGATGGGCTGCGCGACGGCGGTAGAGGCAGTGGTTCGTTTGCCGCTGAGGGGCCCGAAGGTCAGCTGGGCCCGGAGGTTCTTCACCGGCGCGCCGGAGAAGTTTTTTATTTCCAGGTGAATCTCGGCCGGGATTCCCACTGTCGGACGGCCTCCCTCGATGTCGATGCCGGTTATCGCCAGGTTGGAGGCGTCCTCGGAGCCGACATCGTAGATGATGATCCTCGGAGGGTTCTCCTGCGCCCGGGAGATGCTCTCCAGCGCTTTTTTCAGGGACTCGTTCGGACCACCGACTCCGTCGGTCCAGTCCGTGGCGCGCAGGTCCGTAATGATAGAGAGAGAGCGGGGAAGTGAAACGCCGTTGTCCGGGGTCGAGCTCAGCTCGGCGAGGTTGTCGAGCGTGGCGCTGAGATCCATGCGCGTGCTTGTTGGTTGGAGAAGCCGAACGCTCTGGATCAGCTTGTCTTTGTTCTTCTTGTCCAGGCTCCCGCGGATGGCCGCGCGTGGCCGTGAGGGGCGGAGGATGAGAGCTGTGTCCCCGCTGCGCGCGCCGAGACGTTCGAGCTCCCCGGCGAGAGCTTCACGGCCCTTTTGAAAGGTCGTGCCGCCGGCCTCGTTGCGATTCATCGACAGGGAGTCGTCGAGGACGAAGATCTTCTCCTCTCTTTTAAGCATCCCGGCAAGCAGGGAGTGCTCGGTGTCCGAGAGCATGGGCCGGGCGAGGAAGAGGGCGAGGAGGATCATCATCAGGGTGCGCAGGAGCAGCAGGATCAGGTGCTCGAGGCGAAGCCTGTGCCTGGTCTTCTTGAGAGCCGCCAGCAGGAACTCCATCGCGGCCCAGTCCATCTTCCGTAGCTTGCGGCGGTTGAGGAGGTGGATGATGATGGGGATCGCGGCCAGCGCCAGCGCGGCCCAGGCAAGTCCCGATGTCACGAAACCGCTCATCTGTTCATTTCCCGCATTGGTGGAATGGGTGTAGATGTCCTCAACGCCGGAGCCTCCGCAGCTTCGCCCTGGCCGCGATCAATGAGACCACAGCCGCGTCCAGCGGATCGCTGGTGAGGGATCTCTGGTAATCAAATCCTCCGGTCGAGGCGATGCGTTCGATTTCCTGCAGGTATTCTTCGAACACCTCTACATAGGCCTCCTGCAACTGGCGCGGGTCGGCGTTGATTTCCGGATACTCTTCCAGACCCTTGAAGAGGGTGTTGCCCTCGAAAGGGAAGGTCAGCTCGGTTTCGTCGAGCACGTGAAAGACGATGACATCGTGGCCCCGGAGGCTGAAGGCCTGCAGGCCGCTGGCGATCTCTTCGCGGGGAGCGAAGAGATCCGAGATCACGATGACCAGTCCGCGCCGCGGCAGCGACTCGGCGAGCTCGCTGAAGACTCCGTCGAGTCCGGTCTTTTCCGCGGGCTCGACGGACTGCATGATTTCGCCGATCAGGCTGAGGATATTTTTTCCGGTAGAGGGCGGGACCTGTTTTTGGATCTTCGAGTCAAAGAGGGTTAGCCCGACAGAGTCCAGCTGGCGGTTGAGCAGGTAGGCCAGGGATGCGGCGAGCGTGCCCCCGTAATCGTATTTGCTCAGCCGGCCGTCGTGTCCGAAGCGCATGCTCTCCGAACAGTCCAGGACGATGTGAGCCCTGAGGTTGGTCTCCTCCTCGAACTTTTTGATGACGAAGCGCCCCAGGCGCCCATAGACCTTCCAGTCGATGTGCCGGGGGTCGTCGCCGGCCACGTAGGCACGGTGATCGGCGAACTCCACGGCCGTTCCGTGATAGGGACTCTTGTGAAGACCGGTGATGATCCCTTCGACGACCATCCTTGCCCGCAGCTCGAGTCGACCTATGCGGGCCAGGACCTCAGGATCGTAAAACCTTTCGAACTTCGCCATCGCCCAGGGCCTCGCTATCTTCGGCAGGTGTAGTCTCGATCAACTCATCGATGATCTTGTCGACGGTATAACCTCTGGCTTCCGCGTGGAAGTTGGTCAGGATCCGATGCCTGAGTACCGGGTGAGCCACCGCATCGATGTCCTCGACCGCCACGTGGAACCGGCCCGCCAGCAGGGCCTTCGCCTTTCCCGCGGTGACCAGGCATTGACATGCCCGCGGCCCCGCTCCCCAGGCCACGTACTCTTTCACAAACTTCGGAACATCCTCGTCGGGAGCTCCATCGATGCGCGTTTTTCTCACGAGATTCATAGCGTAATTGACCACGGGGTCGGCGATGGGGACCCGCCTGACGATCTCCTGGACGTCGATGATCGCCTTCTTGCTGAAGACGGCACGGACCGAGGCCGTGTCCTCCTCCGTGGTCTGGCGAATGATGTCGTATTCTTCATCCCGGGTGGGGTACTTGATGTAGATCTTGAAGAGGAATCGGTCCTGCTGGGCTTCCGGCAGGGGATAGGTGCCCTCCTGTTCTATCGGGTTCTGGGTCGCCAGTACGAAGAAGGGATCCGGCAGGGGGTTCCTCTTGCCGCCGACCGTCACCTGGCCTTCCTGCATGGACTCCAGCAGGGCGGCCTGGGTCTTCGGTGGGGTCCGGTTGATCTCATCCGCCAGGATGACGTTGGCGAAGATAGGCCCCTTGAGAAAGCGGAATTCTCTTTTTGTCCCGCCGGCGCTCTCATGGATGACCTCCGTTCCCGTGATGTCGGTGGGCATGAGGTCAGGCGTGAACTGGATCCTGTTGAAGTCCAGTCTCAGGCAATCGGCCAGGGTTCGGATCAACAGGGTTTTCGCAAGGCCCGGGACTCCCTCGATGATGCAATGCCCGCGGGAGAAGATGGCGATGAGCAATTGTTCAACAACCTCGTCCTGTCCCACGATGACCTTGCCGATCTCGGCCCGGAGCTTCTCAACGCTCTTCTGCACGCGTTTGACCTCACTCAGCTCTGCTTTCTTTGCCATCAGGTTATCGATCCTTTCTGAACTGGAGTCTCGCCCGCCACGGGAGATCTCTGCCTCGGCGGCGGTGCGGACATTATGGATGACGGGGGGGGTTATTTTACTGCTGCTGGTTTTGGCCTCAGCGTTGATAGGCCGGAACGAATTTGTACGGGAGCTGGAGAATGATCAACGCGATCGCTGTTCCGTAGGTCGTGCCCACCTGGTCTCCCATCCAGCTGCCGTCGCCGGCCTGTGAGGACTTGAGCCTTCGGCTTATTGTACGGTAGTAATCGGCCCACTCCTTTTTTCCCCTCTGGTATTTGGCCTGTGCCAGGTAGAGATGGGTGTAGAAATAGTGTCCCCAGGACCGGTTGATCTCGGCGTGAACGGTTATGGTCCGGTCGCAATAGCGCAGGCATTTCAGGGCGAGGGGGCTGTCGTACTCACCCGCGTTGTACAACGTGGCGACGGCTGCCGCTGTCAGTGGGGGTCTCGAGCCACCGGAGCTGATACTGTACCTGATTCCTCCGTCGGGGTTGGCCGAGAGCTCTATATAGCGTACCGCGCGTCGGATGGTGTTGGCGTTTACCCGGATCCCTGAGTTCTGGCAGGCTCGCAGTCCCTGGATCTGGGTTACCGTTACCGAGCCCTCGTCTCCATCCTGGTTGGGCGTATAGAGCCAGCCGCCGGCCCTGCTCTGGCTGCGTTCGGTCAGGCGGGCACCCCGGGCCAGCAGGTCGTGGATGCGCTTCTGACGGGTGACGTCGCCCTCCATGCCGTAGACCTCGGCGAGAAACAGCAGGGTGAAACCATGTCCGTGCAGCGACCTGCCCTGCTCCGCCGTGGTGGCGAAGAGGCCGTTTCGCTGCCCGGTGCGCATGAGGAACCCGGTGGCCTTGCTGATGGCCTTGGAGTACGGCCCGCGAGTCGGGGTGCTGCCGGTAGCCAGCAGGCCGGTGCCCGCCAGGGCGGTCATCGCGGTGGGATAGCGGCCGTAGCCTCCCTGGTTGTTCCAGGAGCCATCGGGGTTCTGGGTCCGGACGAGGTATTGCGCGCCGCGCTCGATCATCCGCACGATCTCGGGGGTGACGTGTTCGGGAAGGCGGCCCGGCTCGGGAAACGCCGCTGCCGGTATCGCGGCGCAGAGAACAAGGGCGGCGATCAATGATTTCAGGCGAGGGGGATGGGCGGTCATGGAACGAGGCGCTACCTGGTTCTTTTCTCGAGTACTACCTTGAGCTTGCCCTGTACGACTCCGGTTTTCAGGGCTATGCCGAGGAAGAGGCGCCCCTTCTTTTCCACGACACCTTCGTACTCGCTGCCGACCAGGAAGGGCTTCCCGCTCTTGCCGATTTTCCCCAGGAGACTGCCTGTGGGAAAGTTCTTGAACGAGGATGAGACGGTGCCGCGTTTGATGGCCTGGGTGCCTTCCGGGCCGCACTTGGTCGCGTTGAAGCTCGCCAGGGTGATGGTGCCGCTCGCCTTCAACTTGAACTCTTCGCCATCGTCGAGATCTGCCTGCGAGTCGAACCAGCTGCCGTTTTCCGCCAGGGTGCTGCCGGGCACCTCGAAGCTCAGCCTGGTGACCAGGGGCTCCTGGAATACGATGCTGAGGATGTCGGCGCGCTTGAATTCCAGCGATCCGTAGCGGGTCTTGGCCAGGAAGCTCTGCTCTTCGATCTGACCCTTGATGGTGAACTCGGCGGTCTCGACCTCGTCCTCCTCTCCCTCGAGCGGGATCAGGTGGAGATCGTCCTCATCGGGCTCCTCGAAATTGTCTTCGAGCTTTACGGCAATTTTTTCGGCACGGGACTTGATCTCTTCGTCCTCGGATTTCTGCGCCTCCTCCAGCGCCTTGAGGGCAGGTATGCCGATGGCGCTCAGCTGCTCGGAAGCTTCCTCCCGCAGGTCGAATTCCTCATGACCCAATTGCTGGATGAGCTTGGCGATTTTTTCCGAAAGGCCGGAGTCGATGCTGGAGCAGAAACGGACCTTGATCAACTCTCGCATCGGCACGGTGAGGAGGCCGTAGGCTGTTTTCACCTTGATGCTGTCCTTGGCGGGAATGCCGGCCAGCCGGGTTCCATCCCGCATGTGAAACATGGGAGGAGCGGGAGTGCTCTTTCGAACCTTTCCTTCTTCGCTTGCCTTCCCGGCGGCGGCGGTTTCTTTTGCGGCCTCCGGCTTGGTCTCTTCTCCCTTGATGGCGTTTTTGAGCGCTTCAACAGCTTCTCCAAGGGGTAGCTTTTTCCCATCGGCTTTCTTGAGCACCGCCGGTTTGAGCACCGCCGGTTTGATCACGACCTGCGCCGCTTTTTTCGCGGGAGCTTTCTTTTCGTCTTTGTCCTGGGGTCCGCCGCCGGCCAGGCACGGTACGGCCAGCAACAGCGCGCAGGCCAGGAGCGTGAGCGATCCTGTCGGGGCGGAGCGGGCGGTGTTCTTGATTTCAGGCAT
>Ga0310342_100000842_pt1 | contig 18264 bp, 20 predicted proteins | sample S15DNA20500_MG_FD_206155 | JGI IMG/M metagenome (GOLD analysis project Ga0310342, IMG submission 206155) | Marine microbial communities from station ALOHA, North Pacific Subtropical Gyre - S1503-DNA-20-500_MG | ecosystem: Environmental > Aquatic > Marine > Oceanic | place: Pacific Ocean: North...
ACAAGAAGAACGAACAGTATTGTCTGCTGAATATGATCAACTATTGGAAGAAGCTGAGTTTGTGGTTTCTTCAACCAAATACAATGGTATTGAATTGTTGGCTGGTAATTTTACTAATCAGATTGTTGCAATTGGAGTTACTGACGATCCAGATCAAAGAATCAATATAACATTGGGTGATATGTCTGCTGATATATTGGGAAAGACTAAAGAGATTGCTGGAACTCCCACGTTATTTTCTGTTTCTGATAGTTCAGTTGACGATTCATCAAAAGCATCTGATGCGGTTGAAACGTTATCCGCTGCACTCGATCAATTGATTGAACAACAAGCACGAATTGGTGCAACTATCCGTAGGTTTGATTTTACTATAACCAACTTGGAAGGTATGGTCTTGCAAACGGAAAACAATAAGAATAGTTTGACTGCATTGGATGAAGCTAGGGAAATCACTGATTTGTCAGTGAATCAAATTAAACAACAAACAGCATTAGCGATGATGGCACAAGCACAATCATTGTCACATGCAATATTCCAACTTTTACAAAATCATTAAGGAGATATGATATTTTATGGCGAAATTGACTGAAGAAGAATTTTTGGAGATAACAAATTTACACAATCCAAAAAAATTTTCTGATGCTATTTGTAATTTGGTTAGAAGTGAGGGACTCGGTTACATGGATGCAATATTAGATTATTGTGTCAGACATAATATTGATACTGATATTGTGCCTAAGTTATTGAGTAAATCATTAAAAGATAAAGTCGAGGCAGAGGCAGTTAAATTTAACTTTTTACCAAGAACAGGATCTTTGCCTTTATGAGTTATAAGACTTATAAATTGTACATGGGCATTAAGCAACATTTTGAACAACCTGGATATGATTATTTTCGTTACAATGGTGGTGTCCGTGTACAATCGTCCGAGAAATTTTATGGTCGACGGGGGTTTCCTCGTTATTTTGAAACGTTTAATAAACGATATAAAGAAGGACAGTTATTACCGTTTTTTGTTTCTAATTTTGTTTCTGGAAATAAAAGATTAGAAGATATGGTAAATACAGGTGATGATATTTTCGTTGCTTGGAAGAACCGTATGCAGAGTATGACATACAATTTCCAACAGGAATTGGATGTTATGTTAGATAATGTTAGTCATTTTGATGAATTGTTTAGGTTGAAGGATGCAGATCCAACAATATTAAAATTGTTTTATCAGAGTATTATTTCACCCGAAACATTTATCATTATGGATATGATATTAAATTTTTTCCCACAGTTTGATGAGGAGTTGGACGAGTATCAATGGCCAGCAAATCGAATAATCTGTGAGAAGTATAAGAGTTTCCTTAGTGTCGATATTGAAAAATATAAGGGAATTATTAAAAATAGGCTTGACATTGCCTGAAAAATATGTTATAATATAGTATAATGTTTAGTGAACAAGTCGCTATACAACTAATACAACGCATAAAAATAATAAGGAGTATCATATATGTCATCTTTTGCAAGTTTAAAGCAAAATCGTAATGCAACAATTGCTAATCTTACCGCAGAATTAGAAAAAACTCAACAACAAACGGTTAGTTATATCGATGATCGTTATTGGAAACCAGAACGTGATAAGTCTGGTAATGGTTATGCTGTGATTCGTTTCCTACCACAGACTGAAGGAGAAGATTTACCATGGGTTCGTATTTTTTCGCATGGATTTCAAGGTCCTGGTGGTTGGTATATTGAGAATTCACTTACAACTTTGAATCAGAAAGATCCTGTTAGTGAATTTAATACTGGTCTTTGGAATAATGGTACAGAGGCAGGCAAAGAACAAGCACGTAAGCAGAAACGGCGTCTGAATTATGTATCTAATATTATGGTAATTAAAGATCCAGCAAATCCTGATAATGAAGGTAAGAGTTTCCTTTATCGTTATGGGAAGAGGATTTTTGATAAAATTAATGATACAATGAACCCAGAATTTCAAGATGAAACTCCAATGAATCCATTTGATTATTGGGAAGGTGCTGATTTTAAACTTAAAATTCGTACTGTTGATGGGTTTGTTAATTATGATAGGTCAGAATTTGATGCTACTACTGCAATTCTTGATGGTGATGATGCAAAATTGGAAGAATTGTATAACAAGCAGTATTCGTTGCAAGAATTGGTTGCACCAAATCAATTTAAAACGTTTGATGAACTTAAAGCAAAGTTGGAACGTGTTTTAGGTTTTGAGGCAGATTCGGATCGTGTTAAATTTGAGGCAGTTGAAGAATCAGTTGATGCGGCTGAACCAGAAATTTCAGTTGAGTCAACTTATGAGGAAGGATCTGAAGAAGAAACTTTGTCATATTTTAAAAAATTAGCAGAAGGTGAGTAGTTACTTATCTATGTTTAATCGAAACCCGTTAGTTAATTCTAACGGGTTTTTTTATTTTCCACGTTCTATAGATATAGTTGGAGAGTTAGGATCTTTTGTCTTAATTCCAGTGCTAATGAATGTATTTTGACTGGCATCCACAGCTGTGGTATTGCCACTGCCGGCGATTATCTGACTTCCGTTGTTGTTTGAAGGTGTTATAGTTTCTGTTCTTAGAATTTTTATAATTTGTTCGGCAGAAACTGCAGGTGTTGTTCTTAGTTTTGGATCTTTGGGAGCAGGAGTGAATGTTGTTTTTTCAGAAGGTTTGTTTAAATCTACATTAGTTTCAAGTGAGACTTGTTTTTTTGTTTTTTCTACGATATCACCACTTAACCATGATACTATACTGTCTATCCAGTTAGATATTTTTAATCCACCTATCCAAGCAAGAACACCTCCTATTGCAGCTCCGATAAGTCCGCCTGCTAACATTCCTGGAGGTCCTCCAAGCATCCCTATAGCTGCTCCAGCAGCTGCCCATTTACCCATATTTGAAAATGCACTTACAATTCCTCTATCTCCAGTTCCAGCAATGGCAGCTGCAGCTGCGGCACTCCCTCTACGTACTTTCCATTCTTTATGTTTATAAATCCAACCTTTAGCTGCATCCATTCCTGCCATTATAACTGCTGTTCCTGCGAGTCCAACAAGTTTTAGTCCAGTACTTCCAGCAATTTTTGCTATTGTTTTTCCTACTGTTCCAGCTGCAATTGCTCCTTCTGTATAAAGTGCTTTTCCTCCTGCTTCACCTAATACATTTTGAAGTAAACCTCCTCCAGCACCGGCGGCAGTGCCACCTGCCATAGTAGCTAATGTTGAAAGTTTTTTATTTTTTGTCCATTGATTTAATTTACCCAACCTTCCCATTTTTGATTCTCTGGATTCTTCTTCAGTTGGTTCTAAATCTTCAATAGCAGATGCTTGGATTAATGTAGCTTCGTGTATTTTTCCTAAATTATCATGGGTTTCTTTTCCCATTTTTAAGCCTGTTTCCATTAATGAAGTTGTGTTTTGTAGAGATTCAGTTAACAAACCAGCAATTGGTCCTGCAGGACCTAATAATTTTGGACTGCCAAATAATCCTTCTCTTGTTAATGCTATTAAATCTGTTACTTTATTTTCGACATCATTTTCACGATCTGTTAAACTTTCTCGGAATTCACCAGGAGGAAGAGCTTCTGTATTAGTAGCAGTAGTTGCAAGGGCGGCATTTTTAATATTATCAAGGTTCATTATTTCACGGAATCTAGCACGCCTATATGTATAAACCCATTTTAATAAATTAAATGTTTGTTCAGATATGTTAGCTATTTGGGATAGTAAAGATACAGTTGCACTTGAATTATTGTCTCCTGTTGGTAGTGTTAGGAGAGAAGGTCCGTCTGGAGATAATGCAGCCATACTTGGAATAGTTGGGGGAGGTGTTTTTGTTCCTTTTGGTGTAACATCTTCTTCAGCTTTTCTTCCACGGAACATATCTCTGAGCATTAAACTACCTGCCCAAACATTAGAAATAAGAGGATCTGTTCCAAGAATTTTCATTCCGATTGCGCCTTTAATCGCAGTAGCAAGTCCAGCTTTTCGTTGTCTAATAACTGCTTGTATATTTTTAAGAAAATGTTCAGTTCCTAATTCTTCTTCATCTTCTAAACCCAACCAATTATATCTTTCTTTGTCTACATTTACTAATAATCTTCTTTTTGTTGCAAGAGATCTATTTCTCGACGGACTATCTGGTTGAGATTCTAAATTTCTTATTTCTTCTTCTAATTTCAACCTTCTTTGTTCGATGGTTGTTAGAACTTGTGCCGTTCTTCTGCGTTGTTTTCCCATGAGTTTTTTTACCTATTGTTTTCTCGTTTAATTCTTTCGTTTTCCTCTTGGATATGTTTTGCGAGCATTGATGTATATATATCAAGTTCATACGGCATCATGTTTTCAATATCTGTTAAACTGTAATTATGGTGTTGCATGAGTGCAAAATTTAGAGTATAATAATTTTCTAATGTGTTATGCCCCATGCCTATGTAAAAAAATTCTGTATACCTCTTACGTCAATTTCTTCTTTGTGTTTACAATGTTCACATACATATTTCAATGTATAGTAAATGTATGGCATGGTATCAAAAAATTCTTGAATTTGTAAGAAGTGTGTTTGTGTTAGACTTTCAAAAAATTCAGTACGTTCTTGGTCTGTATAGTCTGTCATTTGAAATTCTTCTTCTGGAGTATATACAGTTTGTATACAATTAGAAACTAAATCATAAACTTGAGATATTTCTGAATTAGATTCTTCTGTATTTTCAATAGAAGTTAGAATATCTACAGATGGATATTTCATCCTGACACCAATTGTATCTTCTACCAGTTCAATGTCTGTTGTGTGATTTTCATTTACGTTAGTTTGAATATCGTCTAAACTTATTTCAAATTGATTTTGTTCTTCACATCCATTACAAGGAAGACCTATTGTTGATATTGATCCTACAGATTTGGATCGTAAATTTATAAATAAAATTTCTATGTCGAATAGCGGTAATATATTTATATTAATTTCTGGTTCGATAATACAGTTTGAAATTATTTGTTTTATTGCATTGATAATTTCTGTTTCATCTTCCCCAGTTAATGCTGTTAATAGAATTTTTTCTTCTTTTACTAAGAATGGTCTGTATGTAATTGTTTCTGGTATTGATATTATATCTATTTTATAATTCGGCACTTCAATAGTTGGCAAAGGCATAATAAGTTACTACTCCTTGTAATTAATTATGATCAAAATGATCTAGTTTTCTTTTTGAAATTTCCCCATGCAAATCCAGTATCTAATGCTTGTTTTGTTCTTGCATCTGATGGAGAAGCTGTTGGAACTGCTTTCATAGCTCCAGCGGCAAGTGTACCATGTCTAGGTTTTAAATTTCCTAAATTGGATGCTAGTGTTTCTCTGCCCATATCATTTTTTAATGATTGTTTCTTTTGAACAGAGGTTGGTGCAGGAGGACCTTGGACTGATCTTGGATCATCTTCTAGAAGCCAATATCGATTTCTAATTGATTTTTCTGTAACAGATATTTTACTTCTTACTTCATCATTTCTTTGTCGGTACTCTGTCCTTTGCTGAGATGAACTCCTACCTTTTGCATCATAATGGCTTCTTTGATCACCAACTGCTTGACCAGGTTCTCTAAGTTCTGGATTATCATTACGATGCTTTCTCCAAGCATCTTCTGCTTGTCCATCAATAGCTCTGTCTGTTTGTATATCATGTCCAGTTACAAATTCATTTTCTTTTCGCAAAGCAGTAAGGCCAGTTGCTATATTTTCGATATTTAATTTCCACCAGTCATAAGAAAATATAACTTCAATTTTTAATATTTCTTCTTGCCCCCATTCTAATTGAGTTTCGTTGATTGTAACTGGAAATGCTTTGTGTAGTATGTATGTTTTAGTTGGAAGTCCATCAAAACTTAATTTAGTAATATGTATTTCTTGTGTGTAATTCTCTCTATAACCTATTGGCCAATTTCTCCACCTGGGATTTTCGTTTGATGCTAATGTTGGAAATATCTTTGCTTGCCATTGTTCAAAATATTCTCTTTCTACAAGATCTTCTGTACAATAGAATCCTAGTGTGATATCTTCAAAGGTTGCACGATATGGATTATTTTTTTCTGGCATTCCTGTTGCATATTGACTAGTAGCTGCTGTTAAACCTGGTAAGACAGCTTGATGACATCGTAATTTAAAAGGAAATTCAGGCCAGTGTGGTGAACCAAAAAAGGTAACTTCAAAGTGTGCTGGTGAAGAATACCCTCCTCCTAAACTTAAACTTTTTATAAAATCTTGTGGTACGGCCATTTATCTGTCACTCCAAACTGATTTTTTAGTTGCTTTTACAAATCGTTCAACTGGTAAAGATATTGCTGTTTCCCAGTCCTCTTCTTTGACTAATAGAAATCTACCTTGTATATGACTATTTAGATATCTTTTTATAATTGGTTTTATGTATTTGTAACGTTTTAATGTTTTGTACGACATATGCCTGTCACGTATTCTTCCGAGTAAAATTCGACGTATTTTTGGTGGAAGATAGTGTAAGTTTATTCCTAAGAATCCATTTGCATAACGTTCCAATGGAATTACTAATGGGAATTTATCATAGTATGGAAGTTTATCTTTCAATTTTGGATTGTAGAAGAATAAGAACATTCCACCACGATGTATTTGTGAGACTAGATCATCTCTATGTTGTGCCCACATTTGAGCAGGTCCAAAGTTGCTTATTGCTCTCACTTGTTGACTGAACCAAGACATTGCTTTTTTAGTATTTGCTTGAGTAATACCTCTTACTCTATCCCAAGTGGTCCATTGTTGTGGTTGTATTCTCATTTTTTATATCTCTTTAGAACTGGATGATTATATTCAGTTATTATCTTGAAAGTTAAATTTCGTTTTTTACAGAAACGTAATGCGGCGATCCATTTTGCCTCGTTGACTGCATATGTTTTCATTTCGTAGATAGTTGCCTTTGATTTTTTTGCTGGATTCATTACTTGATTTTGTGGTTTAACTTCTAATATGAATTTTTCAATTCCCTTTTCATTAGAACGTTCTATGTAGAAGTCTGGATAGTATTTATGATTTTTCTTATCTAACGGACTTTTATATGGAATAATTATTTGTTCATATGACCATCTTACGATGTTGTGTTCCATATCACACCACTTCATAATATTTCTTTCCCACATAGACCGATACTTCAACTTTCGGGTGACACCTAAATACTTATGTGGATTTTTTAGTTCATAAAAACCGGTTCTTGCCATACAAGTATTTATAAATAAAGCTACTAGTATATTAATATTTATAGGAGGTAGATTGTGTTAGGTACAATATTGAATTTAAGCAATTTGGTTTATACGATATCCTCTCCACGGGAGTTTAGTAAGTTAGGTCATAAAAAAAGTCATATTTATTCACATGAGGATCATCGAGGCCTAAACCCTAAATATGATCAGACTACAGGGGAACTTGCGGAGGAACCTGAAGTAGTAAAGCCTCAGATAACAGAGATAAAAATAGAACCCCTTCCTGGGGATGTCTCTGTTACAAAACCTAAGAAATCATTTAGTTTTCCAGAAGAAGCGACAAAGTATGATTATATTTCGTATACAGCTCGATCATATTCTGGAAATCGAAAGGACGAGTCTATGATAATTAGATTGCCTATGCCAGCAGAACTTAATGAACAACTTGAGGCAGGTTGGACTGCACAAGATGATTGGTTAAAAGCAACTAAAGATCTTGGTACTACGACAAGTGAGGCATTTAAAGAAGAATTTTTTAAGGGCAAAGGAAAACAGGGATTGTGGGAAGCTGCAAAGGATATTGGCCTTGCTAAATTTGGAGGTGCAGGTGCTATACAGAAAACTAATGAACGTAGGAGCGGCCGTGTTGTAAATCCTGTATCAGAACAATTTTTTACTGGTATGTCACATAGAACATGGGAATTTATGCATAAAATAGTTGCAGAAACTTCGGATGAAGCGGATGTGATTAACAAATTAATTAGTAATTTTAAAGCTGCTACTTCGGTAAGAGTTGGAAAACAACCAAGTTTTTTAGAGTATCCATTAATATGGGATGTAGCATTTATGATGCCTCCAATACAAGGTGCAACAACGAACAGTGATATGGAAAATCCACATTTACCCAAACTAAATAAATGTGCAGTAACACAAATTGCAACTAATTTCAGTGGTGCTGGTACGTGGGCAAGACATGTTGATGGCGCACCTGTTGAGATTGATCTAACAGTTTCTTTGACTGAATTAACAATTCCAACTACGGCGAATTTCACTGGAACAGAAAAAGATCGACAAGCTCTACAATGGGGTAACTTATCTCAAAATTATTTTTAAGGGAGACTCTTAATGGCAATACAATATTTTGGTACGTTTCCAACAGTTGAGTATACTTTAACTAAAGATCCGACAGACGCTAAAACTGTAGTTGATATAACAAAAAGGGTTGGAATCAGGAATGATTTTTCTGAATATATCAGTTCTTATTATAAGCATGTTGTCACTGATGGTAGACGTCCAGAATTATATGCATTGAGTGCATATGGATCTATTCTTGATCATTGGATTCTTCTTCATGTAAATGGGGTTGTAGATCCGTATTTCGATTGGGTTTTAGATTATGCGAAATTTGATGCTTATATGCAAAAAAAGTATCCAGATGAAGTATTGATATATGATATTACAACTATTAGTCCTGATGGTAAATTTTTTATTATAGGAGAGACTATAACTGGAAGTCAATCCAGTGCTACTGCAATTGTTAAAGATTCTAATCCAGATTTAGGACAAATTGTTTATGAGAGTGGACCTAATTGGGCTGTAACCGCTCCAGTAGATGTAATTACAGGTTCGGAATCTGGAGCAAGTGCAACAATTGAATCAACTGTAAAAGAATATGCCGCACCAAAATTTTATGAAGTTGTACGTGATAATGGAGATGGTTCAGAAGATAGACTGAATGTTAGCAGAGGCTTTAGTGATGCTGAGAGGGCAAAACTTCCAGGAGGAATATCTTCTTGGGTTGCACCTGTTGCAATTGATAATGCTACTTATGAATCTAGGTTGAATGAGGAAAATAGAGAAATTAAAATGTTAAATCCAGGACTTATTGAGTCTTTTGAGGAGGATTTTAAAGATAAAATACAATGAATAATACTAGACTCGTAGATCCAGGGAAATTTAGAATAGGTGCGCTTGAATTATCTTCAGATTTTCATCCAGATTTAGAATTGTTAATGGGAAGTCTTGCAATAGAGTTGAATATCTTTGAAAGTGTTTATGAAGATTGTGTATCTGGAAATATAATATTGAACGATAGTAGGAATATATTAAGTAAATTACCTATAGTTGGATATGAAACGGTAAAAGTTATTTATTATATCGATGAAGAACGTTCGGATGGATCTATAAATTCAATAGAATATTCAAAAAAATTTAAAATACATTCAATTACTGATTATAAAAAAGAAAATGCTACAACATCGATGTATTCTGTTAATTTTATTTCTGAAGAATATTTTACAGATTTAACAGTAAAGGTGAGCAAATCATATAGAAATACTTCTATATCTAATATTGCAAATCTTGTTTTTAGTGAGTTGAATTCTACAAAAAAAATTAATATTGATCCTACTATTGTTTCTCAGGATTTAGTAATTCCAAACTGGACACCATTTTCTGCAATGAATTGGTTAGCAAATCGTGCGATTTCTGGTAGTTATAAAGGGGCAAATTATTTATTTTATGAGAATAAAGATGGATATAATTTTGTTTCACTTGAGGGATTGTTTGAAAGGGGCATAGAACAAGGAAAATTAAATAATATTCCTGAATATAGACAGCCAATTAGAGATTTTGTTTTTGAACCTGAAGCGAGAAAATTGTCTTTTTATAATGTTTTGGACATTTCTTATGATACTGGAATAAATATAACAGATAATATTAGTAATGGAATGTATGCAAGCAAAGTTATTGAACATGATATTGTTAGGAGGACGTTTAAAATAAACGAATTTAATTATGAAAAAACGTTTGATTCATACGAGCATATGAATAAAGGTAGTTTAGATGATAATAGGGCGAATGGTAATTCTTATAGTGGGAAAAATGATGCAAAAATAATGTATGTTCCTAAACATACAAAAAAATATGATAATTCGTATGATTATAGTGATAATATACAAAATTCAATACAAATAAGACAGTCTCAAATGCAACAAATGAAAAATTTTTCAGTTTCTTTTATAGTTGCAGGAGATACAACAAGAACTGTTGGTGATATTGTTGAGTTAAAAATTGTGTCTCCAGAACCTGTTGGTGAAAGAGATATATGGGATCCTGTTTATTCTGGAAAATATTTAATTATAAATTTAAAGCATACAATAGATGTATCTAAATATCTTACAACAATAACGGCAGTGAAGGATAGTTACAAAGATCCTATTCCAAAAACGACTTTAAGACAGGAATCAGACACTGGATTCCCACAACCAAATTTATTATAAACATGAGAGGAAAAAGAGTATGAATCAGACAGAACTGCATGAACAAGTTTTGTATCCTGTTACCAGAGTTAAAGCTGGAAAGGCTGGTGGGTCTGGAGTTTTGGTTTACAGTGAACCAGATCCAAAAGATGAAACTAAATATATTAATATAGTATTGACATGTCAGCATGTTGTTGATGGATCAATTTCTGTTAAGGATGAATGGGATTCTCTGTTAAAGAGAGAGATTAAAAAGGATATTATGGAAGAAGTTTCAGTTGAAATATTTGATTATGATGGATCAAAAATATCTTCTGCAAATAGTTCGCAGGCAGAAATAATTGCATATGATAAAAACCATGATCTGGCTGCTGTTAAATTGCATAATACTAGACCATTAGAACATATAGCAAAACTTTATCCTAAAAATAAGATTGATGATTTGAGTTTGTTTGATGAGGTATGGACAAGTGGGTGTAGTTTGTTGCATGATCCATTTGCAAATAAAGGTGAGTTAACATATTTACGAGAAATAATTGAGCAAAAGTCATATTTGATGTATAATGCACCATCTATATTTGGGAATTCGGGTGGTGGATTATTTTCATCATGTGGTTCTTTGTTAGGATTGTGTTCACGAATAACTAATATTCAATTAGGATTTGGAATAGATATTATGACTTGGATGGGATTCAGCACACATCCAGACCGTATATATGAATTTTTAGAACATCATGAATTACAATTCATTTATGACGGTACTGACTATTATGACGCTAAAAAACGTAGAAAAGAACGTCAACGTAAATCTTTACGACATTTATTTATAGAAGAAAAAGATGCAGATAAAGTAGATGTTGCAGGGGAATATGAGGTAACATAAGGAGAAACTCATGCCAAATAAAAAAGAATGTTGTTGTAACGATTGTGATTGTAGCGATTGTAACTGTTGTTCATAATAAGGAGAAAATCATGCCAGTATATTACGACGAAGAAACTGAACGTCTAGAGTTTATAAGAAAAACAATATGGAAATCTAATGTTTCGATTGATTCTGGTTGTTTTGCAAGTTATCTTTATCAAGATGCTAATCACTCAGCTAATTTATATAAAATTGAATTTGATGCATATGATAAAATTGTTAAAACAATTACAGGTGAATTTCCTAGGACGGATAAAGGTCAGTTGATGAAAGAAATGTTTAAAGTTGTATATAAACTTGAGGAAGAGTATATTGAGGCCTGGAGAAAGAAGGAAATTTTAATCACACAAAATACAGATGATAGAACAGTTTAATACTTTTGTTTGGTGGCAAGGTCGTGTCGAAGATAGGGATGATCCGTTGGAGATAGGACGTTGCCGTGTCCGAATATTAGGATTTCATTCACAAGATAAAGGTGATATTCCTGTTGATGGATTGCCGTGGGCCTATCCAGCAATGCCTATTAATAGTAGGCCTGGTGATCCAGCTGTGGGACCTGTAGTGGGAACTTGGGTGATGGGGTTTTTTCGTGATGGGAATGATGCTCAAGAACCTGTTATGACACACATTATAGATTCTGGTTATAAAACTGAAGATGATCCAGCACCTCCAGAATCTGCACCATCTTGGGGTGGAAAACGTGATATTTCAACTGATGAAATAAACACTAATCGTCTTGCAAGAGGTGAAACTGCTGATACATATGTGGAGACTTCTGAATCAAGTGTTGTAGAGACTGTTGGACGTCCTAATACTACTGGTACAATTCCTCTTCCTGCACCTATTACAACTCCCGATCTTGGTTATGATGCGAGTTATCCACACAATAAAGTAGAGGAAAGTCAATCAGGACATGTTACTGAAGTTGATGATACTCCTGGTTCTGAAAGATTGAGTAAAGTTCATAGTTCTGGAACATTAGAAGTTATTAAAAGTAATGGAGATAGAGTTGTTAAAATTATAGGAGAAGATTTTGAATTGGTAGTGGGAGATAAAAAAACTCTTAAAGTTAAGGGTGATTTAAACATTGATGCAGATGGAGACATAAATTTTAAAGCAGGCGGATCAATACGATTTGAAACTGGACTTGCTGGACAGTTTAGAGTTAAGGTTGGAGTTGCGACACAAATTGAATCTCCGCTTTTTCTTTTTGGGGGAATGGGTGTTACAGTTCCGACAATATTTAATGTGAATGGATTTATTGCACATGTGGGAGGCCCTTTCACTTTAGTTAATCCAGGTATGCCTGCTTTACCGGATACATATGGTCCAGATTTACCAGAAGTTAAAATGCCATCACCACCTAAAGACCCAGTTCTAAAATTAGGAGAATGATATAGTGATCAAAAAATTACCGAGAGATATTCCAATGCAAGATATTGATGTTACTGATGATGAATTGAAAAGTCTTATGAAAGCAGCTGGAGTTCTCCGAGAAAAGAAGATAATATCATATGACGAAGAAACTAATACTCTTACTGTTAATTTAGATATGAAAGTTAAATTCAAAGGAAATCTTAATATTGATTGTGATAAACATGTTGTTATTAATAGTGGACAAGATATAGATCCGAATCGAAATGACGGAGCAAAATATTCTATTTGGTTGAACCCAGAGTTGGATGAAAACGAAAAACCTATGAAATATGCATCTAAACCAACTGAGTTAGATGATGGCTGATGTTAAATTCATTAAAGCAGATGGAACTGCTACTACACTGGATACTGTAGTTGATAATTTTAAAGCAACTATAAAATTTACAGATGATAATTTAACGAGTTCTGAGTATATACAATTAGATGATTTTTCTAATGCAGATGGTTCTCTTTCATCTATGATTGTTATTACTTTATTTGCATCACTTGGAGGAAAACTTAATAATTCAAATAGAATACCTGTAAATATAGGTCTTGAAAATTTTGTTGATTTAATGGTTACACCTAAAGAGGCAGGTGTTATAGAGGCATTAAGATATGAAAATGCTATTAAATTTAAAAATGCAAATAGTGTTAAAACTAAATTCAAAGTTATTTCTGGAAGTTTTCCTCCTGGATTAAATTTTGGAGAAGAAATTGGTGGTACGAGTCTTGATATAAGTGGTTCAGTTTATGACTCAGCTGAAGTATTTAATACAAATTGGTCTATAAATAGTAATGAATCCTTTAATTTTAATCAAGAATCACTTTTTAAAAATAAAGTTGAGTTTTTAAATATACGACCAACAACTGGATTTTCAGTTGGTAATGCGGTAATTTTAAATTCTGGTGATGTAAGAACGATAGAAGCAATTGATACGTATACTGAAGATGAAATTACAAAAACTAAGATTCAGGTTCCTTATGTTATAGGTACTGAGAATGATCCTTCAACTTTAATATATGAAAAAAATCAAGTATTTAGTGATGATAGACTTTTACTTAAATCTAAAGATCCAGATTTTGTAAGTTATGTTAAAATTATATCAAGTAAAACAGATATATATTCATATACTGATACTAAATTAGTTACAAATACTACAAATGTTCAAGATCAAATATATAAAGATTATGATTTTGTTGTTGGCATGTATGATGGAGATACAGATTCTTTATTAACTCAACAATCTTTTAGTATTAGAGTATATCAAAATTATGATGCAATACGTGATGATTATCTTAAAGTGAGACAATTGAGTGGTAGGAAAAGATATTTTCCATATTTAGATATGATAACTAATTATAAATTACCTTTATTGAAATCTGATGCAACTTCAACTTTTATATTAATGGAAACTAATCAACTTATATTTGGAGAACAAAAAATAGAAACAACTAATGGGCTGTTAACATTAATTAAAGAAAATGGAACAACGAGTAATATTACGTTGCAACCTGCATAAATATGACTAGAGCAATTACTAGAGTAGCAATTGATAAAGATAGTGGCCATGCACCTTCATATGGACAAGCTGTAGCATGGAGTATTAATCAATTAGCTCAACAGAAAAATTTAAGTGGAACTCCTTCTGAAAAGGCAAAGGGCCCATATGCTGGAAGTGGTGATGTTTTAATTGGAACTGAAAAACTTGGTATAACAGATAAGAATGGTGATGAAATTGTTGGATATGGTGTTCACAGACAGTATGATTTTAGAGCAGAACATGTTCCTTTTAATGATGATTCAGAACCTGAGAGTGGAACAAAAAGATTGGAAGGTGCAAAATTTCCTTGGTTGAAAACTGCAAGTGATACTGTTTTTGTTAATAGTCGTGGAGCGGGAAGAGTTGGAGATTTTACTATTTGTGGAGCAGCTATTTTGACTGGAAATGAAACTGTACAAGTTGGTGGTTCTGATCCAGATATAGTTTTAGATGAGGTACCTATTCTTAAAGCAGTAGAGAAAGAAATAGAAGATACAAAGTTAGATGCTTTAGAACAAGCAAAATTATTAGAGGCTATTAATAGATGAATCAACAACCACTAGAACGTTCTTTATTATTTCAAGACCGAGAATATGTTGATATTGATCTTAATTTTACTGTGGCAAGGTCTACTGATATAGCAAAGAAAAGGGGTGAGAATGCAATTAAACAGGCATTGAAAATTTTATTGCTCACTGGACCTGCTGAAAGATTGTTTCATCCTGAGCTTGCATCTGGTGTTAGAGATTTGTTATTTGATATAGTTACACCTACAACTGCATATGAATTGCAAACAACTATAGAAGAGGTTATAAATAATTTTGAACCTAGAGTTAATCTGGTAGGAGTAGTAGTGAGTGCTGATCCAGATGAAGCTGCATATAATGTAACTGTGGAATTTTCTATTGTAAATCAACCATCGGGCACTGTCCAATTAAATCTATTTTTAGAACGGTTAAGGTAAAATGGCTACAGATAAATTACGAGTTACAGAATTAGATTTTGATACAATTAAGACAAACTTAAAGAATTTTTTTGCTGATCAAACAGAATTTACAGATTATGATTTTAGTGGATCAGGATTGTCTATATTGCTAGATGTTTTAGCGTACAATACACATTACATGGCATATTATTTGAATATGGTTGCAAATGAAATGTTTTTAGATAGTGCCACTCAACGTGATTCAGTTGTTTCTTTGGCAAAACATTTAGGATATACCCCTAGGTCTAAAACTGGTGCAATTGCATTGTTAAATTTGACTATGACACAAAATGATACTCCAATACCAGATTTCGTTAAAGTGCCTGCATATACGCAATTTAATGTTACTAGTCAGGGAAAATCTTTTACGTTTTATACATTAGAGGATAAGCTTGTAGTTTGGACTGGAAGTACTGAGGGATCTGATAGAACTTTTTCTGTAATTAATTTATCAGTTACACAAGGTTCTAAGTTATTTAAAGATTTTACTTTTACTGGTAATAAAAATCAACGATTTATAATTGATAATCCTAACATAGATACTGCCAGTATATCAATTCGTGTTAGGGCAAATAAAAATTCATCTTCTTATGATACATTTACAAAATATGATGGTTTGGTTGCATTAGATTCTAGTTCTACGTATTATTTTCTTACCGAGGCAGAAGATCAAACGTATGAGGTTCGTTTTGGTGATGGTGTTTATGGAAAAGCTTTGAGTGCTGGTAATTATATAACTATTGATTATTTGACAACTGATGGAAGTGATGCAAATGGTTTAACTGGAATGTCATTATCTTCACAGGCACAAGATTGGGGTGAGACATCTGGATCTGCAACAGCGAGTGTTGATGTTGTTGTCACTACAGTAAATTCTAGTACTGGAGGTGGTGATATAGAAAGTTTAGATTCTATTAAATTTTTAGCACCACGTTCTTTTCAACATCAAAATAGAGCAGTTACCGTTGATGATTATAAAGCAATTTTAAAAGCAAAATACTCTAATATTTCTAGTCTCCGTGTTTGGGGAGGAGAAGATGATCCAGTTGTGGCTTATGGGAAAGTTTATATTGCAATTAAACCTTTGAGTGGAGAAACATTGAGTCCTACTGATAAAAATGCTGTAAAAGATATTTTAAAAAAGTATAAAGTTATTGGTGTTGATGTCGTAATAAAAAAACCAGAATATATTGGAATAAAAGTAAATTCTGTTGTTAAATATAATCCAACATTAACTTCAGAAAAAATGGGAACGATACAGTATAAAGCAGTCCAAGCAATAAAAGATTATAATACGACCACTCTTGGAATATTTGATGGTGTGTTTAGGCATTCACAGTTAGTTGCTGGAATTGATGATGCTGATAAATCTATTAAGAGTAATGAAACTACGATTTCATTAATTAAGAAATCTCATAAAATAGTAAATTATCAGCCTGTTACATCATTATATGGTAGTAATCCTGGAGTTAGTGATGAGACTCCTGATGGTCTTCCTAAATATACTTATCATGAGAAGGATACTATATCTACAGTAAAATTTGACGATACGTATATAAAAGAACGTGTAGTAACTGATGAAGAAATGGATAAATTTGGCATTGACAGAGAATCAATTTCAATACTTAAAGGAAAGTTTGAATCTTCTACGTTTAAATTGTTAGGACATGTATTGGGCAGTACTGGATCAAAAAGCAGTGCTTGGAATTTATTGACAGTTAAAATTGTAGATAAACCAGCTGTTGATGGACTTACAGGAAATTTACAAATTGTTAATGCAAAAGATGGTAAAGATATTACAATGGAAAATACAATTGCAGAAGGTAGTAGTATTGGAAAGACCACCACTACAAGAAAGTTTAATGGTATTGTTGGAACAGTAAATTATGAAGAAGGTAAATTGTATGATTGGAAGCCATTTCCTATTGTTAGTCTTACTACTGGTACAGATATGCTTGATTTTATTGGAGAAGTTAATCCAGTAGATGTTATACCAGAAAATTTACAAATCATATCAATCCGTGATGAATATGTTAATGTTACAATGATTACAGATTTCGATAACTAATATGAACTATCAAGATAAAATATCACGTACTATATCACAATTCATCTATTCGCAGCTTCCTGCGACTGTACATTTAGATTTTGAAAAACCTTTAACGGGAAAAACTGATAGAACTCTTTTTACTAGATTTCTAGAATTATATTATGAATTTTTAGAACAGAATGTACTGGTATCGTTGACGGATAAATCAAATAATAGCATTCAATTGTTGCAATCAGATATGATAGGGGAAGTAAAACGTGAAGTTGTTCCTGGACTTCATGGAGAATTGATGCGTCTTCCTGGTTATAGAGATATAGATTTGACGAAGGAAACTTTAAAGAGTAATTTATATAATGAATATTTAAATAATTATACTCAAGATATGTTGGGGAGTAAAGAGAGATTTTTAAAAATTTCTAATGATATTAATAGGGCAAAGGGTACTGAACTTAGTTTTGAGATTTTATTTAGATTTATTTACAATGAATCTGCAAAATTTATAGAACCAGCAAAAGAAATTTTTAGAGTATCTTCTAATAATTATTTCGGTGAAACTATAATGCGGATTAAAGAAATTCCTTCTGATATTGAACCTTCTAAATTAGAAAATTTTTCAGAATTTAAAGATAAGTATATTTACGGAAAAACCTCAGGGGCAAGAGCATATGTTTTAAAATTTGATCACGAATCTAATCTTAGAATTAAAGAAACTGCTCCTGTATTATCAGTCAGTTTACTTAGTGGTGGTACTGGTTATAAGATTCCTGGTTCAATTGGTACAGCAGAAACGAGTCTTTTATTAACAGGACCAAGTGATACTGGTTATTCTGCTGGAGGGGTTTTAGATCTTGCTT
>Ga0310342_100000844_pt1 | contig 18244 bp, 14 predicted proteins | sample S15DNA20500_MG_FD_206155 | JGI IMG/M metagenome (GOLD analysis project Ga0310342, IMG submission 206155) | Marine microbial communities from station ALOHA, North Pacific Subtropical Gyre - S1503-DNA-20-500_MG | ecosystem: Environmental > Aquatic > Marine > Oceanic | place: Pacific Ocean: North...
GGTTTCGGCCGAGATCGCTCGCACCGTCCCGACGTTGTCGGTGCCTGGCGCGATCTGATGTCGGTAAGCGATCGCGTAGATGTCCGCGCGACTTTCGTTGGGATCATTGGCACGAGTTCGATCGAATTCGGTCGTTGCCATCATACGTGCGCATGTATTGCGTAGTGGCATGTACATTGTGTTGGTCAATGGGCTGTAGGCGCCCGCTTCCCAGTCTTTTCCGCCGTTCCATGTTGGGCACGTGAATACTTGCTGACCCGGCTGCGTGAAGACGACTTCCGAGTTGGCCGAAACTTCTCCTGTCGCGCCATCAATGCCACTGATCACATTTTGCGTGACCGTTGGATTTGCCCACAGAAATTCGCCCGTCTCGCGGTCGAGCGTATAGACCACGCCCGTCTTTCCAGGAATACCGGTCACGACTTTTCGCTCTTCACCCGGCTGTAGCCGCGGATTGATCCAACTGACCTCGGAAGGTGTTGGTGCGACTGCGGTATCGACCAAGATCCGCTCAAACGGATGGTCGAGGTCCCAGTGATCATTCAAGTGCTGGTAGTGCCATCGGATCTCACCGGTATCTACATCTAGCGCCAGCGTAGAATTATGGTACAGGTGCGTGTTGTTTACGCCGCCGAGCATGAATTTTGGTGCCGGTGACGTGACGGAAGTGCCTTGATAGACGAGTCGCAGTTCCGGGTCGTAGCTGGCCGGCATCCAGCTGCCGACGTGGATCCGGCGTTCGTAGGGCACACCGCCCCAGGTTTCGTCGCCAGGCTCACCCGGGAGGGCGACGGTACTGCGACGCCAGACTTCTTGACCGGTGCGGGCGTCGTGCGCAATGACGACACAGGTTTCAGGCCCACCTTGCGGGCGGCAACTTCGACCGGAAATCATCTTACCGTCGGCGATGATCGGACCAGCACTGTGGCCGGCTGGATTCACCTGGTAATCAAAAATTTGGGTTTCCCAAACAATCTCTCCGGTTGTTGCATCAAGACCGATGGCGAAATCGTCGTCGGTGGTATTGACGATCAGTCGGTCGTAGATGGCAACATTTCGATTGGTGCGTGCGTTCCCTCCGACCATGTCGTAGACGTCTTCCGGAAGGTCTCGCCGATAGGACCATTTCAGATCGCCCGTGACGGCGTCGATCGCTTCGATTACATCGTCTGACTGAGGCATGTAGAGGACGCCGTCATAGACCAGCGGCGTGCCCTCCTGTCGTCCGGTCGCCAATCCGCGCGTCCAAACTAGGCGCAGGTCGCCGACGTTCTGACGGTCGATCTGGTCTAAAGGACTGTAGCCCCAGCTGTCGGTTGTTCTTCGCCAGGTCAGCCAGTCTTCATCGGCTGGGTTCTCCAGCATGGCGTCAGTCACTGGCACAAACGAGTCGCGTTCCTGCATGTAGACATTTTCTGTGGATGTCGTGACACAGAACACCGCACTCGTGATGGCGATGGTTCGCAAGAGGTTCTGTCGCCTACGGATCATTCGGAAGCTCCCTTGATATGTGGAATGAGGATCATGAAACAGCAATTATTATTTTCTTTTCACCCAACATGTGAGAGCGGTACTCGAGGTGGGGTGACTCCGTTTGAATATTAGTCCGGTAAAGCAAATACGAATAGTGTATTTCCAGCACTTGGGCGGATTTCTGGCGTCAGTCGGCCAAAAAGCGACGCTGTGCTCGCCGTTCCAGTACCGACCACAATGTATTGAGTTCCATCGACTGCGTAAGTAATTGGAAAGCCTGTGACGGCTGACCCGAGGTTGATTTCCCAAAGGACTTCACCAGTGGTTTGGTCGAAGGCTTTGAATCGTCCATTCACATCTCCTCCGAAGACGAGGCCCCCGCCAGTCGCCATGAGTGACATCGTGGCTGATCGTTGTTCGTGGAGCCATGTTGTTTCACCGGTTTCCGCGGAGATTGCGCGAACTGTGCCCACTTGGTCGGTACCAGGTGCAATCTGATTGCGTACGGCTAGCGCGTAGTGGGAGGTGCCGGCGGCCTGAGTTGCAAGCATGCGTGCGCAGGCGTTTCGTAATGGCATGTACATCATGTTGGTTAGTGGACTGTACGCACCCGCTTCCCAGTCTTTTCCGCCGTTCCATGTTGGGCACGCAAAGACTTCTTGTCCGAGGGAACTAAAGACGAGTTCTCCATTCACGGATACCGCGCCTGTGGCACCGTCGATGTCGTTGATGACATTTTGTGTGACAGTTGGTGTCGCCCACAGAAATTCTCCGGTCTGTCGGTCAAGCGTATAGACCACGCCGGTTTTTCCTGGGATGCCTGTTACGACCTTTCTGACTTCGCCAGGCTTGAGGTTCGGGTTGATCCAACTGACCGCGGACGGGTCTGGCGCTACTGCGGTATCGACCAGGATCCGTTCGAATGGATGGTCCATATCCCAACTGTCGTTCAAGTGTTGGTAGTACCAAACGATATCGCCCGTATTGCCGTCGAGTGCGAGTGTGGAGTTATGGTACAAGTGTGTCTTCTCGACTCCACCGAGCATGAATTTTGGCGCCGGGGACGTGACGGATGTGCCGACGTAGACGAGGTTGAGTTCTGCATCGTAACTGGGCACCATCCAAGAACCAACATGTGCGCGCTCCTCGTAGGGCACATCACCCCAGGTTTCGTCGCCAGGTTCGCCTGGTTTCGGGATGAGATGTCGACGCCACAGTTCTTCTCCGGTACGGGCATCGTGCGCGATGATGGCACATGCCTCCGGACCACGCAGGGGTCGACAACTGCGCCCAGAAATAACTTTTCCATTTGCGATAATAGGGCCTGCGGAATGGCGTGCCGGGTTCTTGGTGTAGTCGAAGATCTGTGTCTCCCAGGCAAGGTCACCCGTTTCTGCGTTCAGTGCAAAAATATAATCATCGTTAGCGGTATCAATAATCGTATTGCCATAAATTGAGATATTGCGATTCACACTGATTAGTCCGCCCAGGTAATCATTGACGTCCGCAGGGATTGGTCGTTGGTATTCCCAGACCAGATCACCAGTGACTGCATTGATCGCTTGAATAATGTCGTTTGGGTTCGGCATATACAGCATGCCGTTATAGGCCAGCGGTGTGCCTTGCTGCGCCCCTTGTCGGAGGCCACGTGACCACACTAGCCGCAGCTGATCGACATTGTCTGTATTGATTTCGTCCAGGGGGCTATATCCCCAGCTATCGAGCGTACGACGCCACATTAACCAGTCTTCGTCGCTTGGATTCTGAAGCATGGCATCGGTGATAGGGACGAAACTGCTGGGACTTTGCGTGTGCACCGGCTCTACGGATACGAGCAGGAGTGCCAATGCACTGGCCGCGTATATCGTACACATGGATGTGCGTTGGCTACCGAGCATCGTAAGATTCCCCTTCCTTACAGTCACAGCGTTCTATCGGGCGCCATTATTGCGATGTTTTGTTCCAAAAACTAGTGTTTTTGGGATTGCTTCCTGATCCGCTTGCGCGAAGGCGTCTGACGGGCCATCATGGTGCCACAAATCTGCTGGAGACTAGAGATAATGGCCAATGTTATTGCGATTATGGTGATTGCGGCGATTGGGTCCCTTACGGGGCTCAGTGCGCAATCCGGTGACTTGGACTTCGATTACTTTAAGAATGAAGTTCAGCCCATCTTTCTTGAGAGGAAGGCAGGGTTTACCCGTTGCGTCGTGTGCCATTCTGATGGTGGACGAGTCGGGTTTCTGCAGGAACTAGACAGCGGGGCGACTGCATGGAACGAGGAACAGTCACAGTTGAATTTCGAGTCGGTGTCGCGTCTGGTGAAGCCTGGTGACCCGCTTGGGAGTCGCTTATTGATGCATCCGCTTGAACCAGATGCGGGTGGGGACGAGTTTCACAATGGTGGACGACAGTTTACATCCCAAGATGATCCATGGTTTCAAACATTGTCCGCGTGGGTACGCGGTGAGACCGGGAACTAGCAAGGAGGAGGAATCACGATGTTGATGTCAACACGGTCGGTGCGGGAGTTCGGGGTGCTGGCGGCGTTGGTTGCCTTGGCACTGACGTTCCCAACGATGGTTACAGCACAAGGTCAAGTGCGCATTGTTCAGACAAATAGTGCTGGCGATAACGTGCACGTCATTGACCCGGTGACGAATAAGGTGGTTGGAGAAATTTCAGGCATCGAACGCGCGCATGGCGCGGCGGCTTCGCCGGATGGACGGCACCTGTACGTTGCCAATGAATCAGACGATACGGTTGATGTGGTGGATATGGTGATGATGAAAGTCATCAAGCAAATACCGCTGAGCGGGCGACCGAATAATATTGCAGTTACACCGGACGGCCGGAAGGTCTACGTGGCCATTGCGCGGGCTCCGGGGGCTTTGGAAGTGATCGATACTGCAACGAATGAAATCTCCGCGACGATCTCGGTCCATGGCGGCGTGCACAATACGTATGTCACCCCGGACGGAAAATACGCAGTCGCGGGCATGATTGGTGCGCGCAATATTACGGTGGTCGACACAGAAACCGATATGCCAGTCTGGGCGACCTACTGGGACCTCGGGATTCGTCCGATGACGTTTGATACGAACGCTGATGGGTCAACGAGACGAATCTACGCCCAGTTATCGAACTTTAACGGTTTTGGGGTGCTTGATTTTGATTCTCGTAAGGAAGTGACGCGGATTGAATATCCAGAAGTGGCGTTCGATGAGCGTACACCAGGTCACGGGGGTAATACTGCTCACGGTATCGGTGTGACGCCCGACAACAAATACTTGGTCGCGAACAGTAGTTTAAATAGCAGCGTGTATGTGTATAGCCTTCCAGACTTGGATCTTGTCGGTGGTGTTCGGGTGGGGCACTCGCCGAATTGGGTCACGATGACGCCAGATAGTAAATATGCGTATGTTTCGGTTTCAGGACAGAACAGTGTCGCTGTTATCGATATCGCGTCGGTCACATTGGTTACGGAAATAAAAACCGGCGGGCAGGTACCCAAGCGAAATACGACAATGACCGTTGTCGGGCCGTAGCTGTTGAATGAGTAACGGCGTCTGTCGAGTGTTGGCGACCCTTACGTGGTTGGTTGTTGTTTCCGGCGCAATGATTGCTCGCCCGGTTGTGGCGCAAGAACCTTCCGTTGCTGATGGGGCTTATACGGTTGAACAAGCTGACCGTGGAGAGGTTCTCTACGACGAGCAATGCGTTGCCTGTCACGGGTCCATTAATCAGTTGACGCCTGATATGGCAGCATTACTCGCAGACCACACATTTCGCGCGAGGTGGGAACAGCGGTCGCTCGGCGAACTGTTTGAATTGATACAGGTTGAGATGCCTCAAGATGCACCAGGTTCGTTGACCCTGGACGAAACCAGTGAATTACTAGCGTATATTTTGCAAGGCAATCGGCGACCTGCTGGTGACCATGAATTATCCCGTGATGTTCAAGTCTTGAAGGCAATTCCGTTTGATCCAGGTTCGTGATCTGGCGTCGGTAGGAGGTGCAACGATGAGAATTGTGTCTGTCTTGGTTACGCTCTCGGGTTTACTGCTTTTGGTGCCGCAGGCCTCAGCGCACCATTCGTTTGCAGCGGAATTCGACATTGAGAAACCCATTACGTTGACAGGAACGCTTACGGAACTTGAGTGGGTGAATCCCCACGGGTGGATCCATATGGATGTAGAGGGTGAGGATGGAAGGATAGTGAACTGGGCTGTAGAGATGGGCAACCCGACAGCGCTCCTCCGTCGCGGTCTACGGAAGAGCGATTTTCCACCAGGGATTGACTTTGTGGTTGAGGGATATTTGGCGAAGGATGGTACCCCAACGGCAAATGGTATTACTGTTACCTTTCCAGACGGGCGAAACTTCTTTGCGGGTTCTTCCGGTACGGGAGCACCGGTGGCGACACCACGGCAGTAGGAGCTGTTTGATGCGTATTGCTGTGACGTTTGTGTCTGTCAGCACGGCGACGAGCTTCCTGCTGGCCTTGGCCGTGTCCGGAGCGGAAGCTCAGGCTCCAAACCTCCAGGGGATCTGGCAGACGGTCAATACAGCTGCGTGGGATATCGAGGATCACTCGGGAAGTCTTGGTATTCCTGCTGGGCAAGGTGTTGTCGATGGCGGTACGATTCCGTACCAGCCGTGGGCGTTGCTCCAGAAACAAGAGAACTTCGCGAACCGCGCTACGGCCGATCCTTTAGCCAGTTGTGCGATGCCTGGGGTTCCACGGATCACCTATATGCCATACCCCTTTCAAATTCTTCAGTTTGACGACCGTGTTCTCATTCTCTACGAGTATGGTCACGTGACGCGCACAATTTATATGGATGGCAGTGACCACCCAGACGGGCATATCGATTTTTGGATGGGAGATTCACGTGGCAGGTGGGAAGGCGACACGCTTGTCGTTGATGTTATCCACTTTAACGACCAGACCTGGTTTGATCGGGCTGGCAATCTTCATAGTGAGGCGCTACACGTTGTTGAACGCTACACGCCGAGAGGTCCCAACAATATTGACTACGAGGTCACGATTGAGGATCCGAATGTATTTACACGTCCGTGGACGATGCGGATGCCCCTTTATCGGCGTCAGGAACCAAACGTGCAACTGTTGGAATATGAGTGCTATGCATATGCAGAAGAAGATTTGGCGAAAGATAAATAGATTTGCGGTCATTGGCGTAATTGCTCTACTTGGCGCGATGCCGGTTGAGCTATTCTCGCAGCAGGCTTGGGACCCACCTCGGACGGTGGATGGTCATCCGGATTTGCAAGGCTACTGGGATGGCGGCCCAGTCAACGCGTCACACAGTATTGAAGATGGTTGTTGCGACGTCGTCCACGCGAGAATGCAAAGCCGGACAGCGGATCGCCTTGGGCTACTCGAACCTTTAATCATCGACCCGCCGGACGGACGTATTCCCTACCAAGAATGGGCGGAAGTTAAGCGAACGCAACTTTTGTACGACATGGAAACCCCAACGGAATTAGGGCATATCGATCCCGAGGACCGGTGTCTGCTTCTCGGCGCGCCGCGGAGTAATTATCGAGGCGATCTGGAGATTCGTCAGACAAACGACTACATCGTGATCCTGTACGAATGGGCACATGCGTACCGTGTGATTCCGATGGATGGGCGTCCTCACGTTGGCGAGACAATCAGTATGTATAACGGCGATTCGCGAGGACGCTGGGAAGGCGATACGCTGGTCGTTGAAGCGAAGAATTTCAATGATCAGGTGTGGTTGGATTCCCATGGAAGCTTTTACAGCGACAAACTTCGTGTTGTTGAACGCTGGGAGCTTATAGATAGTGACGCAATTCGATACGAGGCAACCATTGAGGATCCGAACGTGTTTACTCGACCGTGGACGTTGGCGTTTACGATGGGGCGGATTGGTGGAGACGATTACGAGTTTTTTGAAGAGGCGTGTTGGGAGGGAGTGACTAATAAGCATCGACTCGCCGCAGGTCGTCTTGCAGTTGCCGCTGGCGAGCGGCAACTACACACGCATGAGGAGGAGTCCCAGTGATGATCCAGGCGTCATGGGGTAGGGGAGTAAGAGGTATGAGAAGGTTGCTACTGATCTGTTCACTGCTTCTAGTGAGTGCGGGTTGTTCGAGCGAGAACCAACCAGCTGTTTTGGCCCAGGATGCGGGTGTGTCTCCGCCACCCCCTATAGACCTTTATGCGGGTTCTCCGTACCTTCGTGAATTACGGAACGATGTGGTCTACGGTGAGATCTGGGATCGGCCACAACTGTCGAAGCGTGACCGCAGTCTCATTACGATTGCGGTGTTGCAGGCGTTGGCTCGCGAGGAACTGGCGATTCATATTCCGCGCGGTCTTGAGAACGGACTGAGCCCTGAGGAAATCTCTGAAATTATTTTGCACGTTACGTTTTACGCGGGTTGGCCTACCGGGGTGCAGGCCTCTCTCACGGCTGCAGAGGCATTTGGAGAACGTGGTCTGTCGCTTGGCGACTTGCCCCGCGCGCCTAGAGGTTCGGAAGCGACGACGCCGGGGTCGTTGAGTGACGCCTATGCAGCGGTGCCGCGTCTTGGCGAACTTCGCAATAGCTTGCTTTACGGCGATATCTGGGAGCGGCCGCTTTTGTCGAAGCGTGATCGGAGTCTTGTGACAGTTGCGGTGAATCAGGCGTTGTACGCGACGAATGAACTACGGCTTCATATTAACCGGGCGCTTGATGAAAACGGTGTCACGCCGCAAGAACTTTCTGAAGTGATTTTGCACGTTACGTTTTACGCGGGCTGGCCAGCGGCTGTAAATGCTGGTCGACTGGCAACGGCGGCGTTTGAAGCGCGTGACGTGGACCTTGAGGGGCTTGAGTAAGTGCCAGGCAGAGAGCACGAGTAATAGAGGGATAGAGAATAGGTGGAGCGCACGGAGCATCTCTTGAACTTCTCACGTTTCGCGAGGAAATGACAATTATCGAAGCTTGTGCTGAGTGATGGCTGTGGGCAGAACTAGCATCTTAATTGTTCTCATTGCGGCTGTTTTGTGCGGGCGTGCGTCGGGCCAGGATGGTACGGCGGACGGCGAGTGGCGTTCGTACGCGGGAGATGCGTGGGGGACGAAGTATGCCGCGCACGATCAGATCACAGGTGAGAACTTTTCCGATCTAGAAGTCGCGTGGCGATGGCAGACTGCTGATGCCCTGTTGCCTTATCCCTCTGCAGATGGTGTCACGTGGCTTGAGGCAAGTACCGTCTTTGATCGCTTGGAGCAGGACAATCCTGGACTCTGGGTAACGCGACCAAGCATTGGGCGATTGTCTGCAACGCCACTCATGGTTGATGGTGTCCTGTTTCTCAGTACGCCGTTGTATCAGGCTGCGGCGATAGATGCGCGCAGCGGCGAAACCCTGTGGGTCTATAACCCTCGCGTGTATGAGCAAGGCAGTCCGCCCTTGCCGATGCCGTGGAATCATCGCGGGGTAGCGTATTGGGAGCGAGACGGTGTCGCGCGAATTATCTGGGGAACCGGAGATGGTTACCTCACGGCCGTGGATGCGACAACAGGGTTGCTTGCCACGGACTTTGGCGAGAACGGTCGTGTCAGCCTTGAGGAGGGTCTCCCGCGCGCACGTGAAAATCCGAGTCGGTTGCCTCCACCGTCTCGTTCGCCGCCTCTTGTAGTAGGTGACACGATTATTGTGGGTTCGTCTGTTCACGACTATTTAAGCCGGAAGGAAAATGCTCCCGGTTTTGTGCGCGCGTACGACGCACAAACGGGTCGGCATAAGTGGGACTTTCACAATGTGCCGCAAAGTGCGGATGAGTATGGTGCCGATACGTGGGCCAATGAGTCCTGGCGGTATTCTGGCAATACAAACGTGTGGGGGCATATTGCGGCTGATCCTGAATTGGGATACGTCTACTTGCCGACGAGTACTCCTACTTCTGATTACTACGGCGGCCATCGGCTCGGCGATAACTTGTTTGCTGAGAGCTTGGTCTGTGTCGATATTGAGACCGGGCAGCGCGTGTGGCATTTTCAGATGGTGCATCATGGGGTCTGGGACTATGACAATCCCACTGGCCCCAACCTACTCGACATAACGGTTGGTAGTCGGACGGTCAAGGCTGTTGCGCAAATTACGAAACAGGGTTTCGTTTATACATTTGACAGAGTCACTGGGGAACCTATTTGGCCAATTGAAGAGCGGGTCGTCGCAACAGATACTGATTTGCAGGGCGAAGTGTTGTCGGAGACACAACCTTTTCCGACTAGACCGCCACCGTTCGAGTTCCAGGGCACATCGATAGACGATCTCGTCGACTTTTCGCCAGAGATACGGCAAATGGCGATTGAAGCCGTGGAGGGATTTCGCTTGGGTGCTCTTTATACGCCTCTCTCATTACGTGGAACGATTTTTCGTCCGTCGGCTGGCGGGGGAGCTAGCTGGGGAGGGGGGGCGGTCGACCCTGAGACCGGATTTCTCTATGTCCCTTCTAGGAATGTTCATTCGGTGATGCGTTTTCGCGAGCCAGGCGATGACGACGAAGGTGCGACACTGCGGTATCTATTGAGTCGTGGCGATACAACATTTGTAGCTGGTGGCAACGTGCGGCGTACTCCTCAGATGCCTCGGGGACTCCCGCTCTGGAAACCGCCGTACTCTCGCGTGACCGCCATTGACATGAATCGGGGTGAACATGCGTGGATGACACCGCTTGGTGATGGCGACCGGTTTCGAAATCATCCACTGTTGCGGTCATTAAATCTTCCTCCGCTTGGTGGAGATAGCGGACGCAATGGGCCTTTGCTAACGAAGACGATTTTGGTGCAAACGCTGACGGCAGGAGGTAAAAATGGAGGTCCACAGTTGGTGGCGTACGATAAAGTCAGTGGCGATGTAGTAGGTGCTGTTGATTTGCTTGGTGGGGCGATTGGTACGCCGATGACATACATGGTTGATGGGCGGCAATATATTGCCGTGACGGTCGGTGGCGTGGTGCCCGGATTAGTGGCACTGACCTTGCCGTTATGAGGTACGCTAACGCACGGAACGAAAAACCAATAGGGGGGCGTGATGTTGGAAGGAAAACTTATTGTGGCGCGTACGTTCGGTATTCCGGTTGCGTGTGGGTTGGTTTTACTTGTTGCGACACCGGCACCAGCTCAGGAGGTTGATCGGACTGAGTGGGGACATCCTGATATTCAGGGTATTTGGGATTTTCGGACTATTACACCGCTTGAACGGCCAGAAGAACTGGGTGAGCAGGCGTTTCTGAGTGCGGAAGAAGCCGCAAATGCAGAGCAGGAAGTAATCGCGCGGAATGAGGAATTGGCAAACCGGGAAGCACGGAGGACCAGTAGTACAGAAAGTGTTGATAGAGGCGAGGACGGTGCTCCTGGTTTTTACAATAACTTTTGGCTTGATCGAGGGACGAGAAGCACGCGTCGTACGTCGTTGGTCGTCGATCCGCCGAATGGACGGGTTCCTGCGATGACTGATCGGGCCCAGCGGATGGCGAGCCGCCGCCGCGAGTACCGAAGTGACAATCCCGCCAACACATGGTTAGACAGGAGCGCGTACGATCGATGCATTCTTGGGTTTAATGCGGGTCCACCAATCACGCCTGGTGGCTACAACCAGAACGTACAAATTTTCCAGACGCCGGACCACGTGGTGCTGGTAACAGAAATGGTGCACACGCATCGTGTCGTCCCGCTGGACGGACGTGCGTATCTTGGCCACGACATACGGCAATGGTCCGGTGATGCGCGCGGATATTGGGATGGCGACAGCTTGGTGGTTGAGACGCGAAACTTTCGTCAAGAACGCGGTTGGCGGGGGACCAGTGAAAACATGACATTGGTTGAGCGCTTTACACGTACCGATGCAGAGACACTGGAATATCGCTTTACAGTCACCGACCCAGAGACGTGGACGCGTCCGTGGACGGCATCCATACCGATGCGGCTCAACGACCAAGCCGTATTCGAATACGCCTGTCATGAAGGGAATTATTCGATGCCGGGCATACTTGGTGGTGCTCGGATGGACGAAGTTCGAGCGAGTGAGCAGTAGTCGTCTAACTGTTTAGACGTTCCTACATTGCGGTGCCCTGGCGAGGTGTAAGTTGCAGTCTTCTGGGATACGGCCCATGATAGTGCGGCAGAAAGGCGATAGGTGCGAGCTATGACACAGTTCTCATCCAGCCGCTGGAGCGCAGTCTTTTTTTGTGCTGGCATCCTAATGGGCGTCGGCGTGCGCGACGCGCAAGGACAAGACACCCGTCTTGTAGACGCGGTGAAGTCGCAAGATCGTGTAACGGTTGATGCATTGCTGTCCCAGCAGGTCGATGTCACTGGTGCCCAACCTGATGGCGCGACGGCGCTCCATTGGGCGTCCTACCATGATGATCTCGACCTCGTTGAATTGTTACTCGATGGTGGCGCCAAGATTGATGCCGTAAACGATTACGGGATCACGCCACTGAGTTTGGCTTGCGAGAATGGTGCGGCCACGATGGTGTCCCGTCTTATCGCTGGTGGTGCTAGCCCTGACATTACACGGAGTACTGGTGAAACACCGCTGATGACGTGTGCGCGGACGGGATCGGTCGAAGCCGTCACAGCATTGTTGGTTCAAGGGGCCGATCCGGATGCCACGGAGTCATGGCATGGGCAAACTGCGTTGATGTGGGCGGCCGCGGAGGCGCACACAGGGGTGGTGCGCGCGTTGATTGATCACGGAGCGGAGATCAGTGCACGCTCAAATAGCGGCTATACGGCGATACTAATTGCGGCTCGCGAGAACACGCCGAAGCTTGTCCATTTGTTGCTAGAGGCTGGGGTTGATGTTAACGAGGCATCGCCAGACGGGATGACTCCGTTGTTGGTTGCGACGATACGTGGGCATGCAGAGTTGGTGCTGGATTTGCTAGACCGTGGTGCAGATCCGAATGCCGGTGGACTTGGATATACCGCGTTGCATTGGGTATCTGGTGCGTGGCATACGGAACTTACGGGTAACGTGCTGGGTATTGACGTTGGACGTGAAAAAGAATGGCGGTCACTTAACGAATTTTCTGCCGACAGAAAAATAGACGCCGTTGAAGCGCTCCTTCAACACGGGGCAGATGTTAACGTTCGATTGGAGCGAGGACCTCCGCAATACGGCTACGCTAGCGGCCGCTTTCGAGTTGGCATCGTCGGGGCGACGCCTTTTTGGTTGGCGGCAATGGATGGGAATGTCGAGCTGATGCGGGTGTTGTCCGAGGCCGGCGCCGATGCGACATTAGGAACGGACGAGGGCACCTCGCCGCTGATGGTGGCTGCCGGATTGGGGCAGGTTCCGGCGGAAACACGAGTGGCGCCGGAGGAGTCATTGGCGGCTGTGGAATTTGTGTTGTCGCTTGGAGCGAACGTGAATCGATCGAACGCTGTTGGTCGAACAGCCCTGCACGGGGCGGCTCATATTCGATCAGAGCCAATTGTACAAGTCTTGGTTGATCACGGAGCGGCTGTCAATGCCGCCGACCAGCGAGGGATCACGCCGCTCATGATTGCAGAAGGGGGCGGTCATATCCTGTTGCCGGGGCTTGGTGGTGGCCCAACAGCGGATCTTCTCCGATCGCTTGGTAGCAATGAGACACGGCCGGAAGATTTTGTTGACCGATATCGAGAAGGTCCGATCCGTTGATGACGCGCGATAGTTTGGTCGGTGTTCTGTGTGCTGGTTTGTTTGTTGCCGGCGGGAATATTGAGGTGCTTGGTCAGGCGGAACGAACGGCAGCCGATCATCGCGCTGTTCTTGACCGGTACTGTGTTACGTGCCATAACGACCGGCTGCTCAGGGGCAACTTGTCTCTCGACTCGATTGATAGCGAGGACGTGTCGCTTGATGCCTTGACATGGGAAAAAGTGCTTCAAAAAATGCAGACGCAGTCCATGCCTCCACCTGGTCGACCGAGACCAGATGCGGAGACATACGATGCGTTTGCGTTATGGGCGCAGACTGAGTTGGACAATGCAGCAGCGCGGGCTCCAAACCCTGGGCGCCCGACGATGCATCGACTCAATCGGCTTGAGTATGCGAACGCGATCCGTGATCTTATTGGGATAGAGATCAATAGTGACGCGCTTTTGCCGGCAGACGATCTTGCGTTTGGCTTCGACAATAACGCCGATATTTTGACGGTGGCGCCGGGCATGATGGGGCGGTATATGTCCGCGGCGAGAAAGATTAGTCGTCTTGCGATCGGTGACCCATCGATCGAGCCCGACATCGTCCGGTATCCGGTGTCGTCGGTGCTGAACCAAAACGAACGGATGAGTGAGGAACTGCCCTTCGGTTCCCGTGGTGGCACGGCTCTTCGGCATCATTTTCCATTGGACGGGGAATACATTGTTCGCGTCGGTCTACAGGGGAATCGACGAGAACCGCAGGAAGTGGATGTGCGGATTGACGGTCTCCGTGTCGGGTTACTCCGCGTCGGACGGTGGTCGACGGAAGAGGATGAAGACCCACTGTACGTGCGGTTTCCGGCGCGAGCAGGCACGCATGTTGTTAGTGTGACATTTGCGGGTCGAACCGGCGTGACGGAAGGGGTGGCGCCAAGTCATTTGCCGATATGGACTTTTTCGACGGGTGGAGGATTTGTTGGCCGGATGGCGCTGGAGAGTATTCAGGTCGAGGGACCGTATGCGCCCGACACCATCGGTAGCGGTGGCGATGGTGAACGGGAGAGTGTGAGTCGACAACGTATTTTTGTGTGTCGGGCGGGGAGTGACGGACAGGTTGCGGAAGTAGCCTGCGCCGATGAGATCTTGGGAAGTTTGGCCAGACGAGCGTATCGGAGGCCAATTAGCGAGGTCGATTTGAGCGTCCTGCGCGACTTTTATTTTGCCGGACGTGAAGGCGGCGGCTTTGAGATGGGCATCCAGCGAGCGTTGGAAATGATCCTGGTTGATCCTGAATTTTTGTTTCGGATCGAACGAGACCCAAATGGGATAGCGCCTGGAACGGCCTATCGGTTAAGCGATCTGGAACTGGCCTCCCGTTTGTCGTTTTTTCTCTGGAGCAGTGTCCCTGACGATGAGCTCCTCGACGTCGCGGAATCCGGCCGACTCCGTGGCGATGGTGTAATAGAGGAACAGGTTGAGCGGATGCTTGCGGATGATCGGTCACGCGTATTGGTGACGAGTTTTGCGTCGCAATGGTTATCCCTTCGACGGATGCGTTCTGTAACACCAGACGTGAAGGCATTTCCGGCATTTGACGATAATTTGCGCGATGATCTGGTGCGGGAGACAGAACTGTTTGTCGAAAGTCAGTTGCGTGAAGATCGAAGTGTGGTCGATTTATTGACCGCAGACTATACATTCATAAACGAACGCTTGGCTCGACATTACGGAATTGAGAATGTGTATGGCAGCCGCTTTCGGCGGGTGCAGTGGAACGATGACCGACGTCGAGGGTTGCTCGGTCAGGGCAGTATTTTGACGGTGACGTCCCATGCAACGCGGACTTCACCTGTGGTACGCGGTAAATGGGTGTTGGAGAATATTCTTGGCACGCCGCCGCCCCCACCTCCGCCGGATGTGCCGGCCTTACCTGACCGCGAAGACACCGGGGTCGTTCAATCAATGCGTGAACGGATGGAGGAACATCGGGCGAATCCGGTGTGCGCGAATTGTCACTCGCGTATGGATCCTCTGGGATTCGCGCTGGAACACTTTGACGCTGTCGGAAAATGGCGTGAAAATGGTCCGTCTGATACGTCGATTGATCCGTCAGGGACATTGCCAGACGGGACGGGATTTGCGGGCTTACCGGAATTGCGAGAGATCTTATTCTCGCGCCGGCATCAATTTGTGACGACCGTGACAGAAAAGTTGTTGACTTACGCACTCGGGCGGGGACTGGAACACTATGACCGGCCGGCGATTCGAGCCATTGTTCGTGATGCCGCGACGGATAATTTCCGATGGTCGTCATTGTTTGCCGGTGTTGCACAAAGTCTTCCGTTCCAGATGAGGAGATCAGAGTCATGATCATCACCAAGAAACTATTGCCACGTCGTACGGTATTACGCGGACTGGGCACGGCGGTTGCGCTCCCATTACTCGATGGGATGGTACCGGCGTTGACGGCTGTGAGCCGGACGGCGGCGGCTGCCAAGCCTCGGCTCGGGGTGGTCTACGTGCCGCATGGTGCGGTGATGGACAAATGGACGCCGGCTGAGGAAGGCGTGGGTTTTGGGTTTACCCCCATTTTGCAGCCATTGGAAGGGTATCGCGATCATCTGACGGTTGTGTCCGGACTCGACCATAAGCCGGCCGCGCAAATGCCAGGCGATCCTGCCGGAGGTCATGGACGGATCACGGGCGCGTTTCTCACAGGGGTGCATGCGAAACCGACCGAAGGAGCGGATTTTGAGGCGGGTCAGTCGGTTGATCAGATAGCGGCTGAGCAGTTGGGTCAGCAGACTCAATTGGCATCACTGGAAATAGGTATTGGGTTGCCAGAGTTCGGTGGTGCGTGTGACGCGGGGTTCAGCTGTGCGTACATCAGCACGCTGGCGTGGAGTACACCGACGACGCCGTTACCGATGGAGAGCCATCCGCGTGCGGTGTTTGAACGGTTATTTGGCGATGGCACGACGACCGATCCCGAGGCGCGACGGAAACGGATGGCGCGTGACCGAAGCATTCTCGATGCGGTGACCGACAAAGTGGCGCGGTTGCAAGTTGGATTGGGCACGGCGGATCGCGCGAAGCTCACAGATTACCTGTCGGCGGTACGTGATGTAGAACGTCGCATTCAGCGAGCCGAGGCTGATTTCGATCGAGAACTCCCGGTTGTCGATCGTCCGGCCGCCAGTATTCCGGATGAGTTTGGCGAGTACGTCAAAGTGATGTTCGACCTGCAGGTGTTGGCATACCAGGCTGACCTAACGAGGGTGTCCACCTTTTTGCTCACCCCTGAACTCAATGCACAGACGTACCCACAGATCGGAGTGCCTGATCCGCATCACGCGTTGTCGCACCACGAGAATAATCCGGAGAGCATCGCAAAGCTCATCAAACTGCAGACTTACCATGCGACGCTGTTTTCGTACTACCTCGAGAGACTGAGAGAGACGCCGGATGGCGACGGGTCACTGCTTGATCAGGTGATGGTTCTGTATGGCAGTGGTATGAGTAACAGCAACCTTCACAACATCCAGAAGTTGCCCATTCTGTTGGCGGGGCGCGGTGGGGGCCAGTTACGTGGGAACCAACATCTGCGATACGCTGATGAAACGCCACTCGCGAATCTTTATGTCACGCTGCTCGACAAAATGTCTATTCCGGTAGACCACTTTGGTGACAGCACAGGACGACTCGAGGGCTTGTCTGGGGTCTAACTGGTTCTTGTGGTCCTCTCGTTTGTACGCTGCCGGCGAAACTAGCGAAGCCAAGGTGCTCGGTTCGCTCAATCATCCAAACATTGGTGGCGGTTTGTCTGTTAAGGAAACCCATCGTTTTGAAACTGTCGAGGGCAGCTTCGTAGCTTAAGGATTTCTCTTCTTGGTTCTGGATGCGATCTAGTTTGTTTTGCGCAACTATCGTTGTAGTTACATGCGCGTTATTTGTGGTGGTTAACGTGTCCGGCCAGGTCACTTCTGGTGACTATGGGATACCACTGACGCCGCCGAGGTGGAAATATACGAACGCGATGGAAGTTATTGCGGCAAGTTTGCTCGATTTTAGGATGGCCCCCAGCCGGAGGTGTCGACAAAACGGATTCCGCCCCGGCGTGACGTGGTCGCTTTCTTGTGGGGCCGGCTTTATCCTGAAGTTCGAGTTTCTCGATGGGAAATGGAAGAATGGCCGGATCTACAACCCGGTAAACGGCAAGGACTATGAAGCTGAACTTGAGCTAGAGAGCGATGTCCTGAAAGTACGGGACTGACTCTGGTTCAGAGTTCTCGGTCGAGCCGTGAGATGGACCAGAATAGCCCAAGAGACCTTGTGACTAATCTGTTGTTTCCGGTAGTGCAAAAACAAACAGGTTGTTTCCGCTGCTTGGGCGAAGTTCTGGCGTTAACCGGAGGTTAATCCCTGCTCCTGTTCCTGTACTCGCAGCAATGTACTGTCGTCCGTTGACGGCGAAACTGATCGGATACCCGGCGACCGGCGACCCGAGGTTGATTTCCCAGAGGATATCGCCGGTTTCCTGGTCAAAGGCACGGAAGCGGCCATTGGCGTCACCGCCGAACAGAAGTCCTCCGCCGGTTGCGACGAGCGACATCGTACCTGCGCGTTGTTCGTAGAGCCATGACGTTTTGCCGGTCTCGACGGAAATGGCTCGTACAGTACCAAGGTCGTCCGTGCCTGGCGTGATTTGATGTCTCGCTGCTAGGGAATAGATCGCCAAGGGGCGCTGCCCGCCTTCCGTAAGCGCGAGTTCCCGTTCTCCTTGGACATTGTCGGTAGAAAGCATGCGTGCGCAGGTGTTACGGAGTGGGAAGAACATGGTGTTGGTCAGCGGGCTGTAGGCGCCTGCTTCCCAGTCTTTTCCGCCCGCCCATGTCGGACAGGCGAGGACTTCCTGGCCGAGGGAGGTGAACGTCACCTCCGCATTTTCTGTGACTGCGCCGGTAGCTCCGTCAATGTTGGTGATTACGTTTTGTGCGATGGTCGGGGTCGCCCAGAGGAATTCACCGGTCTCACGGTCGAGCGTATAGACCACACCGGTTTTACCTGGAATTCCAGTCACGACTTTCCGT
>Ga0310342_100000845_pt1 | contig 18238 bp, 24 predicted proteins | sample S15DNA20500_MG_FD_206155 | JGI IMG/M metagenome (GOLD analysis project Ga0310342, IMG submission 206155) | Marine microbial communities from station ALOHA, North Pacific Subtropical Gyre - S1503-DNA-20-500_MG | ecosystem: Environmental > Aquatic > Marine > Oceanic | place: Pacific Ocean: North...
ACGTTAGTTTGGTAGAGAAGATTGTGGAGTTATGGCCTGTTGTGGGTGGTGGATTAGTGGTATTCACGGGTGGTGAACCTTCTTTGCAGTTAGATGATGGATTAGTCGGCAGATTGCATGGTGTAGGGTTTGAGTGTGCGATTGAGACAAATGGGACGAATGTATTACCGGGTGGGGTGGACTGGGTGTGTATGAGTCCTAAGACCGGGGACATTGTGGTAACTAGTGGTAATGAGTTGAAATTTGTATATCCGCAGCGGATATTGAGTCCTGAAGATTTTGTAGATATGGATTTCGAGCATTTTTTCTTACAGCCGCTTTCTGATGGGGAGGATCATGTAGGGGAAGTGATGGATTATATATATGCTCATCCGCGATGGAGATTATCCTTACAGACGCACAAATATCTTGGAATCCCATAGTGCATCGGTTATGGTTGCGATATGGAAGTATCCAGTATAGACAAGCCTAGAGCTGCTCCGGTTCCCGTGAAGAAGGAGGCTCCGCCGCCTAGAAATGTTGTCCAAGACTTATTTTATAATATAGAAGAACCGATTAATTGTTTAAAGGCAAAGGTAACTGATTTTGATGTTAGACTTACGAAAATTGAACAAGTAAGAAATTTTGTAGAAAGGTGGCATTATTCGAGGAATACAAACGGAGTAAGAATATTATATGTTTTTGGTTTGTATTATAAAAACGTATTGATAGGTGCTATGTTGTATGGTGGGTTAGGCATGGCAAATGCTTGGAAAAAATATGGGCAAAATGAATCTGATGTAATTGAGTTGCGGAGACTTTGTTGCATAGATGATACACCAAAATGTACGGAAAGTTATTTTATTGGAAAAACATTAAGGTGGTTAAAAAAGAACACAAAACACAAAACTATAGTTTCTTATGCCGACACAAATTACAACCATACAGGTATTATATATCGCGCAACTAACTTTAAATATGAAGGGTTAACCGCAGAAGGTAAAGTAATAGATTATAACGGTAAAACGTATCACGACAAAAGTGTTCGGACTAAATATAACGGTAAATTAAAACCTTTTTCACAGGAACTTAAAAATGCTCTTATTACAGGCAAAGCAAAATATATTAAAACCTTTGGAAAACACATTTTTACATTTAAACTAAAATAATATGTTAGATTTTCTCGGACCAATAGCCAACCTAGCTAATACTTTTGTAGAGGGCAGGGTAGAAAAAACTAAGGCGGTAGCTAAAGCCAAGATTGCGAGGGCCGAAGCTGAAGCCGAAGTGATGAAGGTGGCCGCTACGCATGAGGAGCCGAGGGTGGTGGACCCTGCACCACATTCCAAAACCCCCCACCGTGTAGATAAGTTAGTATGAGTTTAACGTCGGTAAGTGATGAAGTAGCGCGTGAGATTTTAGCTTTGGAGCAAGCGCGGATGACGTTAGACATTCGTGATCGTGCCCAGGATAATTTCATGGTTTTTGTGAATCATGTATATGATGGATTTATTGAGGGTAGTCATCATAAGCGTGTAGCGAAGGAATTTGAGAAACTGGCCACGGATCGTGGTTCCCGGATCATTATCAACATGCCTCCTCGTCATACGAAGAGTGAGTTTGCTAGTTATTTATTACCGGCGTGGTTAATAGGCAAGAATCCGGCATTAAAGATTATTCAGACGACTCACACTGCGGAATTAGCGGTGAGGTTTGGCCGTAAGGTACGTAATTTAATGGAGATGAGTGAATATCAGGAGGTTTTCCCGAATGTTGATCTTAAAGCAGATTCCAAAGCTGCTGGTCGTTGGGAAACGGCGCAGGGCGGCGAATATTATGCGGCTGGTGTGGGGGGTGCGATTACGGGTCGCGGTGCTGACCTGCTCATTATTGATGATCCGCATTCGGAACAGGATGCGTTATCTGAGACAGCTATGGAGAATGCGTATGAGTGGTACACTTCGGGACCCAGGCAGAGGCTCCAGCCGGGGGGTTCGATAGTACTGGTAATGACGAGGTGGTCGATGAAGGATTTAACGGCCAAGTTAATCAAGGCACAGGCGACTGATGTATTAAGTGATCAGTGGGACATTGTGGAATTCCCTGCGATATTACCGAGTGACAACATTTTGTGGCCGGAGTTCTGGAACAAGGATGAGTTATTACGTGTCAAGGCGTCGTTATCGGTTGCGAAGTGGAATGCGCAGTGGCAGCAGAATCCGACTGCTGAAGAGGGAGCGATCATCAAGAAGGAGTGGTGGAATATATGGGAGAAGGAGGACATACCGCCGGTAAGTTATCTGATGCAGAGTTATGATACGGCGTTTAGTAAGAAGGAGACTGCTGATTACAGTGCGATAACGACCTGGGGTGTATTCCAGCCTGAAGAGGGTGGACCGGACAATCTTATATTGATGGATGCGCAGAGGGGCAGGTGGAATTTCCCGGAGTTAAAGGAGAAGGCATTAGAGGAGTACAATTACTGGGAACCTGATATGATATTGATTGAAGCGAAGGCTACGGGTACGCCTTTGACGGATGAGTTAAGGAATATGGGTATCCCGGTAGTGAATTACACGCCGAGTAAGGGGAAAGACAAGCACACCAGGATGCACATGGTAGCGCCGATGTTTGAGAGTGGTAGGGTATGGGCACCCGAGAAGAAATTTGCAGATGAATTAATAGAGGAATGTGCGGCATTTCCGCATGGGGAACATGATGATTATTGTGATTCGATGTCCATGGCGTTAATACGTTACCGTAAAGGCGGTTTCTTGAGATTGGACAGTGATGAAGAGGATTCGATTCCAGATTACCGATTAATATCAAGGGCATATTACTAATGATTAAGCTCGAAAACCATCCGGTTATTTTACTTTTCATATTACTTTCCATTTTAGTGGGTATTGTTGCGTGTTCTTCTAATGCGACGCCAATACCCCCTCCGCAGACGGGGGTAGAGTTAGCGGATAGATTAGATAATTTACCGGGTCATATGAAGGTAAAGTTATTATTTGTAATTACCGCGAAACGTGCTGTTATCGAGAAGAAAGAAGATCATTATGATTTATCTTTATTTAAGTCTGATGATAATAAGCTGGTTGCTTTCACGGACAGGCCGCAGAGATTAGCATTTGACGTATCATTACCTATGTTTTCAGCGATATGGGACGGGGGAAAGGGTTCTTTTGAGCGAATACCGCCCAATGCGGTACTGGTGAAGAATAACAGGCAGATTTCGATTACCGAGCTTACGAAGTTATATGAAGATGAGACACGAATTGTATTCCGTATGGATAACAGTGCGTACCAGAACATTGATTATGCTAGTAATAACGGGGCATTTGGTTATCCGGTATTATTTATAGATGCGAGTATTTTCACAACTGCGGGATTAGCGGGTGCATTAAGGGCGGGTGCGAGAGCGTGTGCCGAGGTAGAATGTTGGTGGGCTTTAGCGGGAGGATAATATGTTAACAGCACTAATAGGACCCGTAACCGGGTTACTTGACAAATTTATCGAGGATAAGGATCAGAAACTGGCATTAGCGCATGAGATTGCTACGATGGCCGAGAAACAGGCGCATGAAGTAGCGATAGCGCAGATTGAGGTAAACAAGATTGAAGCGGCCTCGCCTAGTTTTTTCAAAAGTTCGTGGCGTCCGTTCATAGGATGGGTTTGCGGGGTAGCATTTGGCTATCATTTTGTGTTACAACCGATTATTATATTTATTGTTACATTATTTGGTGCAGAGATACCGGAATTACCTGAATTCGATATGGCGAGTTTAATGACGGTTCTAGGTGGATTACTGGGTCTGGGTTCATTACGCACCTATGAGAAGTCAAAGGGCTTGACAAAATAAATAACTTGATATAGGAAGGTTTATGGCCACTGAACCAACATCGTTGATTGATAGCGCGATGCCAGCCCAGGGTATGCCCCTGGGTGGTATGGGCGGTGATGAAGAAATTGTTGTCGAGGAACTTGAAGAGGACCCGGAAGTATCGGAAGAAGAAGATGGTTCTGTCCTGGTAGGTAGTAACGGGATGGAAGAGATGGTTCAGGAGCAGTTACTATCCGAACCCGATGCGAATCTTTCAGAGTTACTTGACAAGGAACAGTTAACGGAAATCGCCCAGGAACTGGTATCGCAATATGAAGAAGATCATTCCGGGCGCCAGGAATGGGAAGATGCTTATACCGAGGGACTTGAGTTACTGGGTATCAAGTACCAGGAACGTGAAGAGCCTTTCCGGGGTTCGAGCGGTGTTACCCATCCTTTAATAGCGGAAGCTGTCACTCAATTCCAGGCACAAGCCTATAAGGAATTATTACCGAGTTCCGGTCCTGTACGCACCCAGGTAGTAGGCACTTCGAACCCTGAAGTAGTCGCCCAATCCCAGAGAATACAGGATTTCATGAATTATCAGATTATCCATGTCATGGACGAATACGATCCTGAGATGGACAGGTTACTGTTTTACCTGCCTTTAGCGGGAAGTGCATTCAAAAAAGTTTATTTTGACGATATCCTGGACCGTGCTGTGTCCCGGTTCGTCCCGGCAGACGATTTAGTCGTCCCATACAATGCAACGGATCTGGCTTCAGCATCCAGGGTGACGCATGTTATACGTATGTCATTGAATGATGTACGAAAATTCCAAGCCGGAGGGTTTTACAGGGATATAGAGCTGGAACCATATGAGAAATCTGACGAGTTAAGGGACAAGGAAAGGGAGCTTTCCGGGATTGAAAAGACGACCGATGATCTGGATTGTACGCTTCTGGAGGTACATACCGACCTCGATTTACCGGGTTTTGAGCATCGTAACCCGTTTGACGAAGAAACGACGGGTATTAAGCTCCCATATATAGTGACAATTGACCAGGGTAGTGAAAAAATACTGTCGATTCGTCGAAACTGGAAAGAAGGTGATGATTTTCACCGAAAACAGCAATATTTTGCCCATTATAAGTTTTTACCGGGTCTGGGATTCTACGGATTTGGTTTATTACACATGATTGGTGGCCTGGGACGGTCAGCGACGTCTATTTTGCGTCAATTAATTGATGCCGGGACGTTAGCGAACCTTCCGGCAGGGTTCAAAGCCCGTGGAATACGCATCAGGGACGCAGATGAGCCATTATCTCCCGGAGAATTCCGTGATATTGATGCTCCTGGCGGTGCTTTAAGGGATAGTTTGATTCCTTTACCTTATAAGGAGCCTAGTCAGACATTAATGCAGCTATTAGGTTTCGTAGTCGATGCCGGGCGTCGTTTTGCAGCGATAGCCGATATGCAGGTTGGTGACGGTAACCAACAGGCAGCGGTAGGTACGACAGTTGCGTTACTGGAACGTGGTTCAAGGGTAATGTCAGCGATCCATAAGCGTATGTACTATGCCCAGAAGCAGGAATTCAGGATGTTATCGAGGGTATTCTCAGAATCTTTACCTCCGATGTACCCTTACCAGCTTATTGGTGTAGATGCGATGATCAAGCAAACTGATTTTGATGATCGTGTAGATGTTATCCCGGTTGCAGACCCGAATATTTTCTCTATGTCACAGCGTATGGCTCTGGCACAGACCCAGTTACAGTTAGCGCAATCCAATCCCCAGATGCACAATCTATATGAAGCATATAGACGGATGTACGAATCGATTGGAGTACAGAACATAGAAGCCATATTACCGCCCCCTCCTCAGCCCCAGCCGATGGACCCGGCGATTGAGAATTCTATAGCTATCATGCAAAAACCTCTTCAGGCTTTTCCTGATCAGGATCATGACGCTCACATTGCTGCCCACGTTGCCTTCATGAAAACCCCCATTCCTGCATCTACTCCTCCTATTTTCGGCTTACTTCAATCCCATTTATGTCAACATGTGGCCTTAAAAGCCCGTAACATGGCGATGGCCGAAATGCAACAACAGATGCAGGAACAAATGGCGATGGGGCAGCAACCCCAACAGGTAGATGTAGAGCCTCGAGTTGCTCAGTTAATTGCAGTGATTACCGGAGAAGTAATGGGTGCATTGATGCCACCTCAGCAGGGACCGGATCCGTTAGTTGAGTTACGTTCCAAGGAACTGGATATCAAGTCGATGGACCTGCAACGAAAAGCCCATGAATTTTCCGAGAAACAGTCTTTCGAAGAACAGAGAGAAGGAGAGCGCCAGGACATAACCCGTGAGAAAATAGATTCAACAGAAGATATCGCCCAGTTGAGGGCGAATGTTAATTTAGAACGTATTGAAAAAATGGGCGGTGCCGGGAGGGGTGAATAATGGACTTGATAGGTGTTTTATTTATAGGCATTATTATCGGTGTTGTACTGGATAAATATGGTGTACTAGACAGGTTTAAAAAAGATGGGTAAGTCTTCCAGGGGTTCGCCCAAGATGAGAAAGGTTATGAAAGAGTTCAAACAAGGGACTCTTAAAAGTGGCAGTAAGGATGGACCGAGGGTCAAGAGCCGTAAACAGGCGGTAGCGATAGCGTTATCGGAACAGTCCAGGCAAAGACGTAAACGGTCAGGGAAAAATTAATATGTTCCACATGAAACATTGTTTGATTTTATTAGTCATGTCATTCCCGGTTTTTGGGAATGAATATGTCATTCCGAGGATAGATGGTGGTGTTCAGTTCAGTGACGGGCGCTACATTATTCCTCGCATAGATGGTGGGTATACTTTTAGTGATGGGGGATCCGCTATCCCCCGGATAGACGGTGGGTATACTTTTAGCCGTGAGATAACACCGCAGGAAGCAACTTCGATACTTCCTGATTCGAGCCTTGATTTAGATTCTTTGTGGGAAAACTAATGGTTCGCAGAGCGCAAATGCAGAAACAGATGGATATTTCGTCTACCAAGGCGGATAAGTTGTTGAAAAAAGCAGAAACAATGAATAATCGAATGTTTGAAAAAGGCGGTGCAAACATGGCAACGGAAAAAAAATTAAGTGCAGAAGAACAAATCGAAAAAATTGTGCGCGGAAGACCCTGGACAAGCCTTACTTGGGCAGATCACAAAAAGATTGGAAAGATTAGAGAACAAGATAAACCCAATCGTGAAATGAAAAAAACAAGACAGCACTTAGGAGTTTTAAAGAAACAAAGAGATGCTGGAAAACCGCAGCCAAAATCAAGAAGTCTTGGAGATTGGGCAAAGAAAAGAAAAATAGAGGCGGATAGGAGGGAAGACAGAGCAGCGCGAGAAAAGGCTGGCACAATAAAGCCCCTTAAAGCAGACAAAGGTGGGTCTATAAACGAAGATCCGTTTAAAGGCGACAGAGCAACGGGCGTGACAGACAGTAAAACTGGATTAAAACAGTATAAAAGACCAGATGGGTCTACTTATTTTCGTTTACCTGGCGGAGATGACGACAAAGTACAAAAAGGTATGCCTAGACGCATTAGAGAAAAATCTACTGTAGAAGAAATGACACAAAAAGGTATGCCTAGACGCATTAGGAAAAAACCTACTGTAGAAGAAATGACGCAAAAAATGGCTCACGGCGGTATTCATGATATTTTCGACTTGCTCAAGCCACCAATGGGAGCCGCAGCGGGTGCAGCGCAAGGAACACGAAAGAAGCCTCAAAAACAGCAGAAGCCTCAAAAACAGCAGAAGCCTAAAAAAATGGCTGAGGGTGGTACCGCAAGAAGCAACGATGCCAAGAAAAGCCGTGGTGCGGGGGCTATGATTCGAGGACTAATTTTTAGGGGAGTATTTTAAAATGCCACAAGGAACAGGAACTTATGGGTCTAAAGTAGGTAGACCAGTAAAAATGAGGCGAGGCGGAATGCGAGGCGGAAGGGGATATGACAGTCCTGAAGGTAAAATCCGTCTTCATGAGGAAATGAAAAGGCGGAGTATTAAAAGAAAGGCTGCTAAAGAAGACCCGATATCTAGAGAAGATATAGCGGGTCCTGTAAAGCGCAAGTCAGCACCTGCTAAAAAGCCTGCTGCTACAAAAAGATTTGGAGCAGGGTCTAGTAAGACAATTACTCATAAGGGTAAATCACTTGCTAATGTAAGTGCCGATCAATTAAAGAAAACTGGAATGTCCTTGCGACAATATATGAACGCCTGGAATAAATCTGGTAAAAGACCTAGATCAGGAGATACATCCAAACAGCCTGTAATGGCACGTACAGCACCTAGATCAGGAGATACATCCAAACAGCCTGTAATGGCAGGAAGAGTTACAAGAGGACCTAGATCAGGAGATACATCCAAACAACCTGTAATGGCGGGGAAAGTTACAAAAAAGAAAACTACTGAGCAACGAAGAAAAATTGCTGCTAGAAATGCCGCAGCAAAGAATAGAAAAGGATTAAGTTTAGAAGATTCTAGGTCAATAGGTTTAACGGGAACGAGAAAACGAGAAAATGATGCAAAAATCAGAGCAAATAAAGCCAAGCGTGAAGCTGCTCTTGAAAAAGATAGATTAGCAGAAAAAGCTAAGATAGATAAAGCTGAAAAAGTTGCCGGAGTTACTGCGCTTACAGGAGGAGCAGCAGCTTTAGCCAGAAAATACGCAACCAGAAAAGCGCCTCTTCGCCTTTACAAGCCACCTCTTCGCCTTGACAAGCCACCTCTTCGCCTTGGCGTTGGGTTTAAAGAAGGAGGCGCGGCTTTTGACAAGGCTTTTGCCGCAGCGAGAAAAAAACATGTAGAAGGTGACGGTCCAGCAGAATTTACCCATAAAGGTAAGCGTTACAATGTTCAGACTAAGCAAGACCGAAAAACTACAACAGGAAAGGAAAAAGCTAGGAAAGCTGGTGTTTCAGGTGTTGAGTTCAGGTCTGGTAGGGCTGTTAAGACGATACGTTCAGGCAGAGTTACTGCTGAGAGAAAAGGACCGGCTGTTAAGACGATACGTTCTGGTAGAGCTACTGCTGAGAGAAAAGGAACGGCTATAGGTACGGATAAATCACGAAAGTCAGGTCTTACTACTAAGCCTACAACTGCTAGAACTTTAGTTAGATCACCTGTCAAACGTACAGGTGTTAAAAGAAGCGCACCTAAAGGTATGAGTGTCGAAGATGCTAGATCGGCTGGTTTGACAGGAGCTGGTATCAGAACGAAACAGCAAAAAGTTGGAACAGGAATTGCAAAACGAAAAGCAGATACGGCAGCGGCTCAAAAGAAAGCAGCGGCTACGATGAAAAAAGCTAAAAAAGTTACCGTAGTTATTGCACTTACAGGAGGAGCAGCAGGTTTAGCCAGAAAAAAAGTTAAAAAATACGCAGCCAAAAAAGCGGCTGAAAGATTAGATAAACTTAAAAAGCCATCTGGAAGGAGTCTTCATGGCATTGAATTTAAGAGAGGCGGCGTTTTCAAAGGAACATATTAATACAAGATGGATGACCCCACTACTTTTTCATATCATATATTAAAAGCCGTTCAGGAAAGGATGAAACTGACGGAAGAAGCTATATTACACGGTTCCCCGAAGGAATTTACGGAATATAAGGAATTAGTAGGTGAATTGAGAGGGTTACAGTTTTGCGAAATAGAAATTAGAGAGTTATTACAGAAATCGGAGATGGAAGAATGACTAAGACATTATACGTGCCTGATCACGTTGCGGCTGAAGAGAATGCGAAACGGAATGGAGCTGTTGCCGATGCTTATATAGAAAAAGAGCAGAAAGTACTGGATCCTTCCCGGTTAGAGACTTCTTTAAGCGAAAGATTACCGCAACCGACCGGGTGGCGCATTCTAGTGATGCCCTATGCAGGGAGAGCCACTAGCGAAGGGGGGATAGCAATTCCCGATGCAGTAAGGAACCGTGAAGCATTGGCTACGGTAGTAGCTTATGTTTTGAAGGTAGGACCACTGGCTTATCGAGATACATCTAAATTTGGTGATGAATATCTCCGAGCCTGGTGCAAGGAAGGTGATTGGGTTTGTATTGGTCGTTATGCTGGCGCACGTTTTCGTATAGAGGGCGGAGAAGTCAGGATTATCAATGACGATGAGGTTATTGCAACGATTATCGAACCTGACGATATACAACATGTCTAACAGAAAGTAGAAGGTCAATATAAGGTAATTGACATGCCAGAAGAAAAAATAGAAGTTGGCGAAGCTGATGAATCTTCAGTTGATATAGACCTGAAAGAAGGAAAAATCATTGAAGAACAAGATGATACGCCACAAGTAGAGACTGTTTCTAATGATGAAGAACTCGAAGAGTACAGTGATGGTGTACAGAAACGAATAAATGGGCTTACGAAGCGTTTTCGAGATGAAGAACGCCAGAAACAGGCTGCTATCGAATTCGCTGAAAATGTAAAGAAGCGGAATGACGATCTTGAACAACGAATTCAGAACCTGGATAAAGGGTATCAGGAAGAATTTGGTAGCCGGGTTGATTCTCAACTTGATGTTACCAAGAAAGTTCTAAAAGATGCTCATGAATCCGGGGATGTAGACAGCATAGTAGAGGCTAATGAAGCGTTAGCTAATCTTTCTGTAGACAAAGTGAGGTTGGCGGCGGCTAGAAAACAGGTAGAATCAGAAGTAGAAGTGACTCCTGATCAGCACCCGCCGATTGTGCCGAATCAGCCTGATATTCCTTCTGCCGAACAAGTGATGGACAGAGAGCCTAAGCTCAAAGAGTGGGTTGGAAAGAATGACTGGTTTGGTCAAGATGACATTATGACTTATGCTGCTTTCAAAATAGACGAACAACTTCAGGCAGAAGGTGTTGACCCAATGTCTGATGCGTATTATGCTGAAGTAGATAAAAGACTATATACTGAGTTTCCACACAAATTCAGTAAAGCTAACGGGGGAAGAAAAGTTGCGTCAGCCGAATCTTCCGCATCCCGCAAAAAGAGTGGACGTAAGACTGTGCGGTTAACGCCTTCACAGGTAGCGATAGCTAAGCGATTAAATGTTCCTCTCGAGGAATATGCTAAATACGTGTAAGGAGTTAACCATGGAAGAAACAAACGAGAACACAACTCGCCAAAAAACTACTCGTAACAGGACGCCCAGAGCCAATGAAAGCCGAGCGGGGCAAGCTCGCAGAGAACCGTGGAAGCCGCCATCTATGTTAGATGCGCCACCTGCGCCTGAAGGATATAAGCACAGGTGGATAAGGGCGGAAGTCATGGGATATGATGATCGCAAGAACGTGTCAGCACGATCTCGAGAGGGATATGAACTGGTACGTGGCGATGAGTATCCTGACTTTAGTATTCCTACTGTTGATAACGGCAAACATGCCGGAGTCATAGGAGTAGGAGGATTACTTCTTGCAAGGGTTCCTACTGACATCGTTGAAGAACGCAGTGACTACTTCCGGGGAATGACCCGCGATCAAATGACGGCTGTTGATAACGAGTTGGCTCGAGAACAGCATCCAGCGATGCCTATCAATAAACCTGAAAGGCAGACGAGTGTAACTTTTGGAGGTCCTCGAAAAGAAGAGGACTAGGAGTAAATAAGTATGGCAAATATTAATGGAGCTTTTGGCTTACGTCCTGTTGCAAAACTAGGACAAGGCGCGAACTCCACTGGTACTTCAGGCTATACTCCTTATGAAATTGCTAGTGGTAACTCTAATGTTATCTATCACGGCAGCCCTGTTATCCCGTTATCTACGGGATATATTGATATTGTGGGCGCTGCGGCAGGTGGCTCAGTGAGTTTGGTTGGTGCTTTCATGGGATGTGAGTATGTCTCTAGTACTACTGGGAAAACGGTCTGGTCAAATTATTGGCCGGGGTCCGGTGCAGACAGTAATCACCCGGTAAAAGCGTTTGTGGAAGATGGTCCTGACACGCTTTTTGTGATTGCAACGGATGCATCTTGGACTAGTAAAGCAACTGCGAGAGCGGCTGTTTTTGCTAATGCAAACTTTTCCAGTGGCACCAGTGGGGTCACAAAATCTGGCGTATCGTCAGCGGCACTTGCTATCAGTACAATTGCAACCACAGCGGCCTTACATTTAAGGATTATGGGGTGGGTTGATGACCCAAGCAATACTGATTTTGCATCTTCTGGCGTTGGTGCAATAGTACGGTTGAACAACAGTTTCAATGCCCCGGAAGGGTCTATTGCTGCTGGCACACCCTCAACCACAGGCGTATAGGAGGCTAAAATAATGGCTATTAGTAGAGCGCAATTAGCGAAAGAACTAGAGCCTGGCCTCAATGCCCTTTTCGGCTTAGAGTACGCCAGGTATGATAATGAATCTGCTGAAATTTATGAAACGGAATCTTCAGATCGTGCGTTTGAAGAAGAAGTAATGCTTTCTGGTTTTGGTGCTGCACCAGTTAAATCAGAAGGTTCGGCAGTAACCTTTGATGATGCACAAGAGGCATATACCGCAAGGTATACTCATGAAACGATTGCCCTTGCTTTTTCTATTACAGAAGAAGCGATAGAGGATAATCTTTATGATCGCCTCGCAAGTCGTTACACCAAGGCATTGGCACGTAGCATGGCTAACACTAAACAAGTGAAATCCGCTGCTACTTTAAACAATGCTTTTGACAGCACCTTTACAGGTGGTGATGGAAAAGAGCTTTGTGCTACTGACCATCCATTGGTCAATGGTAACGATTTGAGAAATGAGCCGAGCACGGCTGCTGATCTGAACGAAACAAGTCTTGAAAATGCTCTTATCGACATTGCAGCTTTTGTTGATGAGCGAGGACTTAAAGTTTCTGTTCGCGGAATGAAATTAGTTATTCCGGCTGCATTGCAGTTTGTAGCAGATAGATTGCTCGAAACCACTCTTCGTCCGGGAACGGCGGATAATGACATCAATGCCTCTAAGAACATGGGAATGCTTCCTCAAGGCTATGCGGTAAATCATTATCTTACTGACACGGATGCATGGTTTATCAAAACGGACGCCCCTCGAGGGTTCCTCCATTTTGAAAGAATGGCTATGTCTACGAAGATGGAAGGTGATTTTGATACAGGTAACATGCGGTTCAAAGCCCGTGAGCGTTATAGCTTCGGATACTCTGATCCACGTTGTGTATTTGGTTCACCAGGTGCGTAAATGAATAAATGAAGGGGGCGGAAACGTCCTCTTCATTTATCTGGGAAATCAAGCCTTAAAGACTGTCCCAGCAGACGCTTACTACGACTTTAAGGTTAAAACCTTTGTAAGGAGGTAATGATGGGTACAACTCGTTTTTCAGGTCCTGTAATGTATTCAGGTGCAGGAACCGATAGCAGTGGATTAGGAACCTGGTTCCGTAATCTTCCTATTCAAGCAAACCCCGATTATATCGTTAAAATGGACGATTTTATTGGTGTCGATATTGATGATACTGATGATTGGACTAAAGCGGTATTAAATTCAGGTACTTTAACCCTTTTAGCAGATCACGTAGGTGGTTGGGCTAAATCTGCTGGTGATGGTTCTACCGATAATTCTGGAGGTTCAATCCAGGGTAATGAAATTTTCATGGTAGCATCCAGCAAGAAAATCTTTTTTGAAGCAACAGTTGCTGTAGCAGATGCTGATGACATGGATATGTTTGTCGGTCTGGCTGAGAATGGCACGTTTGCTACGGGTGTTCCTTTTACAGCAAATAACCAGATTGGTTTTCTGTTGGTAGAGGGTGCAGCGGATATTTATGCTAACTGTGATTCAGGCGGTACTGAAACCAAGACCGATACAGGTATTGATTTCGCTGATGGTGCCGAGTCCGGTTCTACTATAACCAACACTCGTCGCCTTGGCTTTGTAGCCACAGGGACAGGCAGAGTAGAATTTTATGTAGATAGAAAACTAGTTACGACAACGACTGGTAACATACCTACTTCTGCATTAACACCTTGGTTTTGTGCAATGTCTGGAACTACAACTGCTGATGCGGCATGGTGTGATTACATCATGATAGCTGCACAACGAACTACAGACGGTATGATTGAAGCTAAAGATCAGCCGTAAGGAGTAATGTATGGTTGGTAAAACTTCAAAACCAAAAATTACCGTTAAAAGTGCTAGTTCTTCTGCGCCTAAGATAGAGGATCGTTATAGGAAGGAGTTGCCTCCAAAAGGCAGTGCTAAGTATAAAGCATATGTTATGCAAGGTCTGATTAAAGAAAAATAGGAGGCTGGCATGGCGGATACGGTAACAAATAAGACTATCATAGATGGTCCTAAAATGTTTGTAGGTTCTTTTAACTGGACGTATGTTGATACTGGTGAATCAGCGGTTAAGAAAATTGATGTTTCGGCATTGGCTGCTTTTCCGGGTGGTGGTGGAACAGCATGTACAGACGTTAGATTGAGTAAAATATGGTTTTCTACGGTTGGGGTATCAGTAAAGATACTCTGGGATGCAACTACAGATACTTTAGCTGCTCAACTTCCTACTGATTATCAGGGAATGCTCGACTATAGTTCTTTTGGCGGCCTTGTAAATACTGCATCTTCCCCTACGGGTGACATTATGTTTACCACAGTAGGTCATGGTGCTGGTGATACTTACAGTATAGTTCTGGAGTGCGTTAAAGAATATTAATTAAAGGCTTTATAGGAGATAGGTATGGCCACTTCTGGCTCAGTTGATTTCAACTTGGATATGGCAGAAATCACGGAGGAAGCCTTTGAGCGTTGCGGTTTAGAACTTAGAACGGGCTATGATGCCAGGACTGCTAGGCGGTCGCTTAATCTGTTATTTGCTGATTGGGCGAATCGAGGACTGAATTTGTGGACAGTTGAGCAAGTTACGCAAACGCTTGCTCAACTATCTTCTACTTCTTCTGTCGCTACTTATCCAATAGGTACAATTACCATGACGGTAGGTGCCTCTGGAAGTTTTAGTGTGGGTGAAACAATTACTGGGGGCACCAGTAGTACAACCGCCAGCATTATTACAAAACCTTCTGGTACAACGATGACACTGACGGTTCCGAGTGGTGATTTCACTGCTACGGAAACGATTACCGGGTCATCAAGTGCTGCAACTACTACGGTAACAGCTAATCCGGGATTGACTGATGTTCAAGCCACTGTGGATATGCTGGAAGTAGTTATTAGACGGGATAGTAATGATATTTCCTCTAGCCGCATTAATCGGCAAGATTATCTAAATATTCCTACTAAAACGACTCAGGGAAGACCCACTCAGTATTATATTGACAGGTTAATTACGCCTACAATAACGGTTTGGCCGTCCCCTGAAAATTCTACGGATCAGCTTATTTATTATCGTGTTAAACGGTTAGATGACTCTGATGCCGGTACAAATAATGCCCAAGTTCCTTTTAGGTTTTTACCGTGCCTGGTAGCAGGATTGGCGTACCAAATATCTGTTAAAAAAGCCCCTAATAGAATAGGTATGTTAAAAGATATTTATGAAGAAGAGTTCGCAAGAGCTGCTGCGGAAGATGGCGAAAGGACTGCGCTACGACTAGTTCCTACTTATTCCTCTTTGAGTATCTAATGGCTACTTTTGCATCTGGAAAACACGCTTTAGGGATATCAGATCGTTCAGGGCGAACTTATAAACTGAAAAACATGATTAAGGAATGGAATGGTCTTTTGGTAGGTAAAGATGAATACGAGCCTAAGCAACCTCAATTACAACCTCGTCACACTAAGGCGGATCCTCAAGCATTAAGAATTAGTCGGCCAGATCGAATAGAACCTGCGGTAGAGGTTTTACTACCTTTCAATTCTTTTAAATCAGGAGGTAGTGGTTCAGCAGTTATTACGGTGACAGAAATCAATCATGGTAGAAGCACCGGCGATACAGTTCGATTCCGGGATGTAGAGGCATTTGACGGGTTTACGGAGGCAGTAATAGAAGGTGCATCTGGATATTCCATTACAAAAGTAGACAGTGACACATATACTTTTTCAGCTAGTAGCGGAACAGCAACTACAGGAAGTATTAAAGGTGGGGGCGGTTTTGCTTCCGCAGGACCAGTAACAGTGAGCGCATAACATGGCATTTACATTTACGACTTTAAAAACGGCTATACAGGATTACACACAGAACACGGAATCTACGTTTGTAAGTCAGTTATCACGTTTTATCATCAATGCTGAAGAACGTATCTTAAAAGAGTGTCAATTAGATGTTTTTAGAATTAACGAACAAGGTACGTTAACCAGCGGAACTAAGTTTTTAACAAAACCTACTAAATATCTAGCACCTTTTTCATTAAGTGTAATCAGCAGCTCGGAAAATAAATTTTTATTGTATAAGCACGTTAGTTTTTTGCAGGACTATACTCCTAATCCTGCAACTACGGGATTACCTCTGTATTATGCGGATTGGGATGATACGACATTCTTAGTTGCTCCTACCCCAGACAGTGGATATACCGTTGAATTACATTACTTTTATCGTCCTACTTCTATTACTGCATCAGGTGATGGTACAAGCTGGTTAGGAACAAATGGCGAATTAGCGTTGTTATATGGTTCATTAGTTGAAGCGTATACGTTTATGAAAGGGGAACAGGATTTAATGTCTTTATACAACGCCAGGTTCCAGGAATCTTTACAGTGGCTCAAGAACCTTGCAGAAGGGCAAGGCACTCGAGATGAGTATCGTTATGACACTGTTAGAAGGAGCGTTGCATAAAATGGCAGTAGACGGAACGAGAGGGTATGGTCGAGCATATTATGGTCGAGGCAGATATGGACAGCCCAATAACCCCGCATGGGAAGTAATTGATGACGCACAAACTATAACATGGGCAACTGTTAATGACGCACAAACTATAACATGGGAAGTAATTGATGACGCACAAACTATAACATGGGCAACTGTTAATGACGCACAAACTATAACATGGGCAACTATCACTGCTTCACAGACTCCAGAATGGACGGAAATAGATACCCCAAATGTAGTATAGGATAAAAAATGGCAAGTACATATACAACGAATATTGGCGCACAAAAACCAGCTACCGGGGATAAATCTGGCACCTGGGGAACAATGACAAACACTAATTTTGATATTATTGATCAATCATTAGGCTATGGAACTAAAACAATTGCTAGTGCAAGTACAGACACTATAACTATTCCAAGTGATGGAACGACTAGTGATAATCGAGCGTTATTCTTAAAATGTTCAGGAGGCGATCAGAATTGTACAGTCACTCTGGCGCCAAATGATTCCAAAAAGTTATACATCATAGAGAATGCTACTAGTTTTATTCTGACATTTAGTCAAGGCGGTAGTGGTGCCAATGTTGCTATTAAAGCTGGCCAAGTTAAGGTTTTAGCTACTGATGGGGGCGGAGGAACTAATGGTATAGTCTATGATGTTTTTCAGGATTTAAGTATCCCGGATCTGTTTGTAGATGACGATTTATCTTTAATATCCGACAGTGCAGCCCTTAAATTTGGCGCAGATTCAGAAATTACTATTACGCATAGTGCAGATGAAGGACTTAAGTTTAAAAACACCAATACAGGTGATGATAAACCTATGAGTATTTATCTACAAACAGGTGAGACAGATATAGCAGTTAATGATTATCTTGGCCGCATATTTTTTCAAGCTCCAGATGAATCAACTGGCACTGATGCGGTAACTATAGCAGCAGAGGTATCTGCAATCAGTGAAGGAGATTTTTCTTCATCCAACAATGCGACTAGTTTAAGTTTTGGCACAGGATCTTCTGGGGCTTCAGTCCAAAAAATGAAATTAAGTTCCACGGGAGTTTTAACTTTAAATGGCTCGTCAGGTTCAATAATTATACCTGATGCGGGTAACATTGGAAGTGCTTCGGATACAGATGCGATTGCGATTAGCTCTGCTGGTTTGGTTACTTGTTCTGGAGCATTAACTGTAAATGGACATGTAATATTAGGAAGTGACGCTTCAGACAATATTACTTTTAATGGTGATGTTGTAGGTCATGTTACTCCTAATGCGGATAGCACTTATACGTTAGGCACAGATGCACTTCGATGGCTTGATGTGTACGCAGATGATGTTTTTGTAGGCTCAGACACTAATGCTGGTGGACAACTTTTTATAGGCACAACTAGTGCTCTTGGAGGAACTTCAAAGTGTTATTTTAAATTCTATGGTGCTGGCACAAGATACGGTATGTCTATGGGACCAGCTGTAGCAGGACATACATATTATCTTTATTTTGTTAATGCAAGTAACACATTTGTTGGTGGGGTTTCACTAGACTCGGATAATGCTGGAGTTACTTATTCTGAAAGTTCGGACTATCGGTTAAAAGAAAATATAACTGACCTGACCGGGGCAATCGATAGGGTTAA
>Ga0310342_100000849_pt1 | contig 18209 bp, 13 predicted proteins | sample S15DNA20500_MG_FD_206155 | JGI IMG/M metagenome (GOLD analysis project Ga0310342, IMG submission 206155) | Marine microbial communities from station ALOHA, North Pacific Subtropical Gyre - S1503-DNA-20-500_MG | ecosystem: Environmental > Aquatic > Marine > Oceanic | place: Pacific Ocean: North...
AGGACAAGGCGACGCCGGAGATCACCTCGACAACCGGGAAGCCCATGATCCCGACAGCGACCAGTGGAGGCCCGATGATCACGATGGCGGCCGCCATACGATAGGCGTTGAGCGCAACAGGACGCAGACTCGCGTTGAGGGCAACTCCCCCTTTCAGGGCCCGTCCCGCAAGGCCGGCGATGACCGCGGCGGAAAAACCGGCAAAATGAAAATGGACGGCGGTCAGCAACACGATCTCCGCGCTGAAGTTCATCGGTGTCAACCCCGCGCTCGAAAGAACCAGCCAGCCTCCCCCGACCGGCAGGTAGAGCAGGCCGACATCGATGGCTGTCTCTTCGATCGGAGCCAGACCCCGATTGAAAATACGCCGCAGTCCCAACAAGGCGACGAGCGCGGTGACCAGGAGCCAGGGAAGGGAGAGCCCGGCAGCCAGGTAATCGATGGGGACGGAATCCAGTCTCGGTGCCACCCACCGGGCAACCATCGCGCAGAAAGCCGCCGGCAGGAGCAACCGGGCGATAAGGCCCTCACCCCGCAGGCTTCCCTCTCCCCCGGAGCCAACAACCATAGACAAGCCGCCCGGCACCGCAACCATCGGTCCGAAGAGCAGGAGGATCTCGATGAGTCCGTACCCCTGGACAAGGCCGCCCAGCCTGGCGACGGCACAGACAATCCAAACAAGCATGCCCGCGTAAACGCCTCTACGTAACATCCGAACCGGGCCCTCACTCGCGGAGGTTGCTAAATCTCCTTGCTCGCCCGGCTCAGTCAACTTCATGGGTTCTCCTATTTACCCTCAATATTATTTTCATCTTTATTTTTTTATGCGTTTAACGAACAGTTGATTTTCGACTCCTCACCAAATCATATAAGGGAACCGACTCTTCATTGTCAGGCACACCTTTAAAATATCCCAACAGCTACGTTAAGGAAAAATACGATGGGCCAGAAGCAAACCGGACGCTATTGCTCTCACTGCCAAAAAAATGTAATGGCCACGGGAAAAACACCGAACCATTTACTGCACTTTTTTCTCAGTCTGTTTACCTGCGTGTGGGTCATCGTATGGATCCTGATCGCAACTGGGAGTATCGGTGGGTATCGCTGTTCACAGTGCGGCACCAGGGTATAGCCGACGCAGCTTAACATACCGGTTGTCCCCAAAATTTCATGTGGGTTCAGTTCCTTTATCTCCAAATCCAATCCCCAATTGGATGAGCGCCTGGGAGTAGGGTTCGCCTGTGAGGCTGAACAATCCCCCCCGTCACGCCAGGCCTTCCGTCTCTCGCAGCTCGGGGTTGACGCTCTCGCTCTCGGCCTTTTCGGCCCAGGGACTCTTTTCGGCTGCGGTCGACAGGTCACCGTACACCTGGATGCGTCCACAGGTCGGGCAGATCCTGCCGCGGACCCGTTTCCAGTCGCTACTCCAGAAACTTGCCGGATGGGCGGCCCAGAACAGGTTGGAAAGCACGATTTCCTGCATGGCTACGCCGCAATCCGGACAAGGGTCGTCCGGGACCTCAATCTTCTTTACCTTATTGCTCGCCATAGCCGAGGTCCTTTCACCGCTTCCGGCGCAAGAAGAACGCGCCGGACTTCATCAGTCACCTTCTCCACCAATCGGGAACGTCTTGGTGATGCTCATCGTATCAAAAACCACCCCCTCCTTGTCCACAGCAGAAAGGGTCAATTCGCCACCCGCGACATCTACAATCACCGTGTGAAATCTCTCTTCGCCGGCTGCCAGGCGCAGAAAACACTGCCAGATGGGATAGAGACTCCAGCCGCCGCCGCCCGTCACCACGTAGATCGTCCCGTTCGGACTCAGGTAGCTCGGCTCCATCGCCGCATCAGCGGTTTCCCAACACCCCATCGGGGGGCTGATACACCCGAGCCGGTTCTCAAATCCCCTGATTGGATAGGTTCTCTGGTAGTTGTGATCGTGCCCGGCCAGGACGAGATCAACGCCATACCGGTCAAAAAGCGGAGGCAGGATGCATTGAAGCCACAGGGCGTCACCGTGGGACGAATCGCTGTAGATCGGGTGATGGAAATAACAGATGATCCAGGTCGCCTCCGTACGCTGCAGATCATCCTCGAGCCACTCGTATTGAAGACTCTCCTCGGACAGATCCTGGTTGGAATCCAGGGCTATGAAGTGGCAGTCGCCTCGATCGAAGGAGTAGAACCGTTCGGTGCCGTCCGCATCGTTGGTGGGCAGATAGACCGAATCCAACAGCGGCCTGCCGTTCTCGGTCATCACGTCGTGGTTTCCCAGGCAGGGGTAGACAGGAACGTGGTCCATGAGGGAGGCCAGCGGGACAAAGTAGTTCTGGAGCACCTCGGTCTCGCTGCCGGTGTAATAGGCATTGTCACCGGTGGTGAGAACCAGGTCAGGCTCCCTGTCCTTGATAACGTCGATGAGCGCATATTGCGCGGTGCAGCCGCAGCCGTGATCCCCAAGCACCGCAAACCGCAACGCGGCCCCGGGCTCCTCCGAAGCTGTCGAGAAGGAGTAAACCTCCCCTACGGGTTCTTCATCCTGCAGGACCTGGTAGAAATAGGTGGTCGCCGGCTCCAGGCCTTCCAGCAGGACAGCGTGAGCCATTGTCACGGAAGCTCCCGCAACTGTATGGGCAGCCTCCCCATCACTCCAATAGACGACCGCGCCCTGCGTCCGGATGAAAGATCTCCAGGCGATGGTCATCGAACGCGGCGAAGGCAGGGCAAGCTGCGGTCCCCTCTCGATACCCTGGGGAAAAGCCGCCGGAGGCAGCCGGGTCGTAGACGGGGATTCAGTGTAGCCGCAACCAGTGAGACAGCACAGGGCAAGTAATAAGCAAAGGTTTCTCGATAGTGTCAAGACTGCTACCGCAACTGAAGAGGTGAATCAACAAGGTCATTGTAAAAGTGTGAAGGAACAGAAGGAAAGAAAACTGCGGGCTTCGGTCAAAGACCGGCAGGTTTTAGCTATACTGGAACCTGAAGGGTTTACCCCAGATCTGACCCGGACAGGGAAAAAAAGCGGAAATCCATGCACGATACCCTGGCGCCTCTCACTCCACTCTGGCTGAAAACCCTGGCGGCCTTGCTGCTCGTCATCGTGGCCATCGTCCTTGCGGGAGTCCGCAGTGGAAGCAGAGGCCGCGATCGCCTGGCTCTCATCCTGGGAGTATTCCTGCTGGGCAGTGAGTTGTTGTTCCATCCCTACCTCGCAAGCCGCGGGCTCTGGAAAATAGGCACCTGCCTCCCCCTTCACCTCTGTGATCTCACGGCGATTTTCTCCTGGGTGGCGCTGCTGTGGAGAAACCAGAAGGTCTACGAATGCCTCTTCTACTGGGGCATCCCCGGAGCGATCATCTCCCTGGCAACCCCGGAGTTCACCCTGGCCCCGGGAGTAATCAACGCGGATGGAACACTGGGAGGCGAGACCCTGGTCTTTCTCCATTACTACATATCGCATGGAGGCATCCTTGCCGCGGCTCTCTACCTCACCTTCGCCCTCGGCATGAGACCCGGGCGGGGATCCTGGTGGAAAATTTCCCTGCTCGGGCAGCCCATGCTGCTGGCCATCGGGATGATCAACTGGATCCTCGACACCAACTACGTTTTCCTCTGCGAACCGCCGTTGGTGGCAAGTGCGCTTATCATCGGCGGCTGGCCCTGGTATGTCCTCGGCATGATCATCCTGATGGTGGTGGCGAGCTTGATTCTCTACCTTCCGTTCGGCTTGAAATACCACGGGGACACCACCGGGGCAGACTGAACCGGAACGGGCCTGTGGGCCGTCTTCACAGGCATTTGCTGTGTACCGCCGAGGCGGACGGTAAGATGGGCATACGAAAGCCCCGAGAACTTCCTCACTGGAAACCGGGTGAAATAGAAAGGACGAAGATCTTGCTTAAAAAAACGCTTCTCGTGCTTTGCGCGGTGATCATCCCGACAGCATCGGGCTTCGGCGGCTTTGGAGGCTTGTGCAATAATTTCCGCCGCGGCGATACAAACGGCGATGGCAACGTGGATCTCAGCGATGGAATCGCCACCCTCACCTATCTCTTCGGGGGCGCCAGCGGACCCGGCTGCCAGGATGCCGCGGATGCCGACGACTCAGGCAGCATAGATCTCAGCGACGCGGTCTATACCTTCCAATTCCTTTTCCTTGGTGGAGAACCCCCTCCCGCCCCCGGACCCTGGAATTGCGGTGAAGACACCAGGGTCCGCGATAACCTCGGCTGCGAAGAGGTCGGAGCGTGTGGCGCCGAACTCCTCAGCCGGGACAACTCCGACTTCGACCGCTTCCAGCTATCCTTCAGCCCCGGCCTGGGGTTCTGCCCGGAAGTCGGCAGGGTATTCGAGGCCACGATCAACCAGCAAGCCGATGGCCGCTACCGCGTGGAGCTGGTCATACTCAGGGTCGGCCAGCCGGACGAACCCTGCCTCAAGTTCTTCCTTGGAGATGTCCCCTGCGCGGTGCCGGAAGCGCTCCCGGCCCGGTACCTTACCGCCGACGAGATAGCCCGGATGCTCCCGCTCTTTACCGACCTGGGAGTCTATCTCGAAGCGCACCACATCTGCGACTGCATAGCGATCGATCCCTGCCGAATCGGGAACTTCACCTGGGATGGCCAACGATTCAGTGATTTTCTCTGCAGCAACCGCCGGCTGGCCGATGGCCAGGCCCAGGGCATCCTCGATTTCCTCGAGAGCCTGCGCTGAGATCTGCGGCCCGGCCAGCCTGCGTGAAAACTTTCCAGACGACCAACCACAACGGGAGAGCCGAATGTACCTGCCGACCGCTAAAATCCGGACCCTGGTCGCTCTCCTCCTGGCGCTGGGACCTTACGGGGGCGCCCTGGCCGGCCCCGCCGCAGGAGAGAAGCCCATCGACATCGGCTCCCGCCGTGAGCTCTTCGTCGACAGCCACCTCATCGACAGATTGAAGGGCGCCTCGCTTAAGCTGCATCGTCCCCATCTCGAAGGAGACGCCATTTCTTTTGACAAGCCCTGGGAGGGACGCTTCGTCGGCTATGTCACCGTGCTGAAGGACTCCAACGTCTTCCGTATGTACTACCGCGGCCTGCCGCGAGCGGGGGCGGATGGCTCCAACCTGGAGAGCACCTGCTACGCGGAAAGCGACGACGGAGTCCATTGGAGGAAGCCCGAGCTTGGAATCCACGAGGTCAACGGCACTCGGAAGAACAACGTGATCCTGAAGGACGAGGCTCCCTGCTCGCATAATTTCTCTCCATTCATCGACACCAACCCCGAAGCCGTCGCGGACGAACGCTACAAGGCGCTCGGGGGAACCTCCACCTCGGGGCTGGTCGCCTTCACCTCCGGGGATGGAATCCGCTGGAGGCGGCTGCGGCCGAAGGCCGTGATCTCCCGGGGAGCCTTCGATTCGCAAAACGTCTCATTCTGGTCGGAAAGCGAGGGGGTCTACCTGTGCTATTTCAGAACATGGGACGGCTTCAGGACCATCAGCAGGGTGACCTCGAAGGACTTCATCTCCTGGAGCGCCCCCGAGCGCATGAGCTATGGAGACACCCGGCGCGAGCATTTGTACACCAACCAGACCCAGCCGTACTTTCGCGCGCCGCAGATCTACCTCTCGGTGGCGGCGAGGTTCATGCCGGGCCGCCGGGTGCTCACCCCGGCGCAGGCGAAGGCCATCGATGTCGACCCGGGCTACTTCAGCGATTGCTCGGACGCGGTGCTCATGAGCACGCGCGGCGGCACCCGCTATTCACGCACCTTCATGGAGGCCTTCATCCGCCCGGGCACGGGACTCGAGAACTGGGTGTCACGAACCAACTACCCGGCGCTCGGGATCGTGCCCATCTCGAAGGACAGGCTGGCGATCCATGTCCAGAAACACTACGGCCAACCGGGAGCGAAGCTGGTTCGCTACAGCCTGCGCACCGACGGCTTCATCTCGGTAAGCGGACCCTACGCCGGCGGTGAAATGATCACCCGGCCCCTTGTCTTCAGGCCGGCCGGGGGCAAGGAGGGCGCCTGCCGACTGCTGGTCAATTGCTCAACCAGCGCGCCTGGAAGCCTGCGGGTCGAGATCCTGGACGAGTCCGGCAAGACGCTGCCCGGCTACCGACTGGAAGACTCGCGCCCGCTCATCGGCGATTTCATCGAGCGGGCCGTGGAGTGGAAGAACGGCCCGGACGTGAAACCGCTGGCCGGAAAGCCGGTGCGACTGCGCTTCGTGCTCAAGGACGCCGACCTCTACTCAATTCGCTTCCAGTAAAGAGACCTCAGACCAGCCCCCGCTCAGGGACAGGTGGTCTCGCATCTCTCGCCCGGCAGGAACTCTCCTGGAAATAGACCGCAACCGGGAAACGGGTCTACCGGTGGCGCCCCGCCGAGAAAGAGATAGTTGAGCAGGTAGATGGGGTCGGTGATCGTCAGCACACCGTCTCCATCGGCATCTGATGAGCGGTAACAGGCCGGCCCGAGGAGGTCGAGGAAGAGGTGCTCCAGTACGCAGATCGGGTCTGTGATGTTCACCTCTCCGTTGCTGTCGCAGTCGCCGCGGACGAGGAGGAGACCATCGACCGGCGGCAGCTCCGCGGTCCTGCCGGTCGCCCTGATGGTCGGCAGGGCGGCCTCCGTGTCCACGATCCACGATCGCAGCCGCGCCGCCAGGGACTGCAGGATCGCCGGCTGGGACTCGGCCAGGTTGGTCACCTCACCGATATCTTCGGCCAGGTTATAGAGCTCGTAGCGCCCATCCTCGTAATAATAATGGAGCTTCCAATCCCCGCGCCGAATAACGGAACAGGGCCTCGACCTCCATGTCCCCAGCGGGGTGGAAGCCTGGGTGTAACACGGGAAATGCCAGAAGAGAGGCCTCTCCTGGAGGGACGCCTCCGGATCCCTCACCAGTGGCAACAAGCTCTCTCCATCGAGAAGATGACCGGCGGGAGGAGTGAGACCGGCAAGCTCGAGGAAGGTCGGGTACCAATCGATCGGAGCTACCTGGGTCTCGTTCACCGTTCCAGCCGGGGTGTGCCCATCCCAGCGGATGATAAAAGGAACCCTCACGCCGCCTTCATAGAGGGAGCCCTTGCCGGATTTCAAGGGGGCCTGCCGGGTGACCTCGGCAGCCCCCCGGATACCGGCATCGGAATAGCCGCCCACACCGCCATTGTCGGAATAGAAGACCACCATGGTATTATCGATGAGCTTCCGCCCGGGGGAACGGACTGAATCCGTTGTCTCGAGATAATCCACCACCATCCCGATGCTGTCGTCCATCGCCTTGATCATGGCGGCGTAGATGGGATCGTTGTGCCTCTCACCCCGCGGCAATCTATTGAATAAGGCAATGTCCTCCTCCTTAGCCTGCTTGGGGAGGTGCACCGAGAAGTGTGAGAAATAGAGAAAGAAGGGCCGGTCCTTCTCCAGCTCCATCCAATCGAGGGCCTCCGTAGTCAGGCGATCGGTCACGTATTGGTTGGCGATACCGTTGGCTTCAAGGTGGGGAGCAGCGAAGGCGCCATTGGCATCTGCGAAATAATTGGCGCGGCCGTTTGCCTGCGGCGGGACACCCCGGTCGGCGCCTCCATAGTTGACCTCGAAGCCCTGCGCCGTGGGGTAACCACCTTCGTTTTCGCCTCCCATATGCCATTTCCCGAAATGCCCGGTGGCATAGCCCGCCAGCCGCATCGACTCCGCCCAGGTCACCAGCCCGAGATCCAGCGAGCGTCGATTCGGGGCCGCGTCGAGCAGGCGATTGGCCGCGTTGCCTCGGTTGCCGCTATTCACCGTATAGACCCCGGTACGCGGAGCGTACTGGCCGCTCAGCAGGGCTGCCCTGAAGGGCATGCAATTGGGGAAGGCGTAGGCCTGTGGAAAACGCATCCCCTGCTCTGAGAGCCTGTCGAGATGGGGCGTCTGGTAATAATCCGACCCCCAGCTGCGAATATCGGTCCAGCCGAAATCATCAGCGAGAATAAAAACAATATTGGGCAAGGTGGCCGGGGATCGCGGCCTGGCGCGAGAGACGACCTGGATTCCGTTGATCGCCCCCCGTCCGCTGCGGGCGGACACGACGAGATCGAACGAGCTTGCGGCCAGGTCGCGAAAGACTACGTAATTCCCAATGGTGGCCTCACCCGCGCCGCCACCGCGAGCCTCGATGAAATGCCCATCGAACTGTCCCCGCTGCCGCTCCATCCCGAAGATAGCCTCCTCGCCGATAGCGAATCGATAGACCCCTCCCACCGTCAGCGAATCAAAGTAGACATAGACATCGTACCCCCCCTCGATCATATGTTCCGGAAGGTTACGAAAGGAGAAATCATTGGGCGCGTCCCCCGCTCCATTTCCCGCCCAGGCATCCATCATCCTGCCGTTGCGGCCATTGCCGTTGGAGTTGACGTAGGCAGCCTCGAAGGCAAAGGAAGCTCCCGAGGCAACCCCCTCGCTGTCGAGGAGATCGATGGTACCCCTGCCGGCCCGCCGGGCGGGACTGAGCGCGTTGTTCCAGTGACGAGCGGGGATAACACCCTCCACGGCGGTAGGGGTCAGCGAGGTCGATTCACCCGTGGAAAAACTGACGCTGATGATGCCGCCGGGAACTTCGCCTTCACCTGCGAATACCGCGCCGCAAAAAGCGGCCAGGATGGAGAAAACAAGATATGGAACCCTGGAGCTCAACTGAGCCTCCTTCATTTGAAATAGCGACCCGGCATCGATTCTCCCTCGACAGAGCCGCCAGGTCGAAACGTCCCCTGTGGGCGCCACCAGAAAAACGATGCCGGTCCCATCTTACCATGAGCATCGATTCGAAGCTGCCGAGGCGGTACAATTCCCCTGTTCTGACCAGGAGACCTCGACAATGCATATCCGTATCCTCTGCAGCTGCGCCTTGATCCTGCTTCCGGGTGTTGAAATCTTCGCCCAGGCAGAAAGAAAGAAAGCGCGGGACAGGCTGCCCGGAAAGGTCGCGTCGCTCGATAAAAACGGGGATGGAGTACTCTCCGCTGCAGAATTGCCCCCGGGCGCCAGGAAGAAAATCCTGCAGGAATTCGACCTCAACAACGACAACGCCCTCGATGCACTGGAACTACGCGCTTACCTGCTGTCTAAAAAGGGAGAAAAGCCCGCAGCGAAGAACGTAGAGACCGGCGACGGAGTCACCATCAGAAAAGACATCGAGTACGCAAACGGCAAAGGGTATGAGAACGGCCTGGGCAGGCTCGATCTCTACCTGCCTCGAAAGGCGAAGAACTTCCCGGTGCTCATCTTTCTTCACGGCGGCGGCCTGCAGGCAGGCGACAAGTCGAAGCTCGAGCAGGTTGGCCAACGTTTCGCCCTGCATGGCATTGCCATCGTCGCCCCCAACTATCGCCTCTCACCCGCGGTGCAGTACCCCGCCCACATAGAGGATGCCGCCAGAGCATTCCGCTGGACCAGGGACAATATCGCCTCCCATGGAGGAGATCCCGCGCGGTTATTCGTCGCGGGAGGATCTTCGGGCGGACACCTCACCATGCTCCTCACCCTCGATGAAAGCTTCCTCATCAAGCAGGGCCTCAAAGGATCCGACATCCGGGGCTCGATTCCCATCAGCGGCCTCATGGATGTCACCCGCACCGGCCCTCTTCGCCGGGGTAAGGTCTGGGAAAATTCCGGCGCGGTCATGAAGAAAGCCTCCCCCCTCACCTGGGTACGAAAAGATGCCCCGCCCCTGCTGATCCTCTTCGCCGATGGTGAAACAGCCGAGCGGGCGCGGCAGAACCGCGAGATCTACGAGGCCCTGAAAAAGGCCGGGCATCCGGATGTGGAGATGAAGGTCCTGGCCGATCGCACCCACAACTCCATTCGGCCAAATCTCTCGAATAAAAGCGACCCTGCCCTGCTTGCCATACTGGCATTCATCGAGAAACACGTGATTCAAAAACCGGCCCGGCGCTGAGCGCAGGCGGATGGCGTCTCAGTCGTTCTTCCCGCCCCGGCTCCCCTCCCTGTGAACCTGGTCGATTCGCCGCTGGATCTTGCTGATCAGGTTAGCGCATTGCATGAGAAAGATCGTAAAGGCCTGGTTGCTGCGGAGGTCCTGGTGGGTCAATTCTCCAAGAGCCTCAAGCTTGATCAGGGTCACCCTCTCGAGGCACGACTCTAGGGAGCCGATATCGGTGAGTTTCATCTGTTGCTTCTCGATCGTCAGGGTCCTCTCCAGGTAGCTGTCAAGATTTTCACGCTGGGCTACGTAGCGCAGCTCGTCTTCTTTTTCTTTTCGCCGCTTCAGCCGGTCCCAGAGAAGATAGAGCCCCGCGGCCAGGGCCAGGAGAAGCTCCTTGGCCGCCGAGAGGGATTCGAGCCAGGTTGAGATCTCCCCGATATCATCCTGGGGGAAAAAGTACTTCCTGGAGACCGGGTGCAGCCGCAAGCTCGGCAACTTTGCAGCCTCCTCCCTGTCCATCAGGAGTGGAAATTCCTGGCGCAGCTCACTTTCGTAGATGGTGCCCACGATCGCCTCGACGAGTTGTTCATTCGTATGCGAGCTCGCCACCAGCGAAGCCGTCGTGGCAATGGTCTGCAGGCCGGCCGACGGAGTGGAATAGGGCTTCTCTGAATAGAGCCCCTTGGGAATTTCCGCGGACCTGAAGAAAAAATGCTTCAGCACGAAGGCCTCGGCATCCTCTATCTGCAGGAGGTCGAAGCGCTTGTCGATCAGGACCTTCTTCAGGTCCGGGCTGAGAACCCCACTGGTAACGATGGCCGCATCGATGGATTCATCTGTCAGCAAATCGCTGAAGGGTACAGTCCGTCTGATCACATTGAGCTGGTAATGCCGGAGGATATTGTCCGCGCTGCCCTGCATGCCGGAGCCATCGAGCCCCACCGCTACCCGCTTCCCCTCGAGATCCGCGATCAGGCCAATCTCGAGCCCCTTGCGGGCAATGACATGGACCAGCTCGCTGTAGAGGGGCGCTACAATGAAGAGATCCTTCATCGGGACCGCCCCATCCTGCACGATGGCCAGGTCAACCCGATTCGGGCCGGACGCGGCAAGCAGCTTCTGGCGGTTACTGCTCGACCCGCTGGTGGGAACCACCTCGACCGCTATCTCGAATCTATCCTCGAGCAGTTTTTTAATCCGCAGCGCAAAATCGTGATAAAGACCCCCTGTTGTGCCGGTGGCGACGCGGATCCGCCCTGGCAGCGTCTCCCGCGTAAGGTACCAGGTAACCAGGGAGATCAGCAGGATCGAGAACATCACGAAGGTCACGACCCTGCGGACAGTCAGCTTTCTTTTCCCGGCCATGCCGTGACTCCCGAGTAAAAAAACCAGAACTCCCAACCAAACTAACAAACCCCGGGATAAAAATGGCGGGAAAATCTCCGCGGCCCGGGAACCTACCTGCGCTTGAACTCCAATTCCGTGAACCAGAAATCCTCGTTGGGCACATCGATCTTCATCTCCTCTACCTTCCCGCGCTTGTCGATGAGAAAACGGCAGGTGCCCCTGCCAAACCACGGAAAGGTCTTTCTCCAGGTGAGCAGGAAGGTGTCGTAGTGGAGATGCTCGAGATCGGCGACGAAATCCGGCGCCGGCTCAAAACGCAGCACCAGCCGGCCCTTCTCCAGCTCGACGGTGGCATCACCATAGAGCGCGCCGCCGTAGGTGCCGGCGTAGGAAGCCAGCTTCAAAGCCGGGCTGGTTCCCTCGATGCGCTTCTTCAGCAGGCCCTCCTGTATTTCGACCTGCCTCCGCCGATGGCGCTTTTCTCGCGGCAGCAGCTCAGAAGACCAATCCCGCTTTTTTCCACCGAGGTAGGCATCCAGGATACGCAGTATGAGGGCATGGGAGATGCCGGTCATGCTGTTGGTCAGGACAACGATTCCCAGCCCCTCCTCCGGGACCATCATCACCCCGGAATACATTCCATCATAGGCTCCACCGTGGCGAACCAGCTTTCTGCCGAGATAATCCTGCACTCCCCAACCAAGCGCGTAGGCCTTGAAGTGCGTCGAGGGGAAGCGCTTGCGATCGGCGACACTGACCCCCGTAATCATATGAGGCTTCCACATCTTCCGGGATGACTCGCTGGAGAAATACCGCCGCCCCGCCAATTCTCCCTGGCCGAGTTGCATCCGAATCCACAGCGACATATCGCGCACTGAAGAGATAACTCCGCCCGCGGGTCCCATGCTGTCCCAGCTGGCCCATGGAAAAGTGCGCAGGCGCCCCATCACCTCACCGTGAGGGGTCGCCACGTTCTCGATCTTCTCGAGCCCCCTCACGGTAGCGCGCGTCCTCTTCATGCCAAGCGGCACAAAAAACCGCTCCTCGACATATTCCGCCCAGGGCTTGCCGCTGGCGGCCTTCAAGACCTCACCGGCGGTGATGAACATCAGATTGGAGTATCCGAAATCCGATCGGAAAACTCCCTTCGGCTCCAGGAAGCGGGCCCGGCGCACGACCTCCTCGGAGCTGTAGCGGGTGCCGTACCAGAGCAGGTCGCCGCTGAAGGTGCCGAGGCCGCTGCGGTGGCAGAGGAGTTCGAAGACCCGCAGCTCCTCGCTCACGTAGCGATCGTAGAGCTGGAACCAGGGCAGATGCTTTTTCACCCGGTCGTTCCAGCCGATTTTTCCATCCTCGACCAGGGTGGCGAGCGCGGCCGAGGTGAAGGCCTTGCTGTTGGAGGCTATGGCGAAGAGGGTGTCGGCATCCACCGCATCCTCGCCGCCCAATTCCCGGACACCGTAGCCGCCGGCATGGACCAGCTTGCCATCCTTCACGATGGCGACGGCAAGCCCGGGAACACCCCAATCCTTGCGCGCCTGCGCGATATAGGCATCCAGCTTCCCAGGATCGACATCCGCGCCGCGCAGCAGGCAGGGAAGGACAGCAAATCCGGACAGCAGCGCCAGGGCCAGGAATACGCTTCTCATCGGTAAAACAGCTTTCATCGTCTACAGGCAACCTCCACGGAAGGATCCATGTTCACAGGAAGACTCGAAGGTGTCAACTCGGTGGGCCCCCGGAAAATCAGGCTCGGACGGGAGCGTGGGCCTCGGCCGAATGCAGGGTGACCCGGCCGCCGGACTCCGCCGACAGCAGGGACGAGGACGGGCGGCCGAGAATCTTCGCGGCCGCCTCCAGCCCGCTGATCATCACTCCCATGACGCCGTGCGAGACGGTAGAGGCCCCACAGTGATAGAGCCCCGGGATCTCGGTCTTCAATGGAAACGAGAACGGCCCTACCTGCCCGGCGATCTTCGCCGTCCCGTACGCATTGCCGCGAACGGCGTTGACATAATGCTTGTTGGTCAAGGGGGTCCCCACCTCGCAGAACTCGAGGCTGGAGCGAAGACCCGGCACGGCGCGTTCAAGCCCATCGAGCATCCTCTCCTTGAGGACCTCCTTGAAATCCTCGTAATCACGCCCCCGGCTCTCCGTAGTTCCCTGGCGCCAGCGCTCAAAGGCATCCCAGGACACCAGCGAGAACGCCTCCATCGTATGGACCCCATCCTGGAGCTTTCCCGGATCCTTCAGGCTCGTCACCGTCAGGAAGAGCCCCGGGGGCACTCCCTCGTGGTCGAGATTTTTCTTCATGGCGTAGTCGTAGGTAGCGGAGACGTCAGGCTCCGAGCAGATCCAGTAATTTCCCGAGTCCAGCCCGGCGGCCCTCGCATCAAGTCTTGAGGCCATGAAGAGACTCACAGCCGATATGGAGTACTCCGTCTTCGAAAGCCGCCGCCGCAATCGGGGCGAGAGATTCTCCTCGCCGACCAGGTGGCGGTAGGTGACATCAGAGTCCGCGTTGGAGAGCACATTGCGCGCCCGGAGCTCGCTCCCATCATCGAGGACGACCCCGACGGCGCGCCGCGACGCGCCGTCTTCGAGGATGATTTTCTCCACCCGGGTCCGCAGCCGGATCTCTCCCCCACCGGCCCGCAGCCGCTTCAGGTAGGCCTTCGGCAATGCCGCGCCGCCGCCCCTGGGATACCAGCCCCCCTTCCAATAATGAGACTCGACCGCGAGATGCTGGGCGCAGGGAACCCGCAGCGGATCGACTCCATGATCTCCCGCCCGCACCTCCAGGATGGTTCGCAGGAAAGGGTCCTTACAGTGCTTGCGGATGATCTTCCCGATGGGACGAATTCCATGAATAGCGGTTCGCGGGGCGAGAAATGGAAGCTTCAGTGCCGACAGGAGCCCACCGCTGAGATTGGTCAGACGGGCCAGCTCCCGGGCAATCCGGCGGGCGAATTGCAGGTAGCGGCGAATCCCTTCCTCTTCGGCCGGAAAACGTTCAATGAGACGCGTCTCGAGAGTGTCCACGCTGGCGGGAATATCAAACCGTTTGTCCCCGACGATCACGTGATCCACCCCCTCCGGATTGAGCTCGTAGAATTCCAGGTCCCCGCCCATCCCGAGCCCCTCAAAGATCTCGCGCATCATCCCACCAGGCTGAAGCTCCCCGAGATAGTGCACCCCGGGACTGAAGAAGTAGCCATGCAAGGGGAAGGAGTGGGTCCAGCCCCCGGGGAGATAGTGCTGCTCGAGCACGAGCACCTTCTGCCCCGCGTTGGCAAGCGCCACGGCGGCCGTGAGCCCGCCCGCCCCTGAGCCTATGACGATCGTATCGAAATCTGGCATCCCGAAGTTCCTGAACAGCCGCTGCGAACAACCTACTCTCAAACGGCGAAACTCAAAAAGCAAGACCCAAGAAAAACGCCCGCCCTGAGCCTTCTTTTTCCCGGCGGGAACCTCGACTACAATAGGCGGGGATGAAACAGAGCCCCCCTGGGAGACATCATATGTCGCGAAACCGCTTCGGCCCCCTGCTCCTTGCTACTCTCGCGCTGCTCTCGGCGCCCTGCGGAGCTGAAATCCCGCCCGACATCGTCCTGGTCATGACCGACGATATGGGCTACTCGGATCTCGGCTGCTACGGAGGCGAGATCGAGACTCCCAACATCGATCGGCTGGCCGCCGGGGGACTGCGGTTCACCAATTTCTACAGCGAGAATATGTGCTGGGTGTCGAGGGCGGCGATGCTTACCGGCGTCTGGCACCTGACCTCCTTCCACCGCAATGGCCTCCACCCGCGCTGCGTCAGCATCCCGGAGGTTCTCAGAGAAGGCGGCTACTCGACCCTGATGTCCGGCAAATGGCATCTCGGCGGCCCCAGCCGAAAGAGCTCGCCGACCGACCGGGGCTTCGACAGCTTCTATGGGATTATCGATGGCGCCTCCAGCTTCTTCGCACCGGCCAGCCTGATGCGCGACAAGCAACCGATCCGGGTCAAGGACCTTCCCGCTGATTACTACATCACCGACGCCATCAGCGACAACGCGGTCGAGTACATCGAGAAGGCCGACCGCAAGAAGCCCCTTCTCCTCTATGTCGCCTACACCGCAGCCCACTGGCCACTTCACGCCCGGCCGAAAGATATCGCCCGCTACAAGGGAAGATACGCCATGGGCTGGGACAAGCTGCGCGCCAAACGCTACCGGCGCATGAAGGAACTCGGCATTATCTCCGCCGACACCCCCCTTTCGCCACGACACCCGAACGTACCGCCCTGGGAGGAGGCCGAACACAAGGACTGGCAACAGAGGCGCATGGAGGTTTACGCCGCGCAGGTCACCAGCATGGATGCCGGGATCGGGCGCATCGTCAAGGCCCTCGAACACCGGGGAAATTTCGACAATACCCTCTTCCTCTACATGACCGACAACGGCGGCTGCCACGTCGAGTACGGTAAAACCCGCAAGGGGTCCTACCTGCCCGCGGAAACCCGGGACGGGCGAAAGATGAAACCCGGCAACATACCGGACCTTATGCCAGGGCCGGAGATTACCTACCAGAGCTACGGCTACGGCTGGGCTAACCTGTCCAACACGCCCTACAGGCTGTTCAAACAGTTTGACCACGAGGGAGGAATCCGGACCCCGCTCATCGCCCACTGGCCGAAGGGAATCTCGAGCCGCGGCGGACTGACCGGAGAGGTAGCCCATCTCGTCGACATCCTGCCGACCCTGGTTGAGCTCACCGGCGCCCGGCTGCCGGAAACTTCCGGCAATACCCAACGCATCCCTGTCAACGGACGTTCACTGGCAGCTGTTTTCAAAGGACAGAAACGGCAGGGCCACGACTTCATCTACTTCTCGCACAATAGGGGGCGCGCCATCCGCCACGGGAAATGGAAGCTGGTGCAGGAGAAGAAAAAGAAGGCGTGGGAGCTTTACGACCTGAGCCTGGATCCCGTTGAGCTTCACGACATCTCAACAAAACACCCGGAGATCACCGAGAGGCTCAAGGAACGCTGGACCGCATGGTTTAAGCAGCAGGCCAATAAATCATCCCCGGTACCCGGGGACCCCGGGAAAAAAGGAAATCAGGATGGGCTTGACCCAGGCTAAAACCATTTGCCTCGCGGCGTTCTTTACCTTCCTGCTCAGCGAGTCCAGGGCAGGGGAAAAGAGCTATGCCTTCATCGTCTCGGGCGACTGTCAGTACCTGGCGAAGAATTCCGCCGGGCCCCGGGCGCTCGACCCTTACTCCGAGCAGGCCAACAGCCGCTTCATCCGCCTTATGAAAGAGATGCCCGGGAAATCGATCGGCAAAAAATTCGGCGGCGGAAAGGTGTCGTCCGATCTCCTCGGCCTGATCATCGCCGGGGACCTGATTGACAGCCTGGATAAAAGAGGCGGCAACTACCCGGCCATGCAGCAATTCGAATGGAAACGTTTCCTCCGGGACTACGGCTTGAGGGGTGGCGATGGGAGAATTCCCTGGCCGGTTTACGAGCTGCACGGCAACCACGACGGACCCCAGGGAGATACCTTTATTATCAAGGACATCATCGCCCGCAACCGTGAACGTCCCAGCCTGGCGGGCCGCTCAAAAAACGGTCTGCACTATTCCTGGGACTGGGGACCACTGCACCTGGTGAACCTCGGGATCTTCGTGGGTTCGGGAGAGAAGAAACGTAAAGGCCACCACTACGCCCCGAGGGCGAGCCTGGACTTCCTCAAGAAGGATCTCGAATCCAGGGTCGGCGACTCCCGCCGGCCGGTGATCATGAGCTTTCACCTCCATCCCTTCAGCGCGGAATATGACTGGCCGAAGGAAGATCTCTCTGAGTTCTGGAAGACCGTCAGCGCCTACAACGTCGCCGCCATCTTCCATGGCCACACGCATGGCTCCCCTCCCAGCCGCACCCGCTGGGATGGAAAGAAATTCTCGCCGGCACTGCCGGAGGGGATCGATATTTTCAACCCGGATGACTCCGGCGCCGCGAAGACCGACAGGAAGAACCCCTCGAAAGGAGTGGGACTCGCCCACGGATTCCTCTACGTGGAACTCATCGATCATCCCGGCGGCAAGGAGGACACCTTCATCGTGCGCTCCTACGCCACCAGGGACAATTGGAAGACCCATGGCTGGCACAGCATCTGGTCAAAGACGATCAACATCCCCTCCGGGAAGTGAAGCGGCCCTTATTTCATAAGGTGGGCTGAAGGCTTGACGCCCCGCTTGTACTTACCGAAACCGAATTGGAGAGGCTTGTAGACTCCAACGATGTCGACCTTCGACTTCGCGGGGATCTTGCCCTCGAGTCCGACCGCCCAATAGGCGGCATTGACCATCATGCGCCGAGTGCCCTCGGCAAGGAGATCCGTTGCGGCCCCCATCGTGGTGGTAAACACCCTCCCTGTGGCCCCACCATCTCCCTTGTGGGAATTGGTCCAGCTCACCGGCATCATGGGATTGTTCTTCCTGCCCTCCACCGGCTCATCGTCGAATTTCATGCCATTGAGAACCTGGCCCATGACCAGGGGCTTGCAGGTATCGGCCAGGGGACGCACGCCGTAGACATCGGTCGGACCCCAGATGTCACCGTCCTTGATTCCCTTCAGGATCGGATGATTTTCCTGCCCCTTGGCGATCAGCCCGCGGGTGCTCTCGCGGCCGTGATGACCGTGATGGTTGAGCCAGGTGTCACCGAGGATCTGCTTGCCGAAGCCACCCTTGCGGTTGAAGGAGTAGCTCGAGTATTTCTTGCCGCCGCCGATATTGAAGGCGTGGGTGGCGGTCCGCATACCGATGATGGGCTTGCCGGCGCGTACGTAGGCGTCGATGTGGGCCATCTGATCATCGACGAGATCACGAAAGCGGGTAGCGATGATCATGAGATCGGCTGTCTTCAGAGCCTCGAGACCGGGAATGT
>Ga0310342_100000850_pt1 | contig 18204 bp, 17 predicted proteins | sample S15DNA20500_MG_FD_206155 | JGI IMG/M metagenome (GOLD analysis project Ga0310342, IMG submission 206155) | Marine microbial communities from station ALOHA, North Pacific Subtropical Gyre - S1503-DNA-20-500_MG | ecosystem: Environmental > Aquatic > Marine > Oceanic | place: Pacific Ocean: North...
CGGCTGCAACTGGGGCCGCTCCGAGGTCAACATCAACGTCAACCGCTACAACAGCTTCAACAAGACCAACATCAACAACTCGAACTGGAAGCACAACAACGCCCACCGCCGGGGCGTCGGGTACCGCAACCAGAACGTCCGGAACAAGTACGGCGGCAACTCGGCCCGGAACCAGAAGGCACGTGACTCGTTCCGGGGACACGCAGAGCAGGGAAGACAGCAGATTGCGAAAGGGAACGCAGATCAGTTCAAGGGGAGGCAGCCGAAGGCCGGAGGGTCCGGTGGAAACAGGGCCGGACTCCAGCAACGTTCGCAAGCCGACCGGGGCGGCAGCGCGTTCCGCGGTGCCGGAAGCCATGGCGGCGAGGCGCGCCGCAACTCCGATCGCGGGCGGGCCAGCCGCGGCAGCTTCAGAGGTAGTGGCGGAGGCTGGGGCGGTGGCCGCGGTGGCGGAGGTCGCGGCGGTGGGCGTCACTCGGGTGGCGGACGGCGACGATGAGAGGAGCCGAAATGACCCGGATCACGACACGATCGACCCTGGCAGGACTCCTGGTGGCGACGACGCTCCTATTGGCGCCGCTGGTTTCGTGCGGGAACGGCTACGTGCAAAAGTCCTTCCAATCGCCGGAAGCGGCCGGGGAGATCCTCTTCTCCGCGGCAAGAACAAACGACACGGAGGCGCTCGTCGGCATCTTAGGCCCCGACTCCGACACCCTGGTGTCGTCGGGCGACCCGGTCGCGGACGCGTCCCTGCGCAAGAAATTCGTCGCTGCGTACGAGCAGAAACACCAGTGGGCGTCGGCGCCGGACGACCAAAAGGTCCTCGAAGTCGGGAAGAGCGACTGGCCCTTCCCGATACCGCTCGTCCGCGCCGAGAGCGGATGGCAATTCGATACCGCTCGTGGCCGGGAGGAGATCCTCGATCGGCGGATCGGCCGAAACGAGTACCGCGCCATCCAGGCGTGCCTCGCCTTCGTCGACGCCGAGCGCGATTACTACGCACGCAACCCGATGGGCGGGACACCGCAGTACGCCCAGTCCCTCGCCAGTGCGAAGGGCAAGAAGGACGGACTCTTCTGGAAGGCCGGCGAAGGCGAAAAGCCGAGCCCGCTCGGAGCAATCTTCGCCGCGGCGCGCGCCGAGGGCTACTCCGGTGAGCAGGGATCCAACGCGCCCTATCACGGCTACATCTACCGCGTGCTCCTCAAACAGGGCAAAGAAGCCCACGGCGGCGCGTTGGACTACGTCGTCGATGGCGCAATGACGAAGGGCTTCGCCCTGCTTGCGTGGCCCGCAAAGTACGGCGCTTCCGGCGTGATGACCTTCCTGGTGAACCAGACCGGGGTGATCTACCAGAAGAACCTCGGACCGGACACCGCGGAGATCGCGGCCAAGATCCGAGCATTCGACCCCGACGGATCGTGGGGAGTCGTCTCCTCCGAAGCGCTGGAACCCCCGGGCGCCAAAGACGCCTCGTAAAGCACCGCCCGCAGGGCGGCGAAACTCGGGGACTCCTCCTGGGCAGCCAATCGCCACCTCAGGATGGGTCCGGGCGCGGCGCTCCGCCCCGAAGCCCTATCGGAACCAGCCGAGGAACTGCACGAACTGAAGCGTGCTCCCCTCTACCTCGGCATCGCCGGTGGCGATAGCCACGGCCGGATTCCGAGCTCCAACGACTATCTCCCGCCAGAGACCAGAAGGCAGCCGCAGCGCTACGTCCGGTGCGTCGGGAAAGCCCACTTGGAGGTCGGCCACGCCATTTCGAACGTGAAGGCTGTAGCCCTCGTGCACGTCCGTGAAATCGAAACCCACCACCAGGTCGGCGTCGCCCGCCTTTTCCGGGTCGAGATTGACGGGCATGGCCGCGAGGAAGTTCTCGATGGGAATCGACTGCACCAGGTGCATGAGATCCTCGCCAACGGCCACGTCGGGGGACAACTCGACCCCGCCCTCCAGTTCGAGGGCCTGGGTGAGGTAGTAGTTCCGCGCGTTCGGGCTCGTGCTGCGTTGGCCGAGCGCGCGGAGCGCGCGGGCCTTCACGAGCCGGGGCTCGCGGTCGTCCGGCCGGAGCCTCGTGGCGTGGGTTGCGAGTTCCGCCGCCCAGGCATAGCGCCCCTCGTCGACGGCTTCCCCGGCCGCCGCGAGCAGCGCGTCCGAGCCGCCGGCCAGCGCCGCGTAACCCTCCGCTCGCTCGCCGGGGCTCGCGGGGTCGAGCGTCGCGGTGTCTCCGTTGAACCAACCGAGGTAGCCGGTGAAGACCGAACGAACCGACCAGGCAACGGTGCCGTAGAACTCCTGGAGATAGGGGTGGTCGCGCAGTTGCGGCGGCAATTCGATCTCCGCCACCAGCTCATCCGGCGTCCGACCCCGGTTCATGCCCCGGATCGTCTGGTCGTGCACGTACTGGATGGCATCGCGGTAGGCGAGCAGGATCGATTCGATGCGTTCCTCTCCGGTGATCGGCCGGGTGTGACTCGGCACGAGAAACTCCGGCTTGCGGTCGCGCATGCGGTCGATGCTGTGCGCCCATCCCAGGACATCGCGGTAGAGCGTCCCGCGGATCGTGTACAGGTTCGGAAACGCGCGGTAGACGTTGTCGCCCGGCATCAGCACACGCTTCTCGGGCAACCACACGAAGAGCTGGTCATTGGTCTCGCCGGGGGCGTGAACGAGTTCCACGGCCACGCCACAGATCTCGACCGCGAGATCGTCTTCGAAGGTCTTCGTGGGCCGCAGCAGGCCGAGGGTTCCGCCGCCGTGACCGATCTCGAGAGCCGGACCGATCCCGGCGTTCACGAAACGATCCGGACCCTCTTTCGGCAGGTGATTGCCGAACATCCGTGCACTGCGCGTCCCGATGATCGGCCGAATCCGGTTCACCATGCGGTCGATGTAGAACTCGGTGGTGTCGTGCGCGTAGACATCCACCTCCTGTCCCGCATCGATGAACCCCGGTCCCCCGAAGACGTGGTCCGCGTGGTTGTGGGTGTAGATGAACGCCTCGATGGGCTTGGGCGTGACCTTCTCGAATTCCGCGCGAACTTCTCGTGCGCTTTCGACGCTTCCCTGGACGTCAACGACGAACGCGCAGTCGTCGCCTTCGACCAGGATCGAGTTCGCGAGACCGAAACCAACGGCCGCGTAGATGCCCTCGGTCACCTCGTAGACCCGGCGCTCGAATTCACCCGTGTGGGCTTCGAGCGGCGCCGGAACGGCACCCTCGACGAGTAGTTCGGGTTCCGTCGGGGGCGCCGTTCGGTCGCAGCCGACGGCCAGCGCGCATCCGGCGAGGAGGAGCCCGCGAGTAAACGAACGGAACTTCACGGGTGTCTCCTGGAGGGAGCGCGAGTATACCGGGCCGACCGGCGGTTCGGGACGCTATCGCTCCACGAACGGGACGCGCTGCGCTGGACCTTCGGCGAACTCCACCCGCAGAAGTGAATCCTGGGGAATCTCACGCGGGCTCAGAAACGAGTGGGCAGTTCGGCCGAGATTCAGGAAGCGCGGCGACGCCCGGCGAGGGCGAGGCCGGTGAGCCCGAGGAGCACCATGCCGAGCGAGGCCGGCTGGGGAACGGCCTGAAACTGCTGATCGATCAGGGTCACTCGAGCGCTGCCGCCGAGCCCGCTGGGCACGAGCTCGCTGTCCACCAGGACAGCCTTCGCGACGAACAACTCGGAGACCGACCCGAAGCTGACCTGATCGAAGAAGATCGGGGGGTCCACCCCGCCGCCCGTGTCGAAGGCCGAGAGCCAAGCGAGCGGCGCGACCCCGGACGGCGCGCTCGACAGCTGCTCGTCAACAGCGGCCTGCGCTCCAATTCCGGCGGCAATCCCATTCGTCAGCAGCGACGCTCCGGTCATCGTGGTCTCCGGGAGAATCCCGGCCACGCGATAGGTGATCAGGATGCTCCCGATCTCTCCGTCAGCGGCGCTGATCGGCCCGGTGATGCGAAAGCCGTCGCTCAGCGTCACGATGACGAGGTCGCTCGCACTGATCGCGGTCTGGTTCCCGGCGAAATGCGCGTCGAACGAGTCGAACTCGAGCCCGTTTGCGGTCGTGAGGGGTGCGCCACCGATCAAATCCGCGAGCGTCAACGCGTGCCCGTCACCCGCCAGCAGGAGCACGAGTATGAGCGTCAGCCCAAAACAGCGGCTTCGACTATGCAATGAAATCCACCCTCCGTCCGGGCGGCAACCCAGCCGTTTCGCATCCCCCGCGGCTCCCACCGGAAGCCACAGGGAGCGCGTGAGGGTGAGTGGTTCTACAGCGGCCTGTGTGGCAGCGGACGGCGGGAAAAGCCGTTGCTTCGCAATCGGTTACATTTCCAATTAGATTGGCTAACTTACTGGATCTGCTACCGAATTCGCGTGTCCGGGCCCTGCCCCGTCAGCGGTTCCCGGCCTCGTCCCCCAGACCGTCCACCGCCGCCCGGCAGGCCTTAGAGCCAGCGCGTCTCGAAGGGCAGGACCGCGCGCCCTGCCCCAAACGCCTGGGCACGCTCGCGTGCGTCGGCGCGGCGTCCGGCGGCGGCGAGACCGTTCACGAGCGCGTAGCGGAAGACCGCGTCCTGCGCATCGCTGCCGCCCACGCGCCCGACCTCGTCGATCACTGGAGCCAGCCGCTCGCAGCCGGCCTGCGCGTCGCCGAAACCGAACGCCACACAGGCCTCCACCAGGCTCACCCCAACCTGCCAGGCCCGCCCGCGCTCGCCCGACTGCTGCAAAGCCTTGCCCCGTACATCGGCCAGCAGTGTCTCGACGGCATCGCGCTCGCTACTGCGCGCGAGCGCTGTGGCGAAGTGTGCCGCGACGAACGGAATCTCGAGATCGCGCACGTGCGGAAGCACGTGGGGGACGAGAGCCCGCCAGGCTTCGTCCTGGGAGGAACCCGCGTGTTCGAGCCACCACAGCATCGCAATCGCGTCGATCAACTCGCCGATTCCGAAGCTCTCGACCGAGGCGATGTGGTCGCGGTACAGTTCGCGTGCGGGCTCGGGGTCCAGCAGCACGACGTTTAACAACGCGAGGTGCCAGGTGTTGTGGACCCGGATCGAGGGGGCGACTCGGCTCCAACCCTCGAGATGCGGACGCAGCGCCAACCGCCCTTCTTCCGCACGCCCGTCCATCAGGTAGGCGTGCGAAAGCGCGTGGTGCGACCAGGCATCCTCGGGCGTGAGATCGAGCGCACGCCCGGCGAGTTCGAACGCCCGCTCGCGCTGACCCGATAGCTCGGCAGCAAAGCTCCAGATTCCGAAGAACGCGCTCGAGTCGACGTTCGGCTCGGCGATGCGCTCGACGTGAGCGAGAAAGCGCTCGGCGCTCCAGTGCTGCCCCATCAGGAAGTAGAGGAACTCGCACTCCTTCACAGCCACGAGATCCCGGGGCCACCGCTGCGTCAACGCTTCGAGCCGCGCCGAAGCCGCCTCGTAGTCACTCGCCCACCAGGCCCGCGCCGCGTCGAGGAAGAGCGCCTCCCGCTCGTTCATGGCCGCGCGCAGCGCCTCCGCGCGATCGAGCAGTTTCCGCGCAGCGTCCCGACCGGCGTGGTTCTGCGCGTAGAGATGGAGCGTCGCAGCGTAGCTCTGCAGCAGCGCGCAGCCGGGGTATCGATCGGCCGCCTCGAGCACCGCCTCCATCCCGGGCCGTACCGCGATCAACTCCTCACGAAAATCGTCCACGGCAGCGAGCGCATCGGCACCCGCTCCACTGACCTCGAGCCCACGTTCATCGGTCTGCATCAAGCGAGCAAACCCTAGACGATTGGTGTAGACAATCCCACACTGGGTCCGCTCCCTGCACCGGTTCCCGGCGGACAGAATGAATTGGGGGACAGATGACGAGCGGCGCCTCGCAACGGATCATTCTTCGTGCGACCTGGTGCGCGGTCGCAATAGCAGCCGCCGTGTTTCGGCCTCTCGCCGCAACGGCTCTCGACGATCTGCACATCATCGACTCCGTCGCAGTCTGCTCGCCCGGCGCCGCTGCACGGAGCGCGGCACCGGCGGTGTCCGTCGCCGCAGGCCGCGGCGTCTCCGTCACTCCGCCTAACAAGACCGAATCGACGATCGTCGACATCGGCCTCTTCATCATCGACGTCTCGCAGGTCGACGCCGTCGACAACACCTACCGAATCCAGGGGCTGCTCGACCTGGTCTGGTGTGATCCGCGCCTAGCCTTCGATCATCAGGCCGTGGGCGAGACCGAGAAGCTCTACCTCGAAGAGAGCGCCGCGCGAAAAATCACCGAGATCTGGTGGCCCGATCCCGACTTCGTGAACCAGACCGATCCGCGCGATACCGAGAACATGGTGCTCGTGATCCGCAGCGACGGAACCGTCGACTACCAAGAGCAGTTCGTCGCGACCCTGAAGAGCCGCTTCGACCTGCACCGCTTTCCGTTCGATCGCCAGCAGCTGCGCGTCGAGATCGAGTCCTTCGTCTGGACCGCGCACACGATGCGCTTCCACGAGGAGACCGGGAAGATCGGCTTCGACGACAAGTTCGAGATCCCCGAATGGAACGTGCTTTCGGTGAACTCATCCATAATCTCGCAACAGGAGATACGCGACCGCGACGTCTTCTCGGAGTTCGTGCTCGAGATCGAACTGCAGCGGCGCCCCGGCTACTACATCTGGAAGCTGATCGTTCCGCTCGCGCTGCTGGTCATCACCTCGTGGATCGTCTTCTGGCTGACCGACTGGCTGGTGAACCGCCGCCTTGGGCTCGCGTTCCGGGGCGTGTTGATCGTGGTGGCCTTCCAGTTCGTGATCACGGGAGACCTGCCCAAGGTGCCGTACCTGACGTTCATGGACGCCTTCCTGATGCTCTCGTTCGTGATGATGCTGCTCACGATCGGTCAGAACACGGTCGTGAGCCATTACTACCTGAAGGAGCAGCAGCCGCGCGCCCACCGGGTGGATGCGGTCTCCCGCTGGCTCTTCCCGCTGCTCTATGTCTCCGGGGTCGCGGGGCTGATCGCGCTCTACGGAATCGCACCTGCGGGTTGATCACGCCCGCCCGGGAAAGGAATCACCAGTAGACGACAGCAGGTGAGAGGTTCAAACTGCGCTCTGAACTCGACCGGTGCCGGACAGATCACGCTGAACTCCTGCCCTGCAGCGCCAGCACCGGGAAGCGGTCTGGCGCACCCCAAGGGCGCTCTCAGGCCCGACCGCCACCAGGCCGGAAGAAGAAAATTCGAGCCGAAACGATGACCTCAGGCCGGAAAGGATTTCAATTGATCGATCTTATGCGTCGATTCCGTCCGCTCTTTCTCGCTTCCGGATTTCTCGCTGTCCTGGCTTGCGCCTCTCCGATGCGCATCCATACCGACCGGGATTCCAGCGCCAATTTCAGCGCCTATCGCACCTTCGCGTGGATCGGGCCAGGGCCCCTGGCCCGGGCCAAGCAGGGTTCCGAGAACAAGAGCGCCGTGAGCGCCCTCGATGACAAGCGAATCCGGGGCGCCGTGAACCGCATCCTCGAGGCCCGTGGCTATCGACTCGTCGCCAAGCCGGCGGAAGCCGACCTCGTCGTGGCCTACAGCGTGGGAGCCGAGGACAAGGTGCGGGTACACGAAACCCCGATGATGGGGCCGATCTATCCCTATCCGGCGAGCTATCGGTACGGCGCCTGGTACGGCGGATCGACGGTGAGCGTCCAGCAGTACACGCAAGGCACGCTGACCCTGGAGTTCTACGCTCGCAAGACCGAGCAAGCGGTCTGGGTGGGCTGGGCGTCCAAGCGCCTCTCTCGGAGTGACGATTCGCAGGAACTCATTTCCGAAGCCGTTACGAAGATCCTGGCAAATTTCCCGTCCAGGCCCAGAGGCTGAAGCGCTCGACCCGCGGGAACCAGGCGTCCACCAGCGAGTCGAAGCCGGATTCGCGGAAAAGCAACTCGGTCATTCTTCTATCCTCCGGGCGGAGGCCGGATTCCAGTGCAGGATCTCGTTTCGTGGTCGACTGCCCGGGGAGTGAGTTTCGTCCGGGTCGGCTGGGTGGACAGCGGCGGCGTCTTGCGTGTCGCGGCCCAGACGCTGAGGCACCTGGCCTCGACGCTGGAGAACGGCCTCCCCATGGTCCCGGCCGTCCAGGCAGCCCTGCCCCTCGACGGTGTGGCCGAGGACGCTGAACTCGGTGCCGTCGGCCAGGTCTGGCTGGTTCCCGACCTCGACACGGCGCGGGTTCTCCCCTGGGAACCGAATCACGCGAGTTGCCTGGGCCGCTTCGTGGAAACCGGCGGAACTCCCTGGGCCCATTGTCCACGGGCAGCCCTCGACCGCGCCGTCGCGGCGCTCGCCGCGCGGGGACTCGTCCTGCAGGCCGCCTTCGAGCACGAATTCATGCTCCTCCAGCGCGTGGACGGTCGGCTGCGCCACTTCGAGGACTCCGGCTACGCGAGTGCCCACGGTCTCGACCACGCCGGGCCGATTCTCGACCGCATGGCATCGGCCCTCGAAGATCAACGCGTCTTCGTCCGGGCCGTCCTGAAGGAGGCGGGGCGCTCCCAGTTCGAATTCTCCACCGAGCACGGCGGTGCGCTCGAGGCGGCAAACAGCTTCTGCGTCGTGCGCGAGACGGTCGGAGCGATCGCCGCGGCGGAAGGTCTCGTCGGGACGTGCTTGCCGCTCGTCTTCGAGACCGAGGCAGGCAACGGCTGGCACCTGCACTTCAGCCTCTGGCGTGACGGTAAAAACCTGACCGGACAGGGCGACCGGCTGGGGAGCGAGGCGGAGGCCTTCGTCGCCGGCATCTTCGATCACCTGCCCGCACTGCTCAGCCTGACGGCCGCATCGCCGAACTCTTTCCGGCGCATTCGCCCGGGCGCATGGTGCGGCGCCTTCCGCGCCTGGGGCTACAACCACAAGGAGGTGCCGCTGCGCGTTCCCACCGAGCGCCACGGGGCGCCAACCAACGTAGAGTTCAAGAGCTGCGATGCGACGGCGAACCCGTATCTCGCACTGGCGGGCGTGATCGCAGCCGGCATCGACGGAATCGACCGCGCACTCGCGCTGCCGGAGCCCATCGATCGGGATCCGGCGCTCCTGTCGGAAGCCGAGCAGAGGACCCGGGGCATCGATCCACTTCCCAAGAGCCTGGGCGAAGCGCTCGACCTGCTACGCGCCGACACCGCCCTCGAGGCCATGCTCGGGGCGCCGCTGATGCGCTCGTATACAGCCGTGAAGCGGGCCGAGATCGACGCACTGGAAGGGGTCGCTTTCGACGAAGAGGTCGCCCGGCTGGCCGAGATCTATTGACACCGAGCGTGGCGATCTTCGTGTTCGATTGCGAGAGGCGGGGCCGCAACCAGCTCCGGTGCCTCGGCAATGGCTTCAGCACGCTCGAACCCATCGCGCTACACGCGGTCATGGTACGGTCGAAGCACTCGTCCGGTTCGGGGGATTCGGACGAACACCCCGGGCCCGACTTCTGCTTCCCGTCCGAATGACGGCCCCCGGCACTTCCGTAGTCCATTCGCCCGCGCCTGAGGTCCCAGGACCGGGGAGCGATCCGCTCACGCGCCGGGTCTGAGCCGAGCGAGCCGAGAAGCAAGTTCCACAAGAAACGCGCCCGACTTGCCGATGGATTCCCGAAGGGGACCTCGGCATGGAACGGATCGCGCTCTCGCTGGTGATGCTCATGGGCTGCCTCGGGCTGCTCGCCGCGACCCCTGCCGGTCACTCGCCCGTCGGTGCACTGCCCGGACTGGGCGCGCTCGTCCAGCCGGTCATGACGATCCAATCGGTGCGGATCGAGGATCTCGGGAACGCGCGCAGCCCGGAACGTGTCCGCCGCAGTCTGAGGCGCCTCGAACGAGTCCAGCGGAGCCTCGATCCAGGGCGCTGGGCCCGTCGCCTGCGGCGCGCCGAAAACCGCTACCTCGCCTGGCAGCGCGAAACCTTTCCCGGGCTGTAAGGCTTCGCAAGGCCCGTCTCCTGCCAAACGCTTTACGTCTCCCCCCATCCGTCGGGGCCCGAACGTTGCGCAATCCGGGTTCACCGGTTCTGTTGGCCTGGATCGGCGGAACCGAGGGAACCGGAGCCGCGCGTGGGCCTCTGCGCGCTCCCGGGACACTTCGCCGCCGGCGCAGTTCTTGCGTTGAAGCAGGTGCGGGGCCAGCTGAGTGTCTGGACCCACGTGCTTGCCGGTCTTGATCGAAGTAAATTGGAGGTGTCGGAAATGGCGATCCGTACGGCTTGGAGAGAGAACAGGATGGGCACTGGAGACGAGCCGCCGGTCACCCCGGAGATCGACGACGACATGCGGCTCGGGCTTCGCCTGCTGGCCAAGCTGGCTCGCATCGCCGAGCAGGCGTGTCAGTCCACCGGCGTCAGCCTGCCCCAGTACCGGCTGCTCTCGGAGATCGCGGCAGGCCCGAGCCGTGCCAGCGATCTGGCGAACCGGCTCGGGGTGAGCCGCCCGACCCTGACGTCCCTGGTCAACGGGCTCGAACACACGGGGCTCCTGGTGCGCACACCGGTGAAGTCAGATCGCCGCGGGATCGCGCTCTGCGTCACAGACGAGGGCCTCGGCGCGCTCTCCCGCGCGGAGACGGCACTCGCCGGGCGCCTGACCAGCCTCGCGAGCAGGACGCACATCCCCGACGTCACCGATCTCGCCCGCCACATGAGCGGCGTCCTCGCGCAGCAAGCCGCATCGCCGGAGAAACCGAAGAGGGACGAGCGCGGCTCTGGGGACCCGAAGTTCAAGCTGCGTTTCCCCTCCGCCGGCTGAGTAGACACGCGCTCCCGGTAAACCGGACGGAGACCCTTCCCCGGCCCCGACACGCACGGACTCGGGGCCAGCAAGCGCCGCACGTCGGGTTCAGGAGCGAACCGTGCCGAACCGCCATCCACTCGCAAGCCCACCGGCAACGAGGAACAGAGTGGCGAACACGAGCAGGCCCCACGGGCTCATGCCCGGCACCGGCGGCGGGGGGGGGGGCGGGGGCGTAGGCGCTGCCATCGGTGTCAAGTCGTCGAAGGTGCGACTCGGATCCAGGACGAGGGCGTAGACGGCGGCATCGGTTGCACCCGAAGCGAGGATCGAGGCGATGTCAATGGCTCCGATCACGCCCCCGCGTCCCGAGAACACCATGCGCCCGGCACCATCACTCCGAATCCCATCGATCTCGAGACCCAGCAGGCCCAACCCATCGGCGGCGCCCGCCGCGACCTGTGCTGGGCTGATGAAGAACGGAGACGTGCCACCCGGCGACACAGCGGGCATAGCGGCGACCGGGTCGTAGGCGATCACCTCTCCCGTGACGATGTTGATTCCAAAGAGGAGATCGGAGAACGAGTCGTAGTCGAGTTCGTCGGCTCCCCCAGCTGCAACGCTTCCGCTCAGGCCGGGGAGTTCGATGAAGGGTTCGAGCCCATCCCACACACCTCCCGCGGTCAGCCCGATGCTCACCAACCACCGATCCGGAGGCGAATTGAAATCTTCGGCAAAGAAGAAGAGTCGCAGCCCTCCGGCTCCCCCCAGGTCGACCATCTCGAGCCCCTCGAACTTCTCGAGTGCAGAACCCATGAAGAAGCCCGTGACCGCGGCGCCATCGAAGACCAGTTCTTCCGCGCCGCCCGCGAAGGCCCTTCGAATGATGCGGTGATCGGGCGTACTTCCGAAGCCGAACTGATTCTCTACGTAGTAGAAGTGCGTCGCCGTGAAAGAACCGACGAAGGCCAGGAGTTAGGTGTCGGCAGCGGAGTCGACGCGTCGATGAGGTCGGTATCGGAAATGAAGTCGGTCAGCACCGTCCCGGTCGATACGTTGAAGCGCCCGATCTTCCGCGGAGGCATCCCCACCACAACCTCGGTGCTGTCCGTGCCCGGGACGAAGTCGATTCCATCGAGAGACAACATCCGGGGATCCGTGACCGCAATGGTCGTCACGCCGCTCATGGGAACGGCGGTGTCGAGTTCGACCCGGAAGATCACGTCCGAGCTAGCTGCCTCACCGGTGACGTAGGTAACGGCGGTCACAGCTTGGGCACTGTCCGCCCAGGTCCCGATCGAGAACAGGAAAGCCGCGAAGGACCCCAACAGGGCCTGGGAGAATCGAACCGCCGCCGGGACAGGTCGTGGCTATTGGGCGGGTCTACTCGTCGGATTCAGCCGCATTAACAACACCACGACCGCTTCGGGCAGCGTGAGGAGGACATGAGGATTCATCTCGTTCACCTCCTGTCACCTTGAACGAAAACCCTACGCCCATTACGGGCGGGACTGCTAGGGAAATATCGACTCGCCCAGCCAAATCCTCCCCACGAGCCTGCACCCGGCGTTCCTGGAGAGCCGGCTCCACACCACACGCTTTTCTCTGATCGTTTATGCTTCGAAGTACTTCGACGGGCGAAGTCGTCTACATGCACCCGATCCCAAGCCCCGGGGGAGGTTCTCGAGATGAAGGTCGGATACTTCGGACTCAACCAGGGTCCCTTCTGCCAGCCCGAAAACATGGCGCGGCTCCTCCACCGACTGGAGCACTCGGGCTTCGAGTCGGTCTGGACCGGCGAGCACGTCGTGCTCATGGATCCCCAGGAAGCACCGTCTCCCGTTCCGCCGGAAACGCCCTTTCTCGACACGATCGCGGCCCTGTCTTTTGCAGCGGCGCACACGGAGCAGCTGAAGCTCGGCTCGGGGATCATTCTCCTGCCGCAGCGCAATCCGGTGGTGCTCGCCAAGGAACTGGCCGGCGTCGACGTACTCTCGGGGGGGCGCCTGCTCTTCGGGGTGGGGGTCGGGTACGTGCCTCGCGAGTTCGAGACGATCGGCGTGCCCTACACGGAACGCGGCGCCCGCATGAGCGAACACATCGAGGTCATTCGAACGCTCTGGACTGAGGAACGCCCGACCTTCAAGGGCCGCTTTAGCTCGTTTTCCGGCATCCAGTCCCACCCCCATCCCGTTCAGACTCCCCATCCGCCGATTCTCGTGGGCGGCATGTCGGACGCCGCGCACCGCCGCGCGGTGGCGCAGGGAAACGGGTGGTACGGCTTCTTCCAGGATCTCGATGCGACGGCGGCCGCTTTGCGCGCGCTCGACGAAGTCGCCCGGAAGGTCGATCGCCCGGCAGACCTCGGCCGGCTCGAGATCAGCGTCACGCCTCCCGGACCCGTCGATGCCGAGACGGCTCGCCGCTACGAAGACCTCGGCGTCGACCGCCTGATCCTGATGCGCAGCATCCGGGACATGGGGCCGCGGTCGGATGACGAGACGCGGAACACGGTACTGGCCTTCGTCGAAGAAACGGCGAGCGAATTGAAACTCGCCTAGTGAACCTTTGCCGCGGGCCTATTTTCCCTTGAATACAGGCTTTCGCTTTTCGATCCACCAGGCTCGCGCGCCTTCCTCGTAGTCCTCGGTCTTGAAGCCGTGGACGAGCGCCGCGTCCTCGCGCTCCACCTGGGTTGCGATGCTCGTTTCGTGCAGGCCCCGATAGATGAGTCGCTTGGTCAGCTCCATCCCAATCGGACCGTTTCCGGCGATCTTCCGGGCGAACTCCATGGCTGTGTTCATGACCTCTTCGGGGGGCACCGCCCGGTTGACCAGGCCGATCCGCTCCGCCTCGATCCCGTCGACGAGGTCGCCGGTCATCAACAGTTCGCAGGCCTTCGTCAGTCCGACGATGCGAGGCAGGGTGTAGGTGATGCCGCCTTCGGGCGGCAGGGCATAGCGGTGGGTCGAGGCCATTCCGAAACTCGCGTCCGTCGCGATCACGCGCAGGTCGCACGCCATCGCGAGGGCAAAGCCCCCGCCGACGGCCGGACCGTTGATCGCCGCGATCGTCGGCTTCTCCAGCTGGCTCACCTCGACGCCGAACCAGCCGATCGGCTCCATGCGGTGGCGTCGACTCTCTTCCTCGACCGCGCCGGGAACGGGCTTTCCCATGGCGAGGGCAATCAACATCTCGGTGTCGGCCCCGGTGCAGAACCCGCGACCCCGACCGGTGAGGACGAGAACCCGGACATCGTCGTCGCGGCGGACCTCTTCGATCGCCCTCGAGAAGGATTCGAGCATCTTGCCCGTCATCGCGTTGAGCTTCTCCGGGTTGTCGAGCGTGATCGTCGCGATCTGATCCGCCTTCTCGTACGTCAGGTCGTGATACCCCATCTTTTCTCCATGGCTGTGCGGTCGAGAGTCTTCCGGCTCAGGCCGAATTCAAACGACCTCGAATTCGTGCAGCCCGGACTCCTCCCGTTGCTGCTTGTAGGTCCTGAAATCTCCAGGGAACAGAAAGGGCGTGTGCCCTGCCGGTGTCCGGTAGTAGCTGTTGCAGGAATCGACACCCCACGAAAAATGCTCCCGCTCGGTGCAGATCCAGTCGTTGTAGGCGCGCCATTCGCTCTCCTTGACGTCGATCGCGCGTATTCCGGCCGCTTCCTTTTCCCGCAGGATCCTCACGATGCAGCCCACGTTGGCTTCCGCTGAGTCGAAGAACGAAGCCGTGGGAACCAACGAGTTGGGACCCAGGGCGAAAAAGTAGTTGGGGAAGCCCGGTACCGCGAACCCCTTGAAGGCTTCCGGGGCTTCGGCCAGGCGCTTTCCGAGCGATTTCCCGCTCGTGCCAACGATCTCGATCCGGTCGAAATCCATCACCTTGTAACCCGTGCAATAGATGATCACGTCGGCTTCGAGGTTCTCGCCCGCTTCGGTCACGATGCCTCGCTCGTATACCGTCTTCGCCGCCGCGGGGACCAGGGTCACGTTATCGCGCTGTAGCGCCGGGTAGAACCAGTCCGACATCAAGGGCCTCTTGCACCCGAAGCGCGAGCTGGGCCTCACCAATTCCCGAAGCGACGGGTCTTCGATGGATTTCTCGAGGTGCTTGCGCCCCATCGCCTCCACGCGCTTCTGCGTCTTGTGGCCCAGCAGGAATGCACCGGAGGCGAGGTGCATGATCTTTCGGTGGAAGTCGCGGTGAAGCGCCTGCAGGGCGTCGATGCGCAAAAGCGCGCGTTTGGGCGCCGAATACGGCTTACGCCTCCGCGGAAGGATCCAGTTCGGCGTGCGCTGGAGCACGTGGAGACGGGCTGCCACCTTCGCAACCTCCGGCACGATCTGCACGGAAGCGGCGGCGGATCCGACCACAACGACGCGCTTGCCCTCGAGCGGGACGTCATGGTTCCACTCGGTCGAGTGCCACGAATCGCCTTCGAATCTGTCCATTCCGCCGAGGTCCGGGTACAGCGGCGTGTGCTGATTGCCCATGGCGTTGACCACGACGTCGAACTCGAATTCCTCGCCCGCGTCACTCGCGAGTACCCACGTTCCGTCACCCTGGTACCGGGCCGAGACGATGCATGTGTTCAAGCGAACGTGCGGGTCGAGCCCGAACTGCGTCGCGCAGCGCTGCAGGTAGGCCTCGATCTCCTGCTGCTCGGCAAAGGAGTGCGTCCAATCGGGCCGGGTCTCACCCGAAAAGGTGTACGCAGCAGCCTTCACGTCACAGGCAAGCCCGGGATACGAGTGCTGGTGCCAGGTCCCGCCGACCGAAGCCGCCTTCTCGAAGACCGTGAACCGGCTGAATCCCCGGGCTAGAAGCTCTCGGCCCGCCACGATCCCCGTAGGTCCGGCTCCAATTACCGCGACCCGCAAATCTTTCTTGTCGGCCATGCGAACCTTCTGAATCTTTTTCAGACCAGGAAGAGGAATCGGAGCAATGCGCTGGCCTGCTCCGATTGATCGTTATAGGGGCAGCGCTCCGCAGGTCTCGTTTCGGACGCTGGCTTCGTGGCATTGTGTCATACTTCTCGACACGGAGGCTCCCATGGCAACCCAGAACTCCGCGGACGCAACGACCACAGGGCTGGGCGCCCCGCAACTCGACGCGTCCAGCGATGCGGCGGCGGGCGCTTTCGCCGAACTGGCGGCGCAGATCCGTGAGATCGAGGCCAACTACATCGGTTCCCATCGCGACATGGACACACCCGAAGGCCGGTCCGCCGGGCGTTACCTGCTCGCGAACGCGCTTCAGCACGGCTTCCAATGCTGTTTCGACGTGGACCCCAAGCGCCCGGTCTTCCACCGCTGGTTGAGCCCGACCAAGAAGCTCCTCGGCGACAACCCCGACGCGCTCTACTACGGCGCCATCACCGACCCCGCAGGCACCTACCGCATTCGCGGCAACGTCCACGGCGCCTGTTACACGTCGTTCAGCGTCGAGGCCGGGGCGGCCGAAGGGCACATGTCGAAGGGCGTGATCTCGACCCTGAACGACACGGAGTTCAACGTGGCGGCGGACGGCAGCTACGAGATCATCGCAAGTCCCGAACCGCAGCCGAACAACTGGCTACGACTCGAACCGGGCGCCGGCTCCATCACGACCCGCCACTACTGGGAATGGGAGCGGAGCGCGGCAGCAGACCCGACCTTCCACGTGCCCCTCTGGATCGAACCCGTCGAGAATCCGGGGCCGGCAGCACCGATGGACGATGCCGCGGTGGCCGCGGGTATCCGCCGGGTGATCAACTTCGCGCGCGCCCTGACGGTCGACTTCCCGGACCTCTCCCCCGAGGTGATGCCCGCGTGGGTTTCCAGCGAGGTCAACCGCTTCGACAACTCCGCATACGACGAAAGCAACACCGAAATCGGCTACGCGGCGAAGGACAACGCCTACCTCCAGACCCGTTATGAGCTCGAACCGGACCAGGCATTGGTGATGCGGGGCCGTTTTCCGCGCTGCCGCTTCGCGAACGTGGTTCTCTGGAACCGCCGCCTGCAGACGCCTCCGTACCGGTACCGCCGGGTCTCGCTGAACCGACGCCAGGTCTGCTGCGCGGCGGACGGCAGCTTCGAGATCGTCGTGGCCCACCGCGACCCCGGTGTTGCGAACTGGATCGACACGGCCGGCATGCGAGACGGGATGATCTTCTGGCGCTTCCTGCTTCCGGACGAGCAGACGCCGCCGATCGATGCCGAAGTGGTGGCCGTCGGCTCGCTGGGCTAGCGCCGCGCCTGCCGGTGGCCCCGAAGGGGCCCCGGGGCCCGCCTCGCGTCAGAAATAGTACGGCGCCAGGCGGTCCAGCAGGTCCTGGACCGGCGCGATCTTCTCGTCCATGAACGCGGTGGTCATGACCCCGGATCCGTACCGTTTGGCTTCCCGGACCTGGGACCGGATCTTCTTCGCGATGGGGAGAGTCACCTCGTAGCCCTCCCCCGCCTCGGTCCGGGAGCGCAGCTGCCGCGTGGACGTCTTGAGGCGGTTGACGGCCTCCCAGAGGCCCGTGGCGTTGCGGCCGCCCCGCTGGGTCGCCGCAGCGAGGTGCGGCTCGCGTCGAAGTGTTTTATCGAGGGCCTGGGTCGCGTCGGCCAGCTCGGCGGCCAACGACGTCACCGCCGCCTGGTCCCACGCCTTTCGCGCTCCGGCAGCCGGCGCCACCACGAATGCGAGGGCCAGAACGCAGAGCGGAACCCCCAGGCTGACCATGCTCCGTCGGAAGTCAAATTTCATGTCGCCCACCCGTAGCTGAGGTCGTGTCATGGCGCTCCGCTCGGGAACGCCGCCGCCAGCATACCCGACATCGCGCGCGAAGCGGCCTGGAGCGCGCGGCAGGCCGCGACCTACAACTTCACGCGTACACCCAGAGAGATCATGCGTCCCACCGGCGCCCGGTAGGTTTGGGTCGCATCCAGCGCGTTTCGGGAAAGGAAGGCATAGAGCCTCTTTCGCCAGCGCGTCATTCCCTTCGCCGGCGTGATGACCAGATCGTTCGAACCGATGAAGAAGGTGGTCTTCTCCGGATCGTACTCGAAGCCTTCGACTCCGAGATTCCCCAACACCGCGGGCACATTCGGCTGTTGCATGTAGCCGTAGTGAGCATTGACACGCATCGCCCCGGTCATGAGAGGCATCACTTCGATTCGGCGGTCGGCGGAGACTCGGGGGACGGCTTCGGTCACGACCGAAAAGATCACCACGTTTTCGTGGAGGACGCGATTGTGGATCAGGTTTCGGATCAGCGTCCGCGGAATGCCGGAAATCTCAGGGTCGAAGAAGACCGCCGTCCCATGAACACGGGCCGGCGGATCTTCGGCCAGGGACTCGAGCCACTGACCCTCGCTCGAGCGAAGGCTCTCGAGTCGCTCCAATTCCAGCTTTCGACCCTTTTTCCACGTCGTGAGAACCCCGAAAATCAAAAGGCTCACGACAAGAGGAACCCAGCCACCTTCGGGAACCTTGACGATGTTCGCGAAAAAG
>Ga0310342_100000851_pt1 | contig 18200 bp, 16 predicted proteins | sample S15DNA20500_MG_FD_206155 | JGI IMG/M metagenome (GOLD analysis project Ga0310342, IMG submission 206155) | Marine microbial communities from station ALOHA, North Pacific Subtropical Gyre - S1503-DNA-20-500_MG | ecosystem: Environmental > Aquatic > Marine > Oceanic | place: Pacific Ocean: North...
CCATTCTGTTACCTGGGACCCAAACCCCGACATAGAGAACACTTCCGCTCACCAGGCACAGGGTCAGCTGGCGAGCGACGCATTCAGGGCGGGCGCTCAAGTACTCTCACGCATGGGGTTATCGTTAGAAGGCTGGCTGAATCATCCGCAACTGGCCGAACTGGCGGACTTCGCCAAGGCCGTACCCGACTTGACCATCATCTTGAACCACGTCGGAGGCCTGATGCGGATTGGCCCATACGCCAACAGGGACGACGAAGTGTTGGCCGAATGGCGGAGTGGGCTGGCGGCAGTGGCGGCTTGTCCTAACGTTGTCATTAAACTGGGTGGGCTTGGGATGCCGCGCGCTGGGTTCGGCTGGCATACCAGAGACATACCCGTTGGATCTGAAGAGCTGGCTGCCGACATAACTCCAATCATGAACTACTGCATAGATCAATTCGGCCCGGACCGGTGTATGTTCGAAAGCAACTTCCCGCCGGATAAGCTGTCATTCTCCTACAACGTGATGTATAACGCCTTCAAGCGTTTGTCTCAAAGTTACTCGACCACCGAACGAGCCGCGATGTTCCACGACACCGCGGCTCGTGTCTACCGGATAGATGTCTAAAATGTCGTCACGGTGGGTGAGGCTGACCACTACAGGTTAAGAGGTGGTCATTTGTTACATTGACAGCATTTGTCATCTAGAGAGGAGCGTAAAAATTAAAGCTATCGTAGGCGAGAAGAGGTTCTTTCAATGCTAAACACATTCTCTGGAAACACCCACTTTACTGAGGTTGACCTAGACTTCCTGATAGGGGAGGCGGTCCCTCAGGCGTCGAACAAGGTAAGGCTAAGGCAGATGATTCTAGAGGAGCAAGAATTTCGCCAAGCCATTGTGGGAGACGAAAGGGTTTTTCAAAGGGTGATCAGCGATGCGGAGGTCATGGTCAAGTTATCTCCCGCCTTGTATTTCGAGATTCTGCTGCGAAAGGCTTCTAAAGAGCTGCATCTGTCGACCTATACCGTGGAGAGAATAGGAAAAGAGACCATTCCTGTTTTCGATACCTCGGGTGTGACAGCACTGATGGAGCAGCCCCGAGTGCTGGAATACCTGGCGCAGATGCTAGCCTCGTTCACCGTCATAGAGAGCCAGGTAAGGCGGGTCAGGGTGCGGCGCGGCATCTGGAGGAGAATCCGGCATAATGACATGGACATCGACAGCTTGATGCACCTCTGTTCGGCCGCCGATGAAGAGAATCGTCTGGGCTATTATAAGCGGATTGCCGATGTATGTCTCTTCGTTTCCAGCGTCTTCCAGGAGCACTCTTATTTTGGCCAAGGGGGCGGCGAGTCCACCTTCCCCGCCTCGAGACGCATGAGGCGGAGTATGGAGGACTATGAGTGGGAGGGGAAGCGTTTCTACGGTCTGGCAGAGAGTCACCCTGCTGCCAGATTGGCAGGGCTTTCCGGTATTTTTGGGGTATTGCGAGAACAGTTTATCTATGCTAGGAAACCTTTACGTTTCATTGCTAGCCAGTACCTGCACTCAAGCAGGGCCAATGTATTCGGGAGTCCACCTCAATAGTTGTAACAATGGCATGCCGACGCCGTCTAAGTTGATACCGTCAGAGAGAAGTCCGTGGTGGCTATCCGGGCCAAGGAAGCTTTCCAGCCAGTCTTTGAAGTAACCACCACGTGCCCCGGTAGTGGAATTGTGATTATAATGTCAGTGTATTGTAGTCGTTGCTACGCCAATTCCTACTTCGCCGCCGCCACTTACCATTGCTTCGTAGTCACGTTGACCGCAGAAGTATCTGTGCCCTGTGCCTTTGGATCGATCCCCTTCTTGGTGGCCTAGTTGACAATATTCGTTAGCCACAGCTTTGATCAGTTCGAGGAGAGGTGCCACCTCATCGTCACAGGCCATCACTGGTCCCGCTCTAAATCCCGGTCCTTTGGCCAATGCTTCGTGCCGATCAATTGGTAGCCACTGGTTGTTTCTACCTTGTCATCGAGCACCTGGCAGACGAGGTCTCCGGCCTCTAGCGCCCGCTGTGCTTAATTGAAGAAATTGGCCACTAGTCCGGCAACTTTGTTAAGTGCATACGGGTGCCCCGGCTGGTGGCAGTGTCGAAATACAATACCTGCTGGCCGATGGAGTTGGTGCGAGGCGCGTCGCCGACGAACCGAATTCCCCGGTTCTGGCACTGGAGGATTGCTGAGTTGATATCGGCCACCGCATAGCCCACGTGGTCCATGGTCTGAACTTTGCCGCCCAGAGTACTTTTGTCCCCTGGCTCAATCAGCTCAACTTGCACCTGCGCGAAGTTGACGAAAGCATTGCGACCACCGTTTGCGGTAGCGCCCCCACCAACATGCACACCGTCCAGCTTCTCCAGGTACCAGGCAATGGTGGAATCCAAGTCTTCCACAAGGTACCCGGCGTGGACTATCTCGTCAATGGGAAGCCCGTGACCGAAGTCGCTGGTATTGGACCTTGGAGTATTCTGGGTCAGGTGGACGAGGATACCGTTGGTGGTGGTGGAGTCGATCATCAGCACCTCTTGTCCCATGACGTTAGTGGATGGGGATTCGGCTACAAACTTGAAGCCTTTAACCTTCAGTTCCTCTATCTCCTTGAGAATATCGGGCACAATATAGCCCACGTGGTGCATCGTTAAAGCGTCTTTGGGCAGGTTGCCGTTGTCAGTAGGCTCGATCAAGTCTACCTCCACTTGGCCGAAGCGAAGGATAGCGTTTCGGCCGATAGCCAGTGGACCGCCACCGACCTTTTTTCCACCGAAAGTCTTTTCAAACCACGCGACAGTTTCATCCAGGTCGGCTACCAGGTATCCGATGTGTTGTATCCGCTCGATCATAGTTGCTCCTCCACATTTGCTTCATCGTCTAGACCGTACTTTATCACGCGAATCGAACGGAGGTGTGGCGAGAGCAATGGACACAGCACACACTTTGCAGGAATGGTTAAAGAAATACCAAGACCCAGAGAAATCAACGTCGTCCTGACTCATAATAAAATAAATGGCGGCAAAATGGGGATCCAAAGAAGGGCTCTATAACGATCTACAGGGCCCTTTTATATTTGAGAAGTGGTGCGCTTGGGGAGATTCGAACATGCGTCCTCTGCCTTCGCAGGATTGAATAATCAAAACCCCATGATTAGAACTGCGTCGGGTAGAACGTACAACACCAAACTAGAGGTCTATCTTGTATACCTTAACGGCAGTGTCATGAAATAATGCCGCCCGTTCTGAAGATGAGTAGCCGCTCGAAAGTCGCTTGAAAGCATTAAACAGCACATTATATGAAGAAGACACTTTATCAGGTGGGAAGTTGCTTTCAAACATGCACCGGGCTGGTCCGAATTGATCAATGCAGTAAGTCATTAAAGGTGACAAAGCTTTTGCGAGCTCTTCCGAACCGATGGGTTTGTCCCACGTATGCCAATCGAATCCATAACGAGGTTGTCCTACCCCACCTAGTTTGAGATATATATTTGGGCATGCAGCTACAGCCGTTATACCGGTTCTCCATTCTGGTAACACCTCATTGTCCTTATTAGCATATGGCCCAACCCTGTATAAGCCTCCAATATGATTTAAAACTATGGTCAGATCAGGAACCGTGTTGGCAAAAGCAGCTAGTTCAGGTAGTTGCGGAAAATATATTGTGTTTTCCAAGATTAATCCCTTACGGGCCAGCAATTGGGCCCCTACCTTGAAATTTGCATCGGCTAGTATCCCCTTCTCTGCTCTATTTTCCACATCAGGGTGGGGATCCCATGTGGCGGCGCGTCGAACACCTCGAAATCGGTTAGGGCTCGCGGCCTGTAAGGCTTCCAAAATCGGTTCAACAGCCTCTCCTAGGCTGATATCCGCAGCACCAATAATTGCGGCCGCTGCTTGAGTAGGTCCGTACAACCCGCTGGCACTGGCCGCTGCTAGTCCTTGAACAAACTCTACTTCACCGACCGAACGCAAATTCTCGACACCGTCTGTCCGATACATAGATCTGGCTTCGACAAAAACCGTAGAACGTACGTTGTGCCCACTATTAACGTCCGCAGCCAATTCGTGCAGCAGGTACCTGTCATATGGAATACGTTCTACTCGTAAGTCCCAAAAGTGGTGATGGGGATCGCAAATGGGCATTTCCGGCTCTAAGGTCGATTCTTGGGTCAATGCAAGCCAGTCATTTCCTCCGTAAGGCATAGGATTCTCCTTTTCAATCTGCCAAATGATGATGCTTATTGAGGTTGGTTGGTTAAGGTTTATATCCTACTGCGGTCCCTATACCAGCAATAAAAGTTATAATTGTTCCGTCGTAATAGCGTGAGATAGATTCTATGATTTCTTTAAACAGTTGGTCTCTATGTTCTTGGGGAACTTTGTCTATCAACTGGGGGTATAACGCACCTCCAACTTTGCGGACTTCCCAAAATTCTTCTGGAGTCCCGTGCCATGGCCAGGGAACATCTAGATATTTCTCTTGAATATGCGCAAACCCGGCCTTCTCAAAAGTATCTTGTAGGCTACCTGGTTCCGCGAATCTTAAAGGATGGATATCATCGGGACCTGGCACCGGAACTGAGATATATTTCCTGAAAGGTTCTAACAGGCTCGATTGCCATAAGCTACGTTGCTCAGAACCCTGGACTATAGAGACAAACTTACCACCAATTTTAAGAACACGGTTAACTTCGTTTAGAGCCTCAACGGGTTCCGGAAAAAACATCATGCCCATCCGGCAAGTAACTAAATCGAACGTTTCATCATCGAAAGGTAAAGATTGAGCCGATGTAGCCTCGAACGAGAGATTTGTTAGTCCAATCGTTTTAGCTTCTGCTTTAGCTAATTCAAGGGATCCTGCGGATTGATCTGTTGCGGTGACATGTCCACCAGAGCCTATAATGCTTGCTATGTCTAGGGCAGGAACACCTGATCCGCTTGCGAGGTCAAGAACATTCAAGCCTAGTTGTAGATTGCTGAGTTCAATCAGTACGGTAGTAGCTGCTTGGCCCTGTTCCCGTGATTTGGTGTCATATAAGATTCTTCGTTCTAGGTTCTCAATATACTTTTCGGACTTTGGCAAGGGTTCTAAATTATTGTTGTTTGACATAAGGTGGCCTAATAATGCAATTAGTGGTTGCGGTTGTTTGATATAGTTGAGAGCAAATTATAGCTAATCAGCAACCAACTTTGATAAATCGGATCTTGATTCGTCCCTGATATAGGATAGTATTACAAAAGCAAAAAGAAAAGGGCCCTGTAACGATCTACAGGGCCCTTTTCTTTTTGAGAAGTGGTGCGCTTGGTGAGATTCGAACTCACGGCCTCTGCCTCTGCCGAATTGAATAACAGAACTTAAGGATGGTATTCGTGAGCCTGTCATTGGCAGCTTTCTCGTGTCGAGTAGCCGTAATAATCGTCGCTAAGATCAGTCCTCTAGGGGATTCTTGACAGGTTTTGACGGGCCAGAGTACGCTCTGCGCATCCACCTCACTATGGGGGCCTAGTTTGCCTGAGGAGCTCAGGATTAAAGGAGAGAGCTTATGTATAGAGTGCCGGACATCGATGAAATGGTGGCTGTTGCCAAGGAGCTAGGTATCCACTTAGGGCCTGATGAGGCCGTATTGTACCGAAAACATTTGATGGAACAGATGGAACAGTTGGATAGTTTCGTTCAGACAAGATTAGAAGAGGATAAACCTCCTCTTTACTCCCCCGCCCGTGAACCAGGATATAGACCGAGTCTAGAAGAGGATCCTCTCAACGCCTGGATATGGAGGTGCCATATTAAAGGTGAAGACGAAGGTCTCCTATCCGGTAAGACAGTTAGTTACAAGGACCATATCGCGGTTGCAGGTATCCCCATGAGCTTCGGATCTTTCGCTATTGAAGGTTTCATACCCGACTTCGACGCGACGGTAGTTGATCGTGTACTAAAGGAGGGAGGTACCATAACCGGTAAGAATGTAATGAACGGACTGAGCGGAGGATTCGGAACAGGTGGCGCCATTGGTGATTACGGTCGCCCACTCAACCCCCACAACCATGATCACGTTACCGGAGGGTCGTCCGCGGGTTCGGCTGCAGCTGTGGCTGCTCAAGAGGTGGACATTTCCTTTGGTGGGGATCAGGGAGGATCCATCCGGATCCCCGCGGCCTTTTCCGGGATAGTGGGACACAAGCCAACGTTCGGGTTATTGTCGCACTTTGGTATCGGGTTTGGCTCAGACCAGAGCATAGATTACACAGGACCAATGGCACGTACTGTAGAGGATGCGGCGGCGGCACTTCAGGCCACTGCGGGCTACGACCCAAATGACCCGCGGCAGAACAGAGATGTTCCTACTACTATTGACGTGTTGGGTGGTCTAGCAAACGGTATATCAGGGTTGCGTATAGGTGTTCTTGAGCAGGGCTTTGACGAAGCTGAGCCTGATGTGCATGATATGGTGATGGCTGCGGTGGATGTCCTTGCTGAGGCAGGGGCTGACGTATCAAAAGTGTCCATATCTGAGCACCACGACATCCGAGCTGCACAGGCCGCACTCACAGGTGAAGGAGCTTTGGCTGTGTTCAAGACTGGGTTCTTCGGTGCTTTCGCCCGAACTTACTATCCTTCCTCAGTGATCACAGCCATCAACAAGATGTGGGATAATCAAGCTGATGTACTTGCGCCTCGGAGTAAACTAGCGCTTATTGCCTCTGAGTTAAGCCGCCGCAACTATCATGGTCGGGTCTATGCCAAGGCTCAAAATGTGCGTCCGAATTATATTAGAGCGTACGACACAGCACTTGCTAAAGTGGATGTGCTTGTAATGCCTACATGCATTATGACGGCACCTAAGAACTATGTTCCAGAGACCTACCTAGAAGCTATCGAGGAAAACTTGGAGACAGCGAATTCTAAAGGCTCTCGTAACACCCTGCCCTTCAATTATACAGGTCACCCAGCTCTCGCTCTTCCTGTCGGGAAGTCTTCGGCTGGGCTACCGGTTAGTATGCAACTGGTCGGGCGTTTCTTTGATGACCCGCTTCTTATGAGGGTTGCCTTTGCCTACCAGAATTCGACAGACTGGAATAAGATCATCGGGGTTCATGCTGGACCTGCCTAGAAACATGGCATAGGAGTGTGATTAACAAAAACATAAGGGCCCTGTAACGATCTACAGGGCTCTTTAGGTACCCTATGGTGCGCTTGGTGAGATTCGAACTCACGGCCTCTGCCTCCGCAGGATTGAATAATTAAAACTCCTAATTATAATTGCAGAAGGTTGGCATGGACGGCTTCAACCTGGTTTATTCCGTACCACCCGGGACGTTGATTGACTTCATAGAGGGAGTGGTTCCGTTCCTCCAAGGACGAGTTCTCATGTAACGGAAGTACGCTTGGGGTCCGTTGCGGAAAAAATATTCGGGGAGCCCAAGCTATCAGACCGTCACCCTGCTGTGGCATATCGTCGAGGCTGAAGCGAATTAAGGAGAGCGATATGGACTATGGAATAGGCATTCCTTCATACATTGACGCCTGGCGGGAAGTGCAAGCCGCCGAGGAAGCCGGTTTCACTCACGCCTGGTTTTACGATTCCCAGCTGATCTACAGCGACGTTTACGCAACTATGGCCCTGGCTGCGGAACACACCAACCGCATTAAGCTGGGTACCTTGGTGGCCATACCTAGCAACCGCATTGCGCCTGTGACCGCCTCAGCAATTGCCACAATCAATAAACTGGCTCCAGGTCGAGTTATATTGGCCATGGGCACGGGGTACACAGGGCGAAATACCATGGGGCTGCCAGCGATAACACTGAAAGAGTTAAGGGAGTACACCCTGCAGATACAAGGCTTGCTGCAGGGTGAAGATGTGTTGTTTAGGGAAGGTGAGAAAGAGCGCTGGATCAGATTGATGCATGCGGACAAGGAAGAATTCATCAATATCAAGGACCCCATTTCGGTATACATAGCAGCAAACGGACCCAGAGGGCAAGAGGTAGTGGGTGAGTTGGCCGATGGCTGGGTGACAACGCTAAGAATACAGCGCAGCCTCGATCCGGAGATCGCTACGATTTGCGGCGCAGCTGGGCGAGCAGGTCGTAGCACCGAAAAACCATACACCGTGGCACTGAGTTTCGGTTGCGTTCTGCGGGATGGCGAGTCCCTCGACTCTGAACGCGTAATGGCTAGGGTCGGTCCGAGTTTAGTGCCGGGGTTGCACGCCCAGTGGGAAGCCGGATTCGGCCCTGGGGCTAATTTGGGAATGCGGCCGGACGCCGAAATGGCAGACGCATTCAACACCTACATCCAGGGGTATGCAGAGGTAAACGGAACAGCTTCCGACCGCCTTTACCTAGATGCTCACCGGGGGCACATGGTTTTCCTAAAACCAGAGGAAAAGCAATTCGTCACTCAAGAGGCCATTTCCCGCACACTGACCGGAACCGGTCCTGAAATCATAGAAAAACTAGAGGAGATGGAGGCCAACGGTGTCGACAATGTGGCTATCTCAGTAACCGACGCGCAAGGAGCCCGCGACCTAATCCAAGACTTTGGCAGGGAGGTAATCGCAAAGCGTCGATAAGTGGATGTGGGGGAACGCCAGGCTTTAAACCTAGTGCCGACTGCGATCTGGCAGGGGTGAGAAGGTAGAGCACACGGTGTTTAAAAAAGAGATACGGTGGTCATGGTAGATACGCTATATACAAGATCTTCACCCACCCTAGGAGGGAGACCAGTTGTAAATCTTCGCCAAGGTCTTGCCCATCAGAACGGACCGTTCTGAGTCCGAGAGAGTGTCCGTGACCCGGAACGCCTCCACACCTTGCTCGTAGGTCAACAACCGCACTGCTCTGGTCCAGTCGGTGCCCCACAGGCATCGGTCAAAACCGTATGCAGCGAATACTTTGCCCAGAGGCTCCCAGATATCCGAATAAGGGAACGGCTGGTGAGACAGGGTACCGGCTCCGGAAATCTTGATGGCCACGTTGTCCAACGACGCCAGAGAAACCACGTTTTCCATATCCGCGAAAGGTTCCGGTGGCACCGGTGGCACGAAGGGCTGGACCAGGCCAACATGATCAATAACGATTTGGGTGTTCGGATGGCGCCGTGCCAGTTCACCCAGGAGCGGCAGTTTGCCCGAGCACATGACATTTATTGGAAATCCTGCTTGGGCACCGGCTTCAAATGCCCTGTTAAGACCTGGATTGTCTGCTTGAAATTCGCCCTGAGTAAGCATGATGCGGGCGCCGACTACCCCGGGTGTGGCTGCCCACGCGGCGATGTCGTCTGCGATTGATTCTGCCTGGGAATCGAATGGCTTAATCAAGCCGAACCGGCCGGGATGGTTCGCGTTTACCTCGAGTATGTAGCTGGCATCGTAGCCGTACAAAACGAATGGCGAAATCAGCAAAGCACCATCGACCCCGACCGCGTCCATCGCCGCCACCATGTCATCGCCGGTCACCTCCTCCGGTCCCTCGAGGTGTCCGTTCCATGGCCGCTCCGAGTGGTTGCGTTCGTATACGTGTACCTGTGAGTCAATTGTTAATCTTTGCGTTGCCATAGTTTGTTCACCTTCTGTAGTCAGAATTTCCAGTTTAGCCTGGGATTTCCCTATATTCTGTCCGTGAGGTTATCTGCTAGCAGTGTAAAAGTGGAGTTTAATCTCGTCAACCTATCCAAACTATATGGTGGCCAGGCGTCACACTCAGGAGTTATGGGAGAGCAACCAAATGTTTCCAAAGACCGGGTTCGTTATAGTTTATAATATCCTATAGTGCGTAATCGATTAATATTTGCAGTTTGGTTGCTGAAAGCGAGTGAGATAGGTGGCTGTGTAAAGGTAACTGCATGGAGTAGCGAGAGCTATCATAGATCCGGAGCTGGATAAGGTGTAAAGATCAGCTATCTAGGCGGGGCTGAGGAGATGAATCCAGTGGGATGTCGAGTATATCCAGACCATCGACGACTACGCGACTGGGAGTTATCTGCCAATAAACATGCATGAGCTAGGAGGTTACAATGCCTGATAACATAGACCAACTCGTAGAATCATCGGAAGCGGAGCGGCTCGCTACCGGGTTCGAGTTTACCGAAGGACCCCTGTGGCATCCTGAGGGCCATTTGCTGTTCGTCAATAATCGCATCAACCGCATCTATCGCTTGAAGCCAGGCGGCGAGCCGGAGGTTATAAGGGAGAACAGCGGTGCGGCCAACGGTCTGACCTTCGACCTGCAAGGAAGGCTGATAATGTGCGAGGGGGACAACCGGCAAATGACCCGTATGGAACCCGATGGCTCCATCACTGTTATCGCCGACCGCTTGGAGGGCAAACGTCTAAACCGCCCTAACGATGTGGTGTGTCGCTCCGATGGCAGCATATACTTTACTGACCCCGGTGGCCGACTGGCTCCGGCGGATCGTGAAATCGGATTCAACGGGGTGCATCGCATCGCGCCAAATGGCAACGTATCTGCGGTAATTACCGACCTAGAGTCACCTAACGGTCTGACCTTTTCCCCTGATGAAAAGATCCTGTACGCAGACAACACCCGGCGGGATGACGGATGTGTGCAGGAAAAGGAACGAGGAGAGGTATGTACCCACCAGTACATTCGGGCCTATGACGTGGCCCACGATGGCACTCTGAGCAACAGTCGGATTTTTGCCAATATGCACTCGTCGGAAGACGGTGTCCCAGATGGCATGAAGGTGGATACAGATGGCCGGGTCTACTGTACCGGATCAGAAGGTATTTGGGTATTTGAGCCCAGCGGCAACCACGTGGGGATAATTCGACTGCCCGAAATTCCGGCCAACTGCGCCTGGGGAGATGCGGATTACCGCACAATGTATTTTACCGCCCGCAGTTCAGTCTACCGGCTACGGATGAAAACCACCGGAATCAATCCTTGGCGACATCCTAAATAGTCAAGAAGTAGAGTAAGTAGATGGAATCCCGTACTCTGGGTAAAACAGGTCTCTCCGTCTCCAAGGTGGGATTTGGTGGAGCCGGTATCGGGCATGTCTGGGGCAAAACCACGAATGAAGAATGCGTCAACTCAGTTCTCCGGGCTGTGAACTTGGGCATTAACTTCTTCGATACCTCACCCATGTACGGCGGTGGCCAGTCAGAATTTCACCTTAGATTAGGCTTGGAGGTCATCCGGAATCAAGCTTTTATAACCACTAAGGTACGACTGCAGCCCTACACTTTACAGTGGGTCGAGTAAGGCGACCATCCGGGAGGTTGCGCCAACTGGTATCTGCTAGTTGGGAACGAGCGCCAAGGCCCCTACCTCGCTGAATTCTCGTTTCAGCTTCTGCCACGAATCCCCTGCGTCACTACTCGCGTAAAGTTCACCGAAAAGGCTGGAGGCTAGGACCAGGTTAGGATCGGCAGCGTCCGTGGCCAACGCCCAGATGTTGGAATTGGGTTCTACCGGCAAGGGCCGGGTTTCCCAGGTTTCCCCGCCGTCGGTGGAACGTTGAATAGCTCCCGTGCTGCCAAAAGCCGAATCTCCGATAGCCGAATAGATTACATTGGGGTCGTCCGGTTTGATTGCAATTCCCCGACTGTAGGGCAGGGGGAAGCGTTCGGTTTTAACCACCGATTGCCAGCTCTCGCCCATGTCGGTCGTCGCGTATATTTCACGAGGGGTACTGGCAAGAATTTTCTTGGGGTCACCCAGACTGATGGCCATGCCGTGAATATCTGGATCCACACCACCCTCGATGTGATTCCAAGTGTCCCCGCCATCCAGACTACGGTATACCCCATCTACCTCAACGCCAGCCCACACGATGCGGTGGTCCTGGGGGTCAACCATAAGCTTGGTCACCATGGGGGGGCCAATTTGGCATTGTTGGGCCATATCCACTGGCAGTTTTGCCCAGCTGGAGCCCCCGTCCCGGGAGCGGAAAAGGGCCGCTGGTTTGACACCGACAAATATGGTTTGGGTGTCCACCGGGTCTATTGCCACGGACCAAATCGGCATACCTTCCATGGGCGACCACATCTTTCCCCAGGTAGCACCGCTATCCTCGCTGCGGTAGACGCCGGTATCGGCGCCAGCCAGAATACGGTGAGGGTTATCGGGGTAAACGGCCAGACCCCTTACCTGACTTCCCAAAGGAAAAGGGGCTCTGATACGGCTCCAGGTTTCTCCCCCGTTGGGACTGTGCCAAACCCCACCTCCAAATCCGGTGGTTCCTACGCAGATACTAAAATCATTCCACATACCAATAACGTCCTTTAAGCACAAATTTATTCTTCTTTAGAGGCTGCATAAATAATCGTTTTCGTGGAGGTAATGTTAATCCAGCTCAGGATGGCTCCTAGACGGATTCAGGATAAGGGGATTTTAATGACCGACTGCCCCCGGTGAGCCGCAGCCTATCTCACTCCGGTAGCCTCGGCATTTATATCCCGAGGGTTAAATGCACCCCGTTGCTGCTGCCGTCTTCAAAGGTTGACACACCTCCACCGCTGGGGTCCTATCCCTTGCTTACCTGCACTTCTTGTGCCTGGTCAGACGCTGACTGGATGCTATCAACAAAATGGTGCAGTTCCACGGCTGTACGAAAGTCGGGTTGGCAGTCGTCTCCGGAAAGGATGGATTGCCCAAATTGATAGTACATCTGTCCAACGTTGTAGGGCTCCCCTTGGGGCATCCCCTCTAGAACAAAGGTATATCTCTCGGGAACATTCAGGTCTTCTAGTGCGTTTCCTTCTTTGACACCTTGGACACGAAGCGCACTTGTATTGGGGGATCCCTCGGAGGATACGGTCAAAGTCCCTTCCCGTCCATAGATCTCCATATGGTAGCCGCTCCCCGACCAAGGGTTGGCAGCGATGTGCACCGAGCCAACTCCGCCGTTGGCCAATCTGCCGCTGACTAAGATATTATCCGGAGACGTAACGTCTACCATCTGGTTTGTGTCAACTTCAAACCACTGTTTGGCCTGGGTACTTACCACGGAGGAAACCTGGCTGAAATCACCTACCACAAAACGTAAAGCATCAATAGTGTGGCCGCAAGCAATGGTTAGCGTATTCGCACCCAGTTCCTTGTCCCGCTGCCAGGTACGGTCAGACTGCCGTTCCAGCACGCCCCCGCCGATACGGCTAACGTGGCAGGACATCACATCGCCCACAAAACCGGACTCCACCAGATCCTTGGCGTACAGGATGGCCGGATTCGCTCGCGATTGGAGCCCAACCATATTGCGTAAACCCTTGGACCGGGCTAGGTCTGCCATTTCCTGAGCTTCGGCGGTAGTACGGCCAAGGGGCCACTCCGTATAAACATGCTTTCCTGCGTTAAGGGCGGCCATGGTTGGCTCGTAGTGGGCGGGTACTCTCAGAACAATAGCGACGGCATCTATGTCCGGGTGAGCTAACATTTCTCGGTAGTCGTCAAAGGCCAGCCTTGCACCGAACTTTTGCTGAGATTCCTCTGCGCTTTCCATTCGGGTAGTACATACGGCTGTCAGCTCGAATTCTGGGCTGGCAACTAGAGCGGGCAGATGCGACCGTACAGCCCAGCCCCGATGGATATTGGCCCCTATGACTCCAAGACGTATCTTATCCGACATAGCTCCCCTTATGGCTTTATTGTATGCATCCTAACATACAGGCCTTAGCGTGGTAACTCGAACGTATCTTCCGTTTGGTATGACTGTCCGGTCCGAGGGATACCCTCTCAACCGCTTAGTTTAAGAACCTGTTCTTCTTATATGTCTAGGGTGTTGGACTGTGCCGATTGCCAGACATGGAAGTACTCTTGCTGCTCCTGATAACACTATACCAGAACCGGACTTTATCGAACCACTCTGTGGCCATTCAAAAAAGTTTCATGGGGCCATTTTCGTGCCTAAAAGCGGTACGCTTGGTGAGATTTGAACTCACGGCCTCTGCCTCCGTAGAATACACTCAACTAGGCAGATGTAACTTGCAGGCTCTCCAAAACATGATCTGGTCATAAAACCCAGATATCCCGTCCTCTTTGAGTAACTGGCCAGCTAAAACAAGAGTAGCCACCTGACTCACTTGATTCGGCTACTTCACTTCAAAGGGTGTTCAAACGCTGTTTCACAATTCTCTACCGCTCGGATGTTCCACTGCACGAAGGTTGTCCCTCTGACCTTCCAGTTAGCCCGGCCACTGCGCTGGCCAACTGAGTCCGAGGGGGGTCCTGAGCCGCGCCAAACCGTTCCGGTCTAGAATCACTTGTAACAAATCCCGCAGAAGTGTCCACAGACGATGGGTGCGTTCTTTGCCAAGCTGCAACCAAGGGCCGAGGGCTAAGCTATCGGTTTCATCTTCGATGCGGGTTCGAACTGCGAGGCCCTCGTCTGTCAGCGTGCCAGCATCGTTTAGCCAGCCTCGCTCTTGCAACGCAGTCACAGCTTGATTCCAGAGATCATCCGGCCACCGCCAACTACGGCCGTCTCGAGCCTCTCCTGTCGTCGCAATCAGCATCGGTGCCGCTTGATTAGGCGGAAGCCGGGCTGCCATCACTGCGCTAGTATGTCCCTCACCGCGATGCTCACGCAGTAGATTGAGACCATGCCACAGGGCGACGTGGGGTTCGCTCGGCCATGGAAGCGCTGAGTGAGCTGCGAATAGGGCCCGGCCGGCAATTGAACAACCTATCATAGCCTCGCGTACCAATTCGAGCGCCTCGACGATCTCATTGGATTCAATCTGATGAGCGAGCAATCTCTGTAGTGCCTGATCCACTGCTTCAAAGCGTGCGGCGACGATTCTTTCCGGACTCGCTATGCTCCAGGCAAGCGGGATTGCAGGTGAAACCATCTCCAGGGTGTGATGATAAAATGTTGCCGAGACTACCTCGGCCGCTACCGGCCCCAACGCGGCGGCACGTACCGCATAGTAACTCATGCGATGCTCGCTCAGCCCTAGCTGATTACAGATAGTCTGTAGCTCCGGCGCCCCAGAACCAGTGAGGACAATCGGCTCGTACACCTGAAACATGGCGCGCGCGATTTGTGTTTTCATGTCATTTTCTTTTAGGCCGGCATTTCTCAGATCAAATTGATTTTCTTGGAAATATGCCTTCTTGGAGGGCTTGGATTATACCTAGGTTATCCGTTCTGCTAATGTTAGCTAATTATCTTGGCAGTTGCTAGTCTGAAATGGGTGCCCGAACTACTCTCCAATAAGAGAATTTGTCACCTCGTTTACGTGCGAAGAACATCAGAATGGCATTGGCCTTGAGTTCCTCCCCTAAAAGCACTGTGCGTACCGACCGCTACCTCATCGTTTTCATACAGTATTTCGATATTATCTATCATAGTAGGATTACCTCAAGCAGAAATCTAATCAAGCGTAGTTTGTTTGTTTCTAGTGCCTCCGGTGGGGGAAAATATACTCCCAATCATCAGTCATGAACTCACCGCATCGGCTAGAGTCCTTATTATCAAAACCGTCTTTCCATATGTTGAGAAAATATAACGCTGTTGGCATATGGTCCTCCGCATATTTTAGATGTGTAGGACTATACGGCAGCCACATCTAATCATCAAACCCCTATATCCCTCATATGGCCGTCCACAGGTTAACGATGATTTTAGATAGATTACGACGAATCCAACCCTACAGCAATATCCGAGGCTGGTTAAAAGGAAAGGTCTAAAACGAATTCTAACTATAAACGGTCGGCAAAAATGGTTTAAGTGTAGTGAAATAGTTCAATAGTCTCCAAGATTTTGGAGGCGCTTTTTTTGTGCGTTTTTGAATCTACAGAAATCAAACCACCGTAATGGATCATCCCTCTAAAAACTCGAGAGATAAAAGATATTGTAACGACGTTGGACCCATGGTTGGCCACGTATGGCGATTGGGTTCCTACAGACTTCTGATGTGATGCTTCTCAAGATCCTAGAGTGCAGTAGTGGCAATCGATGGAATGCCCCAAGTGCCAACATGATATGCTTAGCAGGGTACTGGTTGCCTCATGAGGGTGGATCAATTGAATGGATCGGAGAGCAGTTGATGCGCTCAGGGTGCCGTACGATAATCCGGCCCATCCGGGAGTGCACATGCTCAGGAAAATAAATTTAATCTGGGAGATACCGGCTTAATGCTTAAGGTTGATCTGCGACCGGCGCACCTGGCTATCGGGTCGCAAAGAATACATTACGGTTGGGTAATCGTAGCCATAGCCACAACGATGTTGCTCGTTACCTCTTCTGTTCGATTTGCGACCGCTGCCCTAGTGCCCTATTTGAGCGACCCTGCTTCAGGATTCGGATGGAGTTACTCGGCTATAAGCTTTGCCTTCAGCCTCCAGTGGATTGTCTTAGCAATCATGAGCCCATATGTAGGTTGGCTCGGGGACAGATATGGCATACGCCGCATTCTCTTGCTGGGAATTTTTTTATTTATTGCTGGAATGTTGTTGATAGGCACTATGACCAATCTGTGGCAGTTTTACCTCTACTTCGGTCTTTTGCTAGGCATAGCCTCCGCCATTTTCGGCATATTACTGGTATCGTGTGTCACACTGTGGTTCAGAAGGCACCTTGGACTGGCCTTGGGGGCCGTGTGGTCTTTCCAGGCAATAGGTGTGATTGCCCACATTTTCTTGATAGGCGCGGCCTTCGACCAGTTAGGTATGAAGTGGGTATTCTGGCTTCCGGGAATGGTAGGTGGTGCGTTAATATTCTTGTTGATTAGATTCTTTTACAACGATCCTGCTGAGATAGGCTTGCGGCCCCTTGGTGCTCCCAGAGACGAGCTCATTGAAAAACTGCAGAATGACGAGATGGCCAAGATACGTGCTCGAGTGTTTCTCCAGCAGGCCCAACGCACTGCCACCTTCTGGAATCTCATCAACATCCATTGCTGGGGTTGCATGGGTCATCAGATAATCAATGTATTAGTAGTGGCTATAGCTGTGGACTGTGGCCTGTCGCTGGGCGCGGCGGCTGGAGTCCTCGCTGTTCAACAGGGCACAGGTGTCTTCGTACGGGGAGCGGTCCCTGTCGTAGCTGAACGTTTAGGCTGCAAAACCGTCTGGGTCGTAGGTATGTCCTTGCAAGCCTTCCCTCTGCTCATCATCCTATTTGCCCAGGACACCTGGGCTTTCTACGTATTCGCTATACTCTTTGGTGTAGGCCAAAGTTGCGAGGTACCAACCTTCCAAATTGCCAATCGCCAGTACTATGGCAACGTCAGTCAGGGAAGTCTCTACGGGTGGCAGAACATTGGCGGAGGCCTCGGTATGGGACTAGCGCCAGTATTCGCCGGAATCCTGTGGGACATGACAAACACTTATGTGGGTCCCTTGATCTTGTCCCTTAGTTTTAGCCTCCTAGGCCTGGTCTCCGCCTTGTTGCTGCCCTCGCCTCGTTCTCGCTTGATTCCTGATTGGGAGAAGGCTTTAACATCTGCAGTACCCTGAAAGGCATCTGTGTTAGCAAAAATTGAAAGAAAAGAGCCCCGTGTAGGTCGTTACAGGGCTCTTTTATACTTGAAAAGTGGCGAGCTCTGCGAGATTTGAACTCACGGCCTCTGCCTCCGCAGAATAGGATAAGGGAACTCCTCCATAGTATGCGTGAGACGGTCAGCGCTAGAGTTCGGTTCTTAATGATTGTTGCTGATAGTATCGTATAGAGGGTCGGAACCATATTTATTGAGTTCCTGCTCTCCAGCTTTAGCGGCCCATACAAGCAAGATTATCAACGGGATAATCAGCCAAAAATAAGACACATTAATAGCCACCATCCACTCTTGTTGATGTCGTGCAGTCTTCTGGTTCCCAAGGCAACGCCCGGAATTAAAGTGATGAGCCCGAATGATCCGCCGATACATCAGGCACCAAGCTCAAAAACCGGGAAGAGCAATCCTGTACAGAGTCAAGTCTGGTCTTAGGCACCGACCAATTTAGAATAAGATCAGCCATCTAGGGAGCAATTAGAGGCATTTTTCTTTGATGCAAAGATTGACAACGACGAAATCGATAAGTTAGATTGGTTACGAAACGTGTTTAACGTTTGGCCGTTATCTTAAATTAATATTTAAATGGAATACTGGTCTTAAAAATGCAATAATTGTTGTTTCAAGACATTAACTTGTATAGCAGTATCTAGAGCGACTGTTAAGGGTTAATTTTTAGATGGTCTAGTTGGAACCGGGGATACATACTCAGAAGGAGGGTCAA
>Ga0310342_100000852_pt1 | contig 18198 bp, 14 predicted proteins | sample S15DNA20500_MG_FD_206155 | JGI IMG/M metagenome (GOLD analysis project Ga0310342, IMG submission 206155) | Marine microbial communities from station ALOHA, North Pacific Subtropical Gyre - S1503-DNA-20-500_MG | ecosystem: Environmental > Aquatic > Marine > Oceanic | place: Pacific Ocean: North...
TCACGCCCGTGAAAATCTCATCCATTCGCTCTTCAACCATCACGACTTTGTGACGATCAAGTGATCACCTGATCAGGAATCGCCCATGACCGACGATCAGAGTTCCTCGACCGGTTCGGCCGGACTGTCTCGACGCACCTTCCTGGCCGATACCGGGATGGGGTTCACCGGACTGGCCCTGGGTGCGATGTTGCACGATGACGCGGCGGCCGAGACGAAAGCTCGGACGACGCGGCTCGAATCCGAGCCGCACTTTCCGGCCCAGGCCGATTCGGTGATCTGGATCTTCCTGACCGGTGGCGTCAGCCACATGGAGAGCTTCGACATCAAGCCGGCTCTCAACAAGTACGACGGCAAGACGTTCGAGGAGACCCCGTTTGCCGAGTTCCTGAACAAGGAACGCCGTGAGAAGAACCTGGCGGGACAGGGCAGTGTGGTTCCGCCACGCAAGAACCTCATGGGGTTGCAGACCGGGTACCACGCCTACGGCGATTGCGGCCTGGAGGTCAGTGACTGGTTCTCGAACATCGGTGAATGCGCCGATGACCTGGCGGTGGTGCGGTCGCTGTGGACGGTGCATCCCAACCACGGCATGCAGTTGACCTGGCACACCGGGCACCATGTCCGCGAGGGTGCTCGGCCGACTGTCGGTTCATGGGTCTCCTACGGCCTGGGGTCGCGGAATCAGCAGCTGCCCAAGTTCGTCGTGATGGGGCATTCGATCGGTGGCTGTTGCGGGGGCGAGTTCGCTCACGGGGCCAGCTATCTCGGACCGCATCACGCCGGCGTGAAACTCTCGACCGATCCTGCCAACCCGCTGCCGTTCGTGAGTCCCTTCGGGCAGGGTGTGACGGCCGACGAACAGGCGGCTGAACTGGATCTGATCGGAAAGCTGAATCGAGCCGTCGGAGTCGAGTACCCCGACGATCCGCAACTGAGGGCGAGGATCCGGTCGTACGAACTGGCGGCCGGCATGCAGACGGCTGTGCCGGAGATCATGAACTTCGAGACCGAGACCCAGGCCACGCAGAGCCTGTACGGCCTCGACCAGGAACACTCGCGAGAATTCGGCACGCAGTGCCTGGCCGCTCGCCGAATGGTCGAAAAAGGAGTGCGTTTCGTGCAGCTGTACCACGGGGCCGGCAGTGCCGGGAAGTGGGACGCTCACAACGAAATCAAGAAACGCTACGACCGCGAGGCACCCAAGGTTGACCAGCCGATCGCCGGGCTGCTCAAGGATCTCAAGCGACGTGGCATGCTCGAGAGGACGCTGGTCGTCTTCGGCACCGAGTTCGGACGCACCCCGGGGGCCCAGGGCAACGGCCGGGACCATCACCCGCAGGGGTTCACCTGCTGGTTGGCTGGGGGGGGAATCAAGGGTGGCGTGACGCACGGGGCGACCGATGAACTCGGGTTCTACGCGGTCGAGAACCGGCACTACGTCACCGATATCCACGCTACGGTCCTGTACCAGCTTGGGTTGGACCCGTTGCAGCTGGAAGTGCCGGGCCGGAAACGGATTGACCTCCATCGTGGCACGCCGATCCACGAGATCATTGCCTGAGGGCGTGGAACGGAAGAACTGTCTTGTCGCAAGGATGACAGATTGGGAGACTCGTGAGTCTGTCGGCGTGAGCCGGACACACATGCAGCGGCCTGGATGTGTTTTGCGTTTGCCTGGTTGTTTGGGCCTGAATTCACTGGAACCCGGGGGATTGATGACCGACTTCCGATCGACTGGTTTTGTCGCGTTGGTGGCCTTCGGCCTGCTGGCTGTGTCGTCGGTGACGGCGGCCGGTGCGGAGGAGTCTCTGCTCGAGCGGGACGTGCTGCCGATCCTGACGAAGAACTGCCTGGGCTGTCATGGGGGATTGAAGAAGGAAGGCGGCCTGGATCTCCGCACGATGCCGGCGATGCTCAAGGGCGGCGAGTCGGGTCCGGCGATCGAGAAAGGTCACGCCGACCGCAGCGTGTTGTGGAAGCAGGTTGCCAGCGACAACATGCCCTCCGGCGATGACCGCGAAAAACTCTCGGCGGCCGACAAGGCCAAGATCAAGGCGTGGATCGATGCGGGGATGCCGACCGTTTCGGAGCGTCAGAAGGATGTCGACACGCTGTTGTCCGGTCCCAAGCGGCACGAGCCGAAGCAGGTGGCCGAGGCCATCGACAAGCATATCGAGGGTTTCCTGGTGACGGCCGGGCTGAAACCGGTCGCGATCACCGACGATGCGGCGTTTCTGAGACGTGTCGGGTTGGACCTGGCCGGACGCGTGCCCACGGCCGAGGAGGCGGCGAAATTCCTGGACGACAAGGATCCGGGTCGTCGGGCCAAGCTGATCGACGAACTGCTCTCCAAGCCCGAGTTCGGCAAACAGTTCGGTCGGACGTGGCGTGAGTGGGTCTGTCCGCCCGAGTTGCCGTCCGGGGGCAACGCCGGCACGCAGCCTTACACTCAGGCGCGGGCGTTCGGGGACTGGATTGGCAAGAGGTTGACCGAGGGGGCTTCGTGGGCCCAGATCACGCGCGAGATCTTGACGGTCAAGGGCGAGATCAAGAAGAGCCCGCAGGTGATCTTCTATGCCCTGGTCGGCCAGGGCGGGAAGACCTCCGCTGACGGCACCTCCCGAGCCGTTGCCTCGCTGTTCATGGGCGTTCAGTTGCAGTGTGCCCGGTGCCACGATGACCCCTACCGGGACTGGTCCCAGCGGGAGCACTGGGGCCTGGCGGCATTCTTCGGTCGATCCCAGGGCGACTTCAACAAGTTCGAGGTGGGTAAGGGGTCCAGCAAGAAGCCTGGAGAGATCTCGATTCCCGGTTCGGCGTTCAAGAACTCGGGCCAGACCGTCAAGGCGGCGTTTCTGCGGGGTGCCGAGTACGAGGTGAAGGGCACCGACGACCTGCGTTCGCCGTTCGCCGAGTGGCTGACGGCCAGGGACAACCCGTTTTTTGCCCGGTCGTTGGTCAACCGCGCCTGGTTCTATCTCTTCGCACGCGGGATCGTGAACCCGATCGACGACTTCCGCGACCTGAACCCACCCTCTCACCCCGGCCTGGTCAAGATGCTGGCCAACGAATTTGTCGCCTCGGACTTCGACGTCAAGCACCTGTTCCGTTGCCTGTGCAATTCGCAGGCCTACCAGCGAACCAGCCGTTTTGCCCCGGGCGCCGATCAGCGGGCCCGCTCGGCGCTGACAACGGCCTTCGGTCGGATGCCGATGCGGCTGATGACCGCCGACGTACTGTTCGATTCTCTCAAGCGGGCCTACGGCGACGAGAAACTGGACCTGCGGACCGGGATCAACGACTCAACGGTCGGGATGGCCGCACCGGTGGGTGATGCCTGGCTGGAATTCCAGCGACGATTCGGGATCAACGAAGACGACGCTACCGACTTCACCCATGGCGTCGCCCAGATGTTGACGATGATCAATCACCCCAGACTGCAGCAACGCGGCAAGGCTCTGGATGCCTTCCAGAAGAAGGTCCCCGATGCCGGTGTCGACCGAACCGTGGAATGGCTTTACCTGAGCACACTGTCCCGTCGCCCCGATCCCGAAGAGGCCTCCGAAGCTCGTGAGTTCGTCGAAGGGGCCAAGGACGCCAACAAGGCCTACGATGGCGTTCTCTGGATGCTGGTCAACCGGAGCGAATTTCTGCTGGTCCGCTGAATCACCAACAAACACCTCGAGCTGTCACCCGGACGGAACCGGTGCAGGTCACGGAGCGAACACGACATGCGATCAGTTGACATGAACCTGAAACGCCGCGACCTGCTGAAACTCTCGGCCGCCGGCCTGGTCTCGGGCGTTTCGGTGCCGTGGTTCGAATCGTTGGCCGGGAAGGCCATCGGTCAGCCCCGCAAGAAGTCGTGCATCCTGCTGTGGATGGACGGTGGCCCCAGCCAGCAGCACACCTTCGACCCGAAGCCCAAGGGCGAGTTCGCCCCCAAGCCAACGTCGGTGCCCGGGATCCACATCGTCGAGCACCTGCCGCAACTGGCCCAGTCGATGGAGGACCTGGTGCTGGTGCGGTCGATGACGACCCAGATCAACGGACACTACGACGCCAAGTACTTCCTGCACACCGGTTACAAGCGAACCACCGCCTTCGAACATCCCTCGATCGGCTGTATCGCCTCGTCGCAGGTCAGCCATGCCGGTGACGAGATGCCGGCGTTCGTCACGATCGACGCCGGTTTCGACCGCAATGACGGTGGCCGTCTGTACCGCAATGTCCCGGGTTACCTGGGACCGACTCATGCCCCGTTGCTGGTCAACGATCCGAACGAGGGACTCGAGAACCTCGTTCCGACCGGCAATGACGTCGAGGCTCGTCTGAAGCTGTTGGCCCGGAGTGAAGACCGGTTCGCCAAGCAGTTTGCCACGCCGGTCGTCGGTGCCAAGCAGGCGGCATTCAACCGGGCGGTCCGCCTGATGCGGTCGCGACGCTCGAAGGCCTTCGACGTGGACGACGAGCCCGAGAGCCTGAGGCAGGCCTACGGCAAGCACAAGTTCGGCCGCAGTTGCCTGCTGGCCCGCCGCCTGGTCGAGGCCGGCGTGTCGTTCGTCGAGGTGGTCCACCGCGGATGGGACGATCACGCCGGAGCCGCCAGGCCGATCGCCTACCGGGCTCCGTGGATGGACGCCGGAATGGCGACGTTGATCTCCGACCTCAAGGTCCGCGGGATGCTCGACGACACGCTGGTGATCTGGATGGGCGAATTCGGTCGGACTCCCGGTGACGGCAACGGGCACTTCAGCAAGGCCTGGAGCACGATGTGGGCCGGGGGCGGGCTGAAGACCGGACAGGTGATCGGCAAGACAAGCGAGGGCAAGAACGCGGGGGCCGAGATTGCCGAACGCCCGGTCACCTCGCCGGATTTCATCGCCACGCTCTGTCTGGCCCTGGGCATGGACACCCACAAGGAGTTCATGGCTCCGGGGAACAGGCCGATGCCGATGGTCGACAAACTGGCCAAGCCGATCACCGAGATGCTTGGCTGACACTCGGTCGGATCGATCCGAGACATCCCTGGACGAGCAGTTGGAGAGGTCGATGATGCGCGTGCAAAGAACCCCGGCCGTCGTGGCCGTGACGTGGTTGATCGGCATCACCGGAGGGTGGTCGCTGTCGCCGAACGTTGTGGCCGACGACGCGTCCAAGCCGAAGACCTCCAAGGTTCCGGCTTACCAAACAGTGAAGACGGCCGACGAGGCGGTCGCGCGAATCATCCAACTGGGGGGGCGTGTTCGCCGCCTGTCGGCCAAGCGGAAGGTGATTGTGGTGGACCTGCGGTTTGCCGTCGCGGGGCTCTCCGACGATCACCTGCAGTACATCCCGGTGTTGAAGGATGTCGCGGTGGTGTTGCTCAAGCGGGTGGCCGTGACCGATGCGGGACTCGAGCACCTGGCTCGCGTGTCGACCATCGAAGAACTTGACCTCTCTGAAACGGCCATCACCGATGCCGGTCTGAAGACCATTGCGAAACTTCCGGTCCTCAAGACGCTCAACCTCTTCGGCACCTCGGTGACCGATGTCGGGCTGGCGCACCTGAAGCCGGTCAAGACACTGCGGCGGCTGTTTGTGGATCAGACGCGAACCAGTGTCGACGGGGTGGCCGATCTGAAGAAGACCAACGCAGAACTCTCGGTGGTGCCCGACCGTCCCGAAACGCGTCGCCGTCTTGAAGTGCTGGTCGGAGTGGCGAAGAAGCTGCTTGCCGAATCGGAAAAAGTCTTCACGGCGGCCGAGAAGGAACATCAGGAACTGAGCCCCCAGGTGGGGAAATTCGACGAGGCCCAGAAGGCGACCAAGGCCGAGGCGGACAAGGCCGGCAAGGCGCAGGCCGATTCGAAGAAGGCGGCCGATGCGGCCAAGAAGGCTGCCGATGACCTGGCGGCGAAGTTGAAGGCGGCCCAGGTGAAGTACGCTGCGGCCCGGAAGGCGGCTGGGGAAGCCAAGGCGAAAGCCGATGCGGCCAAGAAGAAGGCCGACGAGGCCAAACAGCGCCACGAACGGGCCAAGAAGGCGAAGCCGTCATTCGACCTGGCCAGGCGGGTCCGTGAGGCGTCGGTGCTGCGGCTGGCCGACGCCCGCCGCCGCCGGATCACGGCACCGGGAATCCCTTTCGAGCCGAAGCAGGACAAGCTGCCGGTTGCGGTCCCCCCAGGCGGCACGGTGTTGTTCGACGGCAGCGGGTCCACCAAGTTTCTCTCCAAGACGGGTGAGAAGATCAACTGGCCGGTCACCGATGGGCAACTGGTTTCCACCAAGGGGGGGCAGAACTCCAACCACATCGTGTCGGCGATCCACTTCCGGGATGCGGTGATCCATGTCGAGTTCCTGCTGCCCCCCAAGGGGAGTGGCAACAGCGGTGTCTACATCCACGGCAACTACGAACTGCAGATCATCCGTTCGCACGAAAAGAAGACACTCACCCAAAAGGACATGGGAGCCGTCTACGGCTTCGCCAAGCCGCTGGTCAATGCCGCTCGCAAACCGGGTGAGTGGCAGGTTTACGACATCCTCTACGAGGCTCCCCGGCGGGATGGCAAGCAGAAGATCGTCAAGCAGGGATCGATCACCGCCTGGCTCAACGGACAACTGGTCCAGAAGAACACCCGTTTCGGTGAGCCACGGAGCGTGTATCACCCCTACCGGCACCAGACGACGCCTTACCTGAAGGCCATCTTCGAGAAGCAGAAGAAGACGATGACCGGCCCGGTCTTCCTGCAGGACCACGGTCACGCGGTCCGCTTCCGCAACGTCTGGATTCTGCCGCTGGACGACGAATCGAAGATCTACAAGCCGCCGGCCGAGAAAAAAGTCGAGAAGAAGGCCGGGAAATAGTCCCGCGGTTGGCTCATCCCTTCGGTGGATGGTCTCGCACGGCCTCTTCGTTGATCTCCGTGCCCCAGCCGGGGCCGGTCGGCAGCAGCAGATGACCGGCCTCGATCTCCGGCGTGACGGTGAAGAAGTCGTCGTGCCAGGGGACGAAGTCGCAGTCGATTTCCATGATGCGAAAATTCGGCACGACGGCACAGAAGTGGGCGTTCATCATCGTGGCCAGGTGACCGTAGAAGTTGTGCGGGGCGACGTTCACCTCGTAGGTGTCGGCCATCGCCGCGATCTTCAGCCCCTCGCCGACACCGTTCCACGGATTGTCGACGATGGCCACGTCCATCGAGTCGACATCCAGGTACGGCTTGTAGCCGCGGCGGCGGAACAGGCATTCGCCCGAGGCGACGGGGATCGTCGTCCCGCGGCGGATGTAGGCCAGTGCCTCGGGGCTGCACGAGTCGATTTCGACCCAGAACAGGTCGTAGGGCTCCATCGCCCGGGACATCTTCAGGAAGCCCTCGGTTTTGAAGTTGAAGTTGAGGTCGACCAGGATGTCGATGTCGGGGCCGGTTCCCTCGCGTAAGGCCTCGAGTTGTTCGCACATCGCCCGGACGACGGCGCGGTCGGCGTTGAGTTCCGGGAAGCCCTCGCCTCGCCAGAACCCCGGGCTGTGCAACCAGGCCTCGCCGTCACCGAACCGGAAGACGTTGGTTTTGAGTGCCGTGTAGCCGCTGGCGGCCGCCTGGCGTCCCAGTTGGACGACATCGTCCAGGGACCTCAGTGGCTCGATCTGCATCTCCTCGGCGAAACTCAGCCTGTACGTCCCGCAATGCGACCAGTAGAGCCGGATACGATCGCGGACGGGCCCGCCGAGCATCTCGTAGACCGGAATGCCCAGGCCCTTGGCCTTCAGGTCCAGCAGCGCGTTCTCGATGGCCCCGATGGCCTGCTGGGCGATTCCGCCGCTGGCCTGTCGACGGATGGCGTACATCCGCGCCACGTGACTCTCGATCGGCCGCGGGTCCTCGCCGACCAGCACGCCGGCCAGGTTCTTGATCACCTCGGTGACGCCCAGGCCGCCGAACGACTCGTTGTACTCGCTCCAGCCGACCAGTCCCTCGTCGGTGCTGATCTTCAGGAAGTCGAAGTTGCGGAAGCCGGCGTCGGCATGCAGGCACTCAAGCCCGGTGATCTTCATCGCAGCGGTCCCGGTCGGCTACCAGTTCAACAGGTGAGGTTTCTGGGCTTCCCAGCCCTCGTCAGACGGAAACACCGTCTCCATCTCGATCTTGGCCAGGTCCTCCTCGAACCAGTCCTCGACCGTCGCCCACCATTTCTGGAAGTGCGGAGTCGCGCGGTGTTTCTCGAGCGAGTCGACATTCAGGTAGACCTCGTAGAGGTAGTACCGGCCCGGGACCGTGGGGTCCCTGAGAATGTCGAAGCGAAAGCACTCGGGCTCGTCGCGGGTCGATCCCTGCGCGTCGCCGAGGCTGACGTCCTCGAACTCTGCGATCTTGTCCTGTTGGACGTTGAGTGTCACGAAGATGGCGTACATGTCGGATCCAGGAAAACGGGAACAAATGGGGGCTAGGAGATGCCGGCTGCCGACCTGAAGGACGCGGCCCCGGCGTCGATCCAGGGCCCGGCCGACGTCATCACGAAGCGAACGCCCATGTCGGTGAAGTGGCCGACGTTGTCGTTGAAGGTCAGTGTGCCGGCCGTGCGACCGCTCTCGACGATCTTCTTCAGCGCGCCCTCACGGGTGGCCACCACCTCGGGGTGATCCAGTTGTCCGATCAGGTCCATCGACGAGGCCAGGTCGCTGGGGGCGACGAAGAACACGTCGATGTGATCGACCTCGAGGATCTCGTCGAGGTTGTTGACCGCCACGATGTCCTCGATCAACACGATGAACAACGTCCGGTCGTTGGCCTCGTCAAAGTAGTTCTCGACCCCGTAGCCCTGCCGGCTGGTGAACAGCCCGCGTTGACCGACCGGAGAGAACTTGCCGCCGGCGACCACGTTTTCGGCCTCGGCCTTCGTGTTGACGTGCGGAACGACGATGCCCTGCACGCCGCGGTCCAGCGCCCGGTAGATGATCGCCTGTTCGTTCTGGTTGATTCGCATGATCGACGTCATGCCCCACAGATCGCAGGCGCGGGTCAGGTCGCCGATGTCACGAAAGTCGACCGGTCCGTGCTCGCCCTCGAGCCACACGGCATCGAAGCCGACGGGTCCGAAGCGGTCGATGTCCTCGGGATCGGTCAGTCCCGACACGCAGCAGACGGTCTCGCCGGCGGCGAGCTTCTGTTTGACTCGATTGGGTCTCAGGGCCACGGAGTGCTCCTCGGGATGTGAGTCTCGGTTGGATGTCTCTGGTTGCTTGACTTGAGCGTCAATAAGAACAGAGTGATCCTTCGGATTCAAAGTCAGCAGGGAATCGACCAATGGTCACCGCCGGCTGGACAACACGCCTCGATCGAATTCGTGACGCGTGCCGCGGCGGGACCGACTGGCTGTTGACGCGCGTCAACGACAACGGCTCGCTGGGGCCGGTTCGGGATCGGTTGTTCTATTATCGCGTGCCGTGGGCGCTGGCTTTGGTGGGCGAGTTGCCCGCCGCGGCGGCGTGTCTCGACTGGGTCGACCGGAACATGATCAGCCCGGAGGGCGAGTTCGAGGGGGTCAGTCCGCGAGGACTGTTCGACGAGCGGTATGGGTCCTATCCGTTGTCCTGCCTGCTCTTCGGAGCCCAGTTGGTCGGTCGGACCGACCTGTCCCGCCGCGGGAGTCCACGGTTGCTCGAGTGGCAGGATTCCCGCACCGGCGGATTCTTCGCGACATGGGACGATCGGACGACGCGGTGTGAACAGGAACTCTTCCCCGCCTGCCAGGGGGCGATGACGCTGCTGGCGATCGGTCGGGTCAAGGAGGCGGTGCGGGCCGGAGAGTGGATCGCCCGGCTCTGGGACCAGCAGCCGCAGCTCCAAGAGCGGCTGTTCCATGTCTCGCGGGGCGACGGACAACTGGTGACCGAGTTTCCTGACGGGCAGGCCGAAATGTATGTCACCGAAAAATCCCGACCCTGGCAGCATCACTTCAACGGCGGAATCTCCGCGGCGGCTCTGGTCCAACTGTTCCAGGTCACCGGCGAACCGCGGTGGCTGGAGGCGGCACGGACCTGCCAGGCCTTCTCGATGACGACAGACGAGTGCCAGTTCGAGTCGATGCAGACCTGCAAGTCCGGGTGGGGCTCGGGACTGTTGTGGGTCACCACCCGCGATCCGGCTTATCGGGACTGGACGCTGCGGATGGGTGAGTGGTTCTGCGAGCACCAGTTGGCCGACGGGCACTGGGAGAACACCAGGCATTGGACCCCCGATCCGACCGAGGCCGACAATATCGAGATCACCGCCGAGTTCGTGATGCACATGGCCAATCTGCTGTGTTGCCTGGGAGTCGAGGAGATCCAGGGAGCGGACAGATGAGCATTCGGCTGGACCAGATCGTCAACATGCCCGCCTTCTCGCCCTACTACGCGAACCCGCCGGCACGGTACCGGAACGTGAAGTTCCAGTTCGTCGATTTCCGTGCCGACGTCTCGGCCGTCGGTCGCGTGTTGCCCGAGTGTTTCGAACCGGATGAGGACGGGTACTGCGTCGCGATCGGATTGACGGTGCCCTGGTCGGACAACTACGGCCCGTTCGAGGAGAGCGTGCTGGTGGTCGGTTGTCGGTTCGAGGGGCAACCCGGGTTCTTTGCGCCGATCGCGTTCCTCAATTCGACCAACAGCATTCCGGCCGGTCGCGAGATCTACGGCACGCCGAAGGTCTCGGCGGACATCACCGTCTCGATGGACGATCAGCAGATGGTGACCGACACGCGACGTGGCGGCACGTCGATTTTCAGCATCCGCACGACGATGCAGCAGGAAGCGACCGACGACGACTTCCCCGATCTCTCGCCCTCGTGGCGACTGAAGGTCATCCCGCGTGCCGACGGGCCGGGGGCCGATGTCTGCCAGTTGATCGACGGGGCGCCGGTCATGCAGGACGTCACCGTGCACGCTCGCCGCAAGGGCGAGGGAGTGGTCGAGTTCCATCCGGACTCGACTTTCGACCTCTCGGATTTCACTCCCCGTGAGTACCTGGGGGCACGCTTCCTCGAGATGGACTACGCCGAGGGCTACGGGCGGATCGTGCGAGATTTCCTGCGCGAGGCCGGGGGGGAGTGACCGGTTGTCTCATCCCCAGATTTCATTCAGCCATCCGTCGATTGTCTCGAGCACCCTCTCGTAGCGGGCATCTCCGGGCCGGGCCCAATCGAAGTGGGCCATGTCGGGGATCACGACCGAGCGGGCGGAATCGCCGATCGCTGCCGCCAGCGATTCGGATTCGGCCGGTTGCACCAACCGGTCGTTCTCTCCATGGATCAACAACACCGGTCGCGGAGCGACCCCCGGGGCTGACACCTCGGGAGCGTAGCCCAGCAGCGCGTCGGCGGTTTCCAGTGACAGATGGCAGGCCAGCCCGGGGAACTCGGCGTAGAGCTGGTCGAGAAAGGTCCTGGAGTCCGGGTCGGGCTGGATGATCTCCCAGGCATCGACGATCTCGCCGTCACGGCCACGAGCCCGGGCCAGGCGGTCGGCGTCGACCCGGTCCTGGAATGCCGTCCAGGCGTCTTCGTCTCGCGACGCCTGCAGCAGGCGTCGCAGGTCACCGGCCGCCGAGACCGTGGCGACGGCGGCGATGCGGGGATCGACTGCGGCGGCGGTCACCGCGTGCGAGCCGCCCAGGCTGATCCCCAGCAGAGCGATCCGCGAGGCATCGACCTCGTCTCGTCCGGACAGGAACGACACCGCCGCCCGAATGTCCTCGACTTGGTCCGGAGGCCTGACGGCTTCGACCGGATCACCGCTGCGACCGAAGCCCCGGTAATCGAAGACCAGGCAGGCCCGGCCGGACTGGGCCAGTTGCCTGGCCATCTCGGGGACCAGCAGGTCCTGGGTGTAGGTGTAGCCCAGGCACAGGATCACTCCGGGCAGGCCCGGCTCCTCGACCGTGACGGGGTCGTCGGACTCGAAGAGCTGTTCGGGAAGATAGAGCCGACCCTCGAGTCGGGTTCCACGGCAGAAGAACGCGACCAGGGAGACGGGCCCGGCCGGGGTGGACGCCTCTTCAATCGCCGCCTGCACATCCTCGATCACGACCAGGCCGTCGGGTCCCGAAGCGGTGATCGAGCCCAGGTCGACGTCGTGCTCGCGGGCCAGTCGCTTGGCCGCCGGCGATGCGGGCACTCGGCCGCCGCGCCTGCGGGGTGCGGTCGGTGCTGCGGTCGGAGCGGGCGCGGATGACGCAGCCGCGGCGTCCGTATCGGGCACGGCTGCTGCTGCGGCTGCTGCGGCCGCGGCGATCATCTCCTCGGGCACCTCCTCGCCCTCGTCGGCAATCACTGCGATCGGCGTGGTGATCGGAACCGTCTCGCCGGCGGTGACCAGGATCCGAGCGAGGATTCCCGACGCTGGAGATTCGACCAGTTGAATCGCCTTGTCCGATTCGATCTCGACGATCTCCTCACCCGCCTCGACCCGATCGCCTTCGGCCTTCAGCCATGACCCGATGGTCCCTTCCTGCATCGTCATACCCCACTTGGGCATCGGGATCAGAGTGGCCATGAGTTGGAACCTTCTGGAAGAATCAGTCGCGAGACCGTCTAGGCATTATGAAGCCACCCGAGTCGGCGGCAAGCTCGAGGGTCCTTTCGACATCGACCATCGTGGGGCCATGCTCGTTGATTCGGACGGCAAAGTCATCGTCGTTGCCGATGGTCGTTTCGCGTTCACCGTCAAGGGCGAGCGTTCCGGGGCGGAAGGTGATCGAGACGGTCTCGCCGGGTTCGAGCCAGCGGACGTTGTGGACCGCCACCGGCACGACCAGCCCCGGAGCGATTGGTGCCAGCACCTCCTGGCCACCCGGGCCGATCTCCAGCGACAGTCCGCAGCGGTCGCCACCGGGGGGTGGCGGCAGGCTGCCGCCGATGGCCGAGAGGCCCAGCACACCCGGGTGGGCCATCGACAGGACCAGTTGGTGGATACGTTCGATATCCCAGATCGCCCGGGCCCCGGGAACCGGGATGTCGCAGACCGCGACGTCGACCAGTGCCATGTCGATCGGCTGGCCGTCACGCAGGACGTCCAGTCGCGGTGTTTGCCGGCAGGCGTTCTGCAGCGGCACCCGCATGTCGGCCACCAGTGCCGCGGCCATTCCTGCCAGGGTGCCCTCGTTTTGCCTGGGCCAGACGTTGTTGGTGCCGGTGGAGATCGGGACCAGGGGCACGTCACCGGATCCCTTGGCGACCATGCGGTGCGTGCCGTCGCCTCCCAGCACGATGATGGCCGCGGCGCCCCTGTCGGCCAGTGCCCGTGCGGCTGCCAGCGAGTCCTCGGCCAAACCGCGGCAGGACGTGTCGAGCACGTTGACGGGGAAGGGGAACTCGAGCCCGTCGAGGGCGCGGCGGCGGATACCGGCCATCTCGGGCATCATCTCGACCGAGGTGGTCGCGGCATCGGCCGTCGCGGCGATGCCCCGCAGCACGCGGCGGACGATGTTCGACTTGTGCTGGTTGTCGATCCCGTCGGCATCGACAACCAGTCGGCGGATGTCCTTGCCCGAGGAGGGGTTGGCGATGATGCCGATCAGCGGCATGAGACCGGGACCAGTGGCTCGGGACCGTGCATACCCAGCGACGCCTTCAGAACCGCGCGGGGACTCAGGTGATGGCCCGGACCGCCTCGACGATCGCGTCGGGCTTGGGCACGTAGTAGTCCTCCAGCGGCGGGCTGAAGGGGACCGGTGTGTGGGGGGCGGTGATCATCTGGACCGGGGCATCCAGGTATCCGAGCGCCCGGCTGGCGGCCAGCGCAGCCACGTCGCTGGCCATGCCGCACCTGGGGTTGTCCTCGTCGACGACCACCAGTCGACCGGTCTTCTCGATCGACTCGATGATCGCGTCCTCGTCCCAGGGCGAGAGGCACCTGAGGTCGACCACGTCCGCCTCGATTCCGTCTTCCGCCAGGCGACTGGCCGCTTCCAGGCTGATCGAGACCATGCGACTGATGGCGACGATGGTCACGTCGGCACCCTCGCGAGGGTGGCCGGCCGGTCCCAGTGGCACCGTGTAGTCCTCTTCGGGAACCGGGCCCGTGGTGTCGTAGAGCACCTTGTTCTCGCAGAAGATCACCGGGTCGTCGTCGCGGATGGCCGAGATCAGCAGGCCCTTGGCGTCGTAGGGAGTGGCCGGGGCGACGACCTTCAGGCCGGGGAAGTGAACGAAAGTCGAGTAGGTGGCGTCGGAGTGTTGTGCGGCGGCGCGGAAGCCGGCTCCGATTGTGGTCCGGATCACCAGCGGGATTTTCGCCTTGCCACCGAACATGTACCGCATCTTGGCGGCCTGGTTGATGATCTGGTCGAGCGTGACGCCCATGAACCCGATGAACATCAATTCGACGACCGGTCGCATCCCCGTCGCCGCTGCGCCGACACCGGCCCCGATGAAGGCGCTCTCGGTGATCGGAGTGTCTCGAACCCGTTCGGGGCCGAACTCGTTGATCAACCCTTCGGTGACCTTCAACACGCCGCCCCAGGCATCGAGCATCTCGGGGTCGTCACGGCCGGGGGCCCCGGCGATGTCCTCGCCCATGATGAACACCGATTCGTCACGACGCATCTCCTGCCGCAATGCCTCGTTGATCGCCGCGCGGTAGGTCAGTTCACGTTCGGCCACGATGAGAGTCCCGGTTGAGTGTCGTGGGTGGGGTCTAGTAGGCGACGTAGACGTCGTCGAGGCAATCGATTGGCTCGGGCAGCGGGGCCGATTCGGCAAACTCCACCGCATCGACGATGGCCGCCTCGGCCTCGCGGTCGATCGTGTCGAGTTCTTCGGCTTCGAGGAGTTCCCCTTCGAGGACGACCGAGCGGAACCGGTCCAGGCAGTCGCGCTCACGATAGTGAGCTTCCTCGTCGCGGGTGCGATACTTGATCTCGTCGCCTTCGAAGTGCCCGAAGTAGCGGTAGGTCTGGCACTCCAGCAGAGTGGGTCCGTCGCCGTCACGGGCACGCCGGAGGGCCTCGCCGGCCGCCTCATAGACGGCGAACACGTCCTGGCCGTCGACGACGATGCCGGGCATGCCGTAGGCGGTGCCGCGTCCGGCAATGTCGGGGCCGCCGATCGAGTAGTCGGTCGAAGTGGTTTCGGCGTAGCGGTTGTTCTCGCAGATGAACACCACCGGCAGTTTCCAGACGGCTGCGAGGTTCAGGGATTCCGCGGTGGTGCCCTGGTTGGCGCCGCCGTCGCCGAAGAAGCAGGCGGTGGCCTGGCGTGAGCCGCGGATGCGACCCGAGAGTCCGGCCCCGCAGGCCAGCGGCGGACCGCCGCCGACGATGCCGTTGGCACCGAGCATGCCGCGATCGACGTCGGCGATGTGCATCGAACCGCCCTTGCCCTTGCAGCAGCCGGTTGCCTTGCCACGGATCTCGGCCATCATCCCGTTGATGTCCACGCCCTTGGCAATGCAGTGGCCGTGGCCGCGGTGGGTGCTGGTGATGAAGTCGTCGTCGTCGAGGTGGGCGCAGACCCCGACGGCAATCGCCTCCTCGCCGGCGTAGAGATGTACGAAGCCGGGGATCAGGCCGGCGGCGAAGTCCTCGTGCAGCCGATTCTCGAATGCACGGATCTGTCGCATCCGTCGGTAGATCCAGAGCAGCTTGTCGCGATCGAGGTCCACGGTGGTGGCTCCCGGAAGGCCTTCGAAGCAGGAAACTCAGGCCTGTTTGTACGCCCGTCGGGTCGTACACTCAAGCGCGGCGGCGTTTGAGGTCGGGGGGGGACTGTCGCGGGTTACCCGATCACTTCCCAGACGGGCTGTCCGCCGTGGGCGATATGGATCGGTCGTCCCTGCAGGTCGTCGACCGTCAGCGTGGGGTCGACGCCCAGTTGCTGGTAGATCGTCGCGGCCATGTCGCCGGCGGAGACGGGACGGTCGACGGGGTAGGCGGCCTGCTTGTCGGTTTTTCCCAGCACCAGCCCCCGCCGGGTGCCCCCGCCGGCCAGCACGACGAAACCGCACTGCGGCCAGTGATCGCGGCCGGCCTTGGCGTTGACCCGCGGCGTGCGACCCATTTCGCCCATCAGCACGACCAGCGTCGTGTCGAGCAGTCCTCGTTGTTCGAGGTCGTCGACCAGGGCGGTGAACATCTGGTCGAGGACCGGCAGGTGGTGCCGGCACATGTTGAAGTTGTTGGCGTGCAGGTCCCAGTGATTCCCGCTGTCGGCCTCCTCCCAGTTGACGCTGATGAACGTCGATCCGGCCTCGACCAGGCGTCGGGCGACCAGGCAACTGTTGGCCCAGACGGTGTTGCCGTAGCGGGCACGGGTTGCCGGGGATTCCTTCGAGAGGTCGAAGGCGGCGCGGGTGCGGGGCGAGGTCAACAGGCGGAAGACCTGTTGCTGGAATTCCGAGAGGCTGTCGGCGGCGCGGCTGCGGTCGATGCGACCAAGTTGGTCGTCGAACTGTGCCAGCAGGCTGCGGCGGCGGTCGAGCCGGTTGGCGGTCACCGCCGGCAGTTCCTCCAGTGAGGGCAGCACCGGTTCACCCAGGGCCGGCACCGGCTTGTAGAACTCACCCTTGCCCTGGAACTTGCGGTCCCAGACGGTGATCAGCGGGTCGTAACTGGTGCCCAGGTACCCCCCGTAGGGACCGGCTCGCCGCAGACCTTGTGAGAATCCCGGTGAGGCGGGCATGATCACGTAGGGCGGAACGTCGTTGCGGCCGAGGCCGAAGTGGCGGGCGACCGACATCATGCTGGGGTGATCCGACTTCTTGGCGAAGTAGTTCTCGCGATCACTGCCCCCGTCGAAGCCGGTCAGGACGTTGTAGGGGTTGTGGCTGTTGTACTTGTGCGAGTAGGTGCGGATCAGCGTCAGCCGGTCCATCATCGACGAGGTTCGCGGCAGCAGTTCGCAGACCTGCAATCCGGGAACCCGGCTGGCGATCGGGGTGAACTCGCCCCGGATGTTCCCGGGAGCCGCGGGCTTGAGATCGAAGGTGTCCTGGTGGGGGGGGCCGCCGAAGAGATTGATCAGGATGACCGACCTGGCCTTGCCGTCGAAGGTGGCCGTGCCGCCGTGGCTCTGTTGCGAGGCGGCGTGGAGCAGGGTCGGCAGCGAGACGCCCGAGAACAGGCTCAGGCCACCGACACGGAGAGCTTCGCGACGGGTCACGCCGTCACAGGCCTTGCCGCCACGTCCCAGTACCCGCAGCATGCTCGCTTCTCCCGGGGACGTGCTCCAGCCCTGTTCGATTCATCGGGTCGAACCGACGCCTGACGCTAGTAGTACCACATCGAACGAGGGGGTGACAACTGGATCCTTAGTTGTTCGGGATCGAGCCGGACGCCTGGGGCATCCCCTGGTTCGGCTGGCCGGGAGCATCTGGCAGTCCGGTGAGCCCACTTTTCTGCTCGGCTGACATGGGCAGGACGGTGTCCGAGCGAACAGCAGAGAACCGGATCGGCAGTCGGGTTTTTCCGGTTGCACCGACTGGGTGACGTTGGCTCGGTATTGAGTCCGAAAGTGCGGGAAAACCGGTGACCGGCGGTGGGGATGAATGGTCTGCGGTTAGAATCGGCCGTGAGATCCGGGAGACGATTCGAGGCAGGACGATGCTACGAAACAATATCGAACGGCTGTTGTCATGGCTGCGTCGCGTCATCACTCAGCCGTTTGATGAACTCGATCGCTGGCAGCGGGCCGTCCGGTTCGGCTACGAACTGAGCCTCGTCGGGGCCCGGCAACTCAGGCACGACCGTGCCCAGCACATGGCCGGTTCGCTTTCTTTTCGCACCCTGTTCAGCCTGCTGCCGGTGCTGGTGGTGGCCACATTGATGGTCAAGGGCATGATCGGTATGGACCAGTTCATGGCGATGGCCGAGGAAATGCTCGCCTCGATCGGTCTCGACAACATCCGGGTCATTCCCGCCGCCGAACCGGGCCAGCAGTCCCAGACACTCAGCGTCTGGCTCAAGGAGTTGTTCGGCCAGGCGGCCGATGTCGACCTGGCGGCGGTGCACTGGATCGGCATCGCGCTGACGATCTACGCCTCGCTGTCGTTGATGGTCACGATCGAGAACTGCCTGAACGTGATCGTGCGGGCGCCGGTCGGCCGAAGCTGGGGCCGACGCGTGCCGCTGTACTGGTTCGTGTTGACGGTCAGTCCGCTGGCCGTAGTCGTGTGGTACTTCATCAACAGTCAATTCGATACGTGGATCGCAACGGTCGAGACCTGGCAGTGGTTGGCCCACA
>Ga0310342_100000853_pt1 | contig 18194 bp, 11 predicted proteins | sample S15DNA20500_MG_FD_206155 | JGI IMG/M metagenome (GOLD analysis project Ga0310342, IMG submission 206155) | Marine microbial communities from station ALOHA, North Pacific Subtropical Gyre - S1503-DNA-20-500_MG | ecosystem: Environmental > Aquatic > Marine > Oceanic | place: Pacific Ocean: North...
TGGGATTGGAATTCCTGTCCCGTGGGATGATTGGGAAGGTCAATTGACAAACAGGTAGAGAATAAATTTGCGTTCTTTTTAGACCACTCGTGGAGAGAACGTAGTAAAAAATGACTGTTTTCTGGGGGTTCGCTGGACTTCAGCACGTTGGATTGGTTTTGTGACGTGTTCCCGTGAACACCCCATCAGCGAATTTTTTTATTACGATAGAAGGCATGAACGACAAGCGCGCATTTTTAACAGGCATTACCGGGCAGGATGGCTCGTACCTTGCTGAATTGCTGTTAAGCAAAGGGTACGAAGTACATGGGCTCATCCGTCGTTCGAGCAGTTTTAATCGAGGCCGCCTCAACGAAATCTATCGGAACTCGCATGACCGTGAGGCCAGGCTTCACCTTCACTATGGCGATGTGACCGATGCCAACGGGCTGATGAATTTAGTCTCAAGGGTCCAGCCCACCGAAGTTTACAATCTGGCGGCGCAGAGCCATGTGCGAGTCAGCTTTGATCAGCCGGTCTATACGGCCGAGACGGTTGCCTTGGGAGCACTTAAGCTTCTGGAGGCCACCCGTGAATTTCAGCAATCTTCTGGCAATCAGGTGAGGTTTTACCAGGCATCCAGTTCTGAGATGTTTGGCAATGTCATCGAGGTTCCACAAACCGAAAGCACGCCGTTTCATCCGCGCAGTCCCTATGCAGTGGCCAAAGCCTTTGCCCACCAGGCCACTATCAATTACCGAGAAAGTTATGGGATTCACGCGACGTGCGGGATTTTGTTCAATCACGAAAGTCCACGTCGCGGCGAAACGTTTGTTACGCGCAAAATTACCCGCGCGGCAACCAGAATCAAAGTGGGACTTCAGGAAAAACTGTTCTTGGGTAATCTCGAGGCCAGACGTGATTGGGGGTTTGCCAAAGATTACGTTGAAGCGATGTGGCTGATGTTACAGCAGGATGATTCGGACGATTATGTTGTCGCTACGGGCCAGACCCATTCGGTCCGGGATTTTTGTGAGCGGGCCTTTGCGCGGTTAGATCTCGACTACCGCGATTTCGTCGAGATCGATAAACGCTATTATCGCCCTTCCGAAGCTGGAATGTTTCTTGGTAATGCGAGCAAGGCCCGGGAAAAGCTCGGTTGGAAGCCGCAAATCGAGTTTGACGGACTGGTAGCGATGATGGTCGATGCCGACCTGGAATTATCTCGACAAGAAATCGAGCCGAGTGCACCGTCCTAAAGAGAACCAGGTTACTTTGCCACCAGGTCTTCCCAGATTTTGCGATTGTCCTTCATTGCGGCCACGATGTCTTCGGGCACGGTTCCGTCTTCCAGTAACGTCCAGCCTTTGAAGCTTACCGAACGTAGCAATTGAAAGAACTTTTTCCAGGGATATTTGTTTTTGTTGTTGCGCAGGTCGTGAATGTGAATTGTGCCCAAGCGATCTTGGACAAGTTGAAAATTGTATTCCAAACCTTGGCCGCTAAGATCCGTGTCATTGCAGTTCCAGCAGACAACATTGTTGGGATGATCCGCGATATCCATGATGGTTTGTATATGTGGTAGTTCACTGGTGCCACGTCCATGAACCTCCAAGCGGATTTCGACACCATAGCCCGCACCAAATTCAGCGACTTCGTTCAATGATTTGCCGATTTGTTCGAGTGTCTTTTCAACGGGCACTTCTTTAGGCAAGCCGTTCGGACGTACCTTAACACCCGTCCCGCCAAGGTCATGGCAGAGCCGCACAAAATCCTTGGTCTCCGTAATGTTCTTTTTGACGATGTCAGGATCAGCCGAGTGGTAGTCACATGCGCTACCCAATCCAACCAGCTGAACAGGAGTATCACGAAACTGGCGGACCACTTCGGCCCGCTGCTGTTGGTTGAGTGTGATTTCCACACCGTGCTTGTGAGTGCTACGCAGCTCGACGCCGTCGAATCCGGTAGCTTCACAGTTGCGAATCAGTGTGGGCAGGTCCCAGTCTCGGCCCCAGTTGTAGGTCACAAGGCCCAATTGCATGTCTTGGTTTGCCGGTGAAGACGCTGCAGATAAACTTTTTGTCGGCAAAAGACTTGCGGCAACCACGCCGCCCAGGATGGAGTGAAAATCACGTCTCTGAATTATATTTTGATAAGCAGTGTCCACAGTTGTTGGGTGATTCATGTTTTTTCTTTCTTTCCCAAAAATTCTACAGCAGCGGCGGAAAATGGAGTTACCAATCCCGAGTTATTCAAGGGACATTCTGAAATATTGACTGTACGATAATCTTTACGGTCACAATCTGCAATTCTCGGTGTGGAGCAAAACGCAGTGATCGGTGGTGGAGCATTAGCCTGTTGCATCTGCTCGGGCTTGTGCCTGTTCGAGTACGGCCATGCAGGGCAGGACAGCTTCGCCTGTAATCGCCGGGTCGCGATCTTCCCGAATGGCTGCAATGAACTCACGATTTTGCACTGACAAGTCCGTATGATCTGCTCGGGGAATGATGATCTTGCCGGCGGCCGTACTCAGCTCACCTTCGTTCCAGTACAGTGTATCTTCTTCACCAATGAAGGTGGCTCGCCAATGAAATGTGTGAATGTTGTAGGACTGGCAGATCGTTGCCGGTACCCCGCCGTCAAGCGACATGGTTAGAGACATGTCCATGACGCCTTGCCTGGGGTGCAGCGGTCCAAACCGGCAGTCGACATTCGCAGGTTGATCGCAGCCCGATATCCAGATTGCCAGATCCACCAGGTGAGCGCCGTGGTGCCAAAGGATATTGTCAGTCCAAGACCGTGGTTTGCCGTACATGTTGGTGTTTTCACGTCGGAGGATGCCGAACATCGCAAAAAAATGGTGCAGATGAAATTGTTCTGCTTCGACACGTCGGCGGATTTCGACCAGCCCCGGCTGAAAACGCAGGGTGTGACAGATCATCAGCCGTCGATTCAGTTGACGTGACAAGTTGGTGACCTGTTGAGCATCGGCGAGGTTCATCGCGATCGGAATTTCGAGTAACAAGTGCTTGCCCGCTTCGAGGGCGGTCGTGGCTTGTGACACGTGCAGCTCGTTGGGAGAAGTGACAACCACGGCATCGACTTGCGGGTCTTGAACAGCCTCGTCCAGATCCAGTCCATGATGCTCAAAACCCCATTGCTGGGCAAACTGGCTGGTTGGTTCGGCACGCCGTCCTACCAGGCGATAGGGGCGTACACCGTCGATCGAAGTAAACGCTTCCATGTGGCACTTGGCAATCGCACCATATCCGACCATGCAGATATTCACTTGATGGCTCCCGGTGATAGATTTCTAAGGTGTTTCAATTCGAGGTTAAGTTGTATTCCTGAATCAGCAACGAGCAAGTTCATAAGTGCCTTGAGGTGCCTATTCTTTTGTTGACTTGGTCTGAAAAGCGGACTGGATCAGACTAAACATCGTTCCGGTTGCGATATTCACTGTCAGTGCAATGGGCCCAATCCACTGAAAGCTGACCGGGTCAAGACCCGTTTCAGGGTCCGTGCCGAAGATTTGCCCGGAAAAGGCAATCAAGGTAGCGACGGTCGTTCCGCAAACAGCGCCCACCAGGACACCAGCCGGTTTGGCGAAAGGCACCAAAATTGCAAAAAAGAACAAGCAGAAGATCGGGGTGACCAGCAAACCGTTTGTTTTCCCCGTTACCGCGGTGATGTTTCCGGGAACATGCTCCATGAACGAACTGCCGATAACCACTACGGTACCAATTCCCAGTGCCAGCAGTCGAGCGGTCCGTACGTGTCCTTTTGTTGTCTTCGGACTGATATCGAATCTGTCGAAAAAGTCCGTCGTGACGACGGCGGTAATCGAATTGACACCCGAATCGATACTCGACATTGCCGCAGCGAACATGGCCGAGACAACCAAGCCGGAAACACCTACTGGTAGTCGATAGGCGATGTACCAGGGAAAAACATCGTCGGCATTCTGTTTCAAGTCGAATCCGGTGGGTAGCAGGGTTGGGTTCCTTTCCACATACGCCAAGAGTGCACAACCCACGGTTCCCAAAGTGAGAGTCACCAGTACCGAGACAGTGAGCTGCGTTGCATAGGCTCGCCTTGCAGCACGCGCGTCTCGTGTTGCCATGAAGCGTTGGATCGATGTCTGGTCCCCCCCCGCCGTAGCGACGAACCAGACGAATACAGAAAGGAAAGATCCGACGAAAGTGACACGCGTTTGAGGGTCAAACGAAAATATCGGCTGTGAATCCCAGTTCTCATGCCAGGAAGTTGGAAACCAACCAAAACCTCCGAATTCGTAGGTGACCGTTGCAATGACTAGCAGGGCTCCGCCAAACAAGAGACATGTCTGCATCAGATCCGTGATCACAACCGCCTGTAATCCGCCTAGCGTCGTGTACGTGACTGCTACTGCTCCAGTGATCAGCACAACCAGCCAGATCCATTTTTCGTCGATTCCCATCATGACAATCATTGCCTTGGCCGCCAGATAGACTAGCAGTGACATCCATACCAGTCGCAACAGAATGAACATGATCGCACCCAGAAGGCGGATTCCAAGACCGAGACGATTTTCCAGTAACTCATAGGCACTGGTGACTCGTTGTTTCATGTACACCGGAAGCAGACAATATCCAACGAACACGTACGCGAATGGAAGCGACAATTTAGATGCCAGGATGACCGGTCCTTTTCCCAGTATCTCACCTGGTGCCGCGAGGTAAGTGATCGTGCTCAACAAAGTGGCAAACAGCGAGACACCGATCAACAATGGATTCATCGCCCCACTGCCGACAAAATACTCCTGGGTCGTCTGCTGACGCCGGCTGTAGTACCACCCCAGTCCGATGGTCGAGAGCGCGTAGATGGCGATCAGCACCCAGTCAATAGGCTGCAGGCCGACGCTTGAAGTGCTGTCATTAACGGTCATTGTGGACAAGTCTGCATCAGCCGCCAAGGTCTGCGTAGCACAAACACTAACGATCAGTGGCAGAAACAAACACGTACGCCATGCCATATTGATTTGTCCTTCAATTTTGTTTGCCCTACAAACGTTTGTCTGGATTAGTCGTGAATGTTTTCCGAAGCAATCGTTACGACGCGTGTGAATTGATGTTGCGATGTTTTTGGTGAACCGATTTGTAAGCGAAAAAATAGCTACGTGACAGATACGTCATTCATGTGTCGAATTAATACCCTACTGCCGCTCCGTCTTTTCTGGCCTCGGTTGCTCCCTGAAGGACGCCGTTGTGCCAGTCTATGAGTATGCCCTGATAGCCACCGAAACCATCACGAGCACGTACGACGTAATGATCCTTGTTGCGTAATTCATCAACCGCCTGATCGGTGACACCTGATTCGACAAACACAGTTCCCCCACCTGTGGCTACCGCTCCGGTCGGCTCGGCACTACCAGCATGTCGAACGCGTGCTGCATCTCCGGCTGCCTGGATATTCATTCCAAAGTCGATCATATTAACTAAGACTTGCACGTGACCTTGCGGCTGCATGTCGCCACCCATCACGCCGAAACAGAAACAGGGTATGCCATTTCTGGTAACCATTGCCGGAATGATTGTGTGAAAGGGAAGTTTTCGCGGTTCAAAGCGATTGAGGTGATCGTTTTCGAGTGCGAACAAGGCACCCCTGTTTTGCAATGCGAAACCGACGTTACCGGGTACGACCTGAGAACCAAAACCGTGAAAGATACTTTGAATCAATGAGCAGCAATTGCGATCCTTGTCGACCACAGACAGGTACACGGTATCACCATGAGCCAGGTCGGTGTCGCCTGCCGAGACATTGTGCGCGGCGCGACGGAGGTCGATTTTGCCAGCCTGTCGTCGGCCGAATTCCTTGGAAATTAATTCCTGGACAGGCAGGTCGTTGAAAGCCGGGTCGGAGTAGAATTTGGCCCGATTGGCAAATGCCAATTTTTTTGCTTCGACAAACAGGTGTAAAAATTCAGCGCTGCCAGGCTCCATGGATCGGATGTCGAATTGTTCCAACACGTTGAGCATTTCCAAAACTGCGATTCCCTGGCCATTGGGGGGTAGCTCCCAAACTTCATGATCTCGATAGGTAGTCGAGACCGGTTGAATCCATTCTGATTGGTGTTCGGCGAAATCGTTGATTGATAAAAATCCGCCGTTGTGCTCACTGAAAGCGACGATTTGCTGAGCAATCTCACCACGATAAAAGGCATCCACGCCTTGCCGGGCGATGCTACGATACGACTTGGCGAGTCGTTTGTTCTGGAAGATTTCAGAAAATCGAGGTGCTTGTTTTCCATCGATAAGATACGTCGCTGCCGAATCGGGCCACTGGCGCAGTTGAGTTTCAGAGGCTTGCCAGGCGGCGGCGATGATCTCGGCGATTGGAAACCCGCTCTCAGCCGTCTCTATCGATGGTTCAAGAAGCTTACCCAGCGTCATCGTTCCAAAACGATCCAGGAGTTGCTGCCAACCGTCAACGCACCCAGGGACCGACCATGATAAAGGTCCATAAGTTGGAATCTGATCTATCCCTTGTCGGTTGAAATACTCGCGCGATAGCCCTTCAGGACTTCTTCCACTACCGTTCAGACCGTAAAGTTGTTGGGATTTGTTGTCCCAATGGATGGCAAACAGATCTCCGCCAATCCCACAACTCATTGGTTCCACGACACCTAACATCGAATTGGCAGCGATCGCGGCATCTACGGCATTACCACCGGCTTTTAAGACATCCAAGCCAGTTTGTGAGGCTAGTGGGTGACTCGTTGCGACGATACCATTTTGTGCCAGCACCACCGAACGGCTTTGTTTAAGGTTACCGACGGGTCGGTCATAGCCCGCCGAATGAGGTGCGGAATTTGCTTTGCTGGTGCTTGTCATTTTCTCGGCAGACGATTTTGTGGGTTTGGCGATTCTGTCGGTTTTGGCCCAACAATTTTAGTAACAGCTGAAAAGTCCAGCTTGCTATAACCCTGTTGCATGGCGGATGTGTATTGCTGAAGCGTTGCCGAAGTGACGGGCGCTGAAATTTTGAGCTCGTGGGCCAATGCCAGGCTGAGAGCCACATCCTTACGCATCAGTTCCGTCTTAAAGCCCGCTTCGTAGTGATTGTCCAGAATAAATTGTGCTCGTGCCGACAGCATGGTCGAGCTGCCGCTGGAAGTCGAAACCACTTCGACCAATTGTTCCAAGTTGAGTCCGGCGGCTTTGGCGACTGACATGGCTTCCCCAATCAGCGTCATGATACCGCCAGCCATCATTTGGTTGACAAGCTTGGCGGTTTGCCCACTGCCAAGGGGTCCTAAATGAAAAATCTTTTTGCCAAGGATTTCCAAAATGGGTTGCGCTTTTTGAAAATCTCGCGCGTCACCGCCGACCATAATGGATAAGGAACCCTTTTTTGCCCCTGAAGGTCCACCGGAAACCGGGGCGTCCAGCATACTCATACCAGGTTCACTCAGTAGCTCCCCGATTCGCCTCACTGTGGCCGGGCTGACGGTACTCATGTCAATCAAAAGCTTGCCCGTATCAGCACCAGCAATGATTCCATCCTCGGCAAGCACCACCTGCTCCACTTCGGCATCGGCCGTCACCATGGTGACGATCACGTCGGCCGCTTCAGCCACTTTGGCACAGCTTGGACAGGCAACTGCTCCCAATTTTTGAAACTGGTCGACCACGTCTTCACGGCGGGCAAAAAAGAACAGATCGTGACCAGCTTGCATGAGATTGATGGCCATGGGACAACCCATGGTTCCTAGGCCGATAAATCCGATTTTACTCATCAAAACACCCTTCAACGATGAGACTAAGATTCTTGCTCTTTCCTTGGCCTGGCTGAACGATCTAATGGATGGTTCGGCCAGGGATTCTGTTCTGCTCGCCGGCAAAGTTTGGATCGTACCATCTTCACTCGATAGAACCCATCCCGTATGGTGAAATGAGTTTCCGAAGGCACTTTCCAATTCCCACCCGCTGGTAAAAACGTGTACCGATTGGTGGTGTTGGTTTCCATGGCCGGTAGCTGTTGTGTTAGGGTGGCGTAGGGACAACCTTATCTTTGAACGTTAACTTCTTGTAAATGAAGATTTGAGGATAAACGATGGATGTTTGGCCAATGGTTCTGTTGTTACTGGTAGGTGTGGCCGCCGGTTTCTTGAATGTTGTTGCAGGAGGTGGTTCGCTACTCACGATGCCGGTTATGATTTTTCTTGGCTTGAGTGGTCCAACGACTAACGGTACGAATAGGGTCGCAATTCTGGCGCAGAATATTACCGCGGTGCGGGCCTTCTGGCGGCAAGGGTTCTCTAGCTTTCGGCTGAGTCTCACACTGTCGTTATGTGCATTGCCGGGTGCTGCCGCGGGTGCTTACCTGGGCACGCGACTTGAGGGTGTCTGGTTCAATCGTGTTTTGGCAATCGTGATGCTGGGTGTCATGCTGCTGATGCTGCTTAAGAAGAAAAAGAGTTCAGTATCGCCCCCAGAGGGTCAAACGGTCAGTTCACAACGCGTCTGGGCGGCGCATCTTTTGATGGTTTTGATCGGGCTTTACGGCGGGTTCATTCAAGCCGGCGTAGGATTTTTATTGATGGCGGTGTTGCATCGTATTTTGGGTGAGGATCTGGTTCGCGTGAACATGCATAAGGTATTTATCATTGGTTCTTATACCTTAGTGGCGTTGGTGATCTTCGCCGGTAAGGGGCATGTCCAGTGGTCGGCCGGATTGGGTTTGGCAGCCGGGAATTCGATCGGTGGGTGGATCGGTTCCTATTTCGCTGTCAAAAAAGGTGAGGGGGCGATCAGAATCATCTTTAACGTGACCCTGCTGGCTTTAGCCATCAAGCTTTTGTTAAGCTAAGGAAGTTTTCACAGTCCCCGTTGGGACCGTTTGTCAGCCGTTTTAGACGCTGGCAGGGTTTCCGATAGGTTCGTGGAGTTGTGTGATTTTTAGAACGACAACGGGACGGAAGGTCAGCGAATATGTCATTTCGAGTTGTGAATACGTCTCCTTTAGATCCAGTTTGTGTGCAGTGGCTGGAGCAACGTGTTGACCTGAAAGATTGTGACCATCGTGATCAGCAGGAACTGCATGAATTGCTTGGTAGCGCCGATGCGCTCGTGATTGGTACCTATTTACAAGTCAATGCAGCCCTGTTGGATTTGGCACCCAAGCTGAAAGTGGTGGGCCGAGCTGGTGTGGGACTGGAACACGTTGATCTTGCAGAGTGTCGCCGTCGACAGTTGCCGGTCGTCCACACTCCCGAGGCAAACACCCAGGCGGTTGTTGAATACGTTGTGGCGCTCATACTGGACGCCTTAAGACCTCGACCGGCACTCGATGTTTCGATTGACGCCGAACTGTACCTCAGTTTGCGCCGCACGGAAGTGGGTCAACAGCTGGACCAGCTCACGCTGGGTATTTTAGGGTTTGGTCGGATCGGCAAACGGCTCGGTGCAGTGGCCCATGCGATCGGCATGAACGTAATCGTCAACGACGTTTTATCTGAAAAAGAGCTGCAAGCGACCGTCGATTACCCATTTCAATGGGTAGAAAAAACGGAGTTGTACCAGCAGTGTGATGTGCTGAGCATTCATGTGGATGGACGACCGGAAAACCGCCATCTCATCGGATCACAACAACTGTCCCAATTGCGCCCCCATTGTCTGATTGTCAATGCGGCTCGGGGCATGATCATGGACGAATCGGCACTTGTTCAATGGGCCCAACAAACCAGGCAGCAGGGTGGTCAGGCCGTTCTGGATGTTGTTGATCCAGAGCCTCCCTCTGCTGATTGTCCGTTGTTAGAACTGTCCAATGTAAGAGTGTTGCCACATCTGGCGGCTCGAACTTATCCTGCACTGCAAAGCATGGGTTGGGTGGTACGTGACGTCTGGAGCGTGCTGCAAGGTGAACAGCCCCGCTATCCAGCGTGGTAATTGAAAAACATTGATGGCTGATCGCAATATTTCTTCTGAAGAGCATCGCTTGATAGAGCGGGCACATGCGCTGCTTCCCGGCGGTAGTGTTGGAAATGTTTACAACGATGTGATTATCCGGCGCGGAGCAGGTAGCCATGTGTGGGATGTCAGTGGCAACGAGTACATCGACTACCTATTGGGTTCAGGACCGATGATTGTTGGGCACACCCATCCGGAAGTTGTGGAAGCAGTACGTGAACAATTGGCAGGCGGAACAACGTTTTTTGCCATCCACGAACAGGCGATTGCCTTGGCTGAGCAGATTATGGCGGCCGTTGAATGTGCTGAAAAAGTGCGTTTCACGAGCAGTGGGACCGAGGCTACGGCGCTGGCAATTCGTGCAGCCCGTGCGTTTCGCCAACGCGATCGGGTTCTCAAATTTGAAGGGGGCTATCATGGAATGAACGAAGTTGGACTCATGAGTCTGGCACCTAAAAATCCGCCGAAATTTCCCTTGGCCAGCACGGATTCAGCGGGAATCCCGTCTGCCATGCAGGACGGAGTGTTGATTGCTCCGTTCAATGACATTGCCATGACAACTTCGCTTGTTGAGCAATACCATGATGAACTGGCGGCTGTGATCGTCGAGCCTTTTCAGCGTTTGATTTGTCCCCAGCCGGGATTTCTCCAAGCCTTACGAGAGGTTACTCAACGATATTCCGTGCCACTTATTTTTGACGAAATCGTAACCGGATTTCGCTTTTCCTACGGTGGTGCCCAGGAATATTACGGCGTGACACCTGATTTGTGTACGCTTGGTAAGGCCGTGGCCGGTGGTTTCCCGCTGGCCGCCATCGCCGGGCGCGAGGAGATCATGCACGGCTTTGATCCAGCGGCGCTGAGTCAGGGAAATTTTCTTCCCCAGATAGGCACGCTGAATGGAAATCCTGTCGCGGCTACCGCTGGCCTGGCGACACTCAAGGTGTTAAGGCAAGAGGGTGTTTATGAGAGGTTGTTTGATACGGGCCGACAGTTGATGAATGCTTTTCGCTGCATTCTCGACCAGTTGGGTGTTCCCGGCCAGGTGGTGGGTGAACCTCCCGTTTTTGACGTCGTGTTTACCGACAGAGAAATCGTTGATTATCGAACGCTGGCGACCGGCAATGCCGATCGGCTGAAGAAATTCAATAATTTGCTACTGGCTCACGGTATTTTTCGTGGTGATACCAAGTTTTATGTTTCCCTGGCACATGACCAGAAAGATATTGACCAAACGATCAGTGCCTTTGAAACCGTGGTGGGTCAACTAGATCACCAGTCGTGTTCTTGGAAAGTTGTATTTTGTGTTGTGATGAGGTCGGGTTTCCACACCCACGGTTGTTTGACGGGAATCGAAATTCGTTTCTGCTGGTTTTGCAGGGTGTTGTCCGGAAACAAACTCAAGCTGCAACCAGGCCAACTGGTGAACCAAAGAATGAATCGCATGGGAGAAGTCATGTCCGTCGAGCCACAACCAATCGGGATTATCGGTTTGGGACTCGTTGGAAGCGCACTGACCGGCCGCTTGATACAAAACGGATTTCAGGTGGTTGGTTTTGATGTTGATCAACAAAAGCAGGCTGAGGCCGTGCGACGGGGATTACAAGGTTGTGTGGATGCCAATGGTGTATTTGACATTTGTGAGACGATCCTCTTGAGTCTGCCTACCAGTCTAGTCGTCAGAGAGGTGATTGATCAGGTGGAACCTGCCTTGCGAGTTGGCCACACGATTATCGATATGACGACTGGCGATCCCGATGAAATGGTGGCTTTGGGACAACAACTCCAGAATCGACATGTAAAATACACGGAAGCTACGATTGCCGGATCCAGTTCCCAATTGCGCGAAGGTGAAGTGGTACTGTTTGTTGCTGGAATTGACAGGGAGGAGCCGGGATGGCCGCTTGTTGATTCGTTGTTGCAGCTGTTTGGGTCACGGATATTTTACCTGGGCGAGATCGGCGCGGCATCGCGATTCAAACTGGTGCATAATTTAATAATTGGACTTCATCGGGCCGTGTTGGCAGAAGGCCTGATGTTTGGCGAAGCGATGGGCTTTGACGCCAGTTCAACTCTCGAGGTGCTGCGGCAGTCGCCGGCCTGGTCTGGGGTGATGGAAACCAAGGGGAAAAAGATGGTTCTCGCCGACTATGCACCTCAGGCTCGCTTGTCGCAACACTTAAAAGATGTGCGCCTGATTATTGAAATGGCTTCGCGATCGGGGGCTTCGACGCCCTTATCATCGTTGCATCGAGAGTTGCTTGAAGAGGCGGAAAGACTCGGTTTTGGCGATGCCGACAACAGTGCGATCATCGAAGCCTTTCGAAAGGAATAGGCGGTTTGGGCCTTCGTCAATATCCTGTCGCTACGTCCCTGGGATCGTGATGGGTTGGCCAGCCGGCTTCTAAAGAAAGTTGGATTGTAAAGCCACCTTAGGATTGAAGAAATTGGAAGTGCCCATGTCATTTGCTTTGCAGGCGTTTTAGCCGAAAAGGGCGCAGGTCTAACCGCGATGATCCCTGGGTGATCAGCTCGGCTGCTGCTTCACCGATGGCGGCTGAGTGTTTGAAGCCATGTCCCGAGCATGGCGAAACGAGTAACACGTTATCGTACTCCGGATGATGATCAATCACGAATCCAAAATCGTTGGTGCAGGTATAAAGGCATGATTGCATGCGGGTGATTTCTCCGGTCAGCCCTTTGATGCGGTCGGTTACTCGGCGGTTCATGGCCGTGATAATCGCTTCAGGAACGGCCGTTGGTTCGTCGTCGGCTAAAATCGTTGTGTCATACCGTTCTGCGGCGACCTTGATTGCATCGGCCGTACTGTCCAACATTGGAAATCCGTAGATCATGTCATGGTCGTGCTCAGTGACACAGATGAAAATTGGAAATTGTGATGCGTCAAATTGAGATTTAACCTGCGGGCGAAACCAGTATTGAATCTGCGCGTAAACCTTGAACCATTGACTCAGATGATTTGGCAGAAAATTGCCAATCCAGGCGCCGCTAGTCAGAACGAGTTGCTCGGCTGTAACCCTTCCCCGCGTTGCCGTGTCGACAGTCACTTTTGATTTTCCAACTACGTCGAACTGATCGACAATTGTCTCAAGCCAGATTTCAGCACCCTGTTCTTTGGCCAGGGAAAGCTGGGCGGTGACGCATTTTTCGGGTCGTACGAAACCGGCTGCCGGCTCGAAATACGCAGATTCGTCGTCATCGATTTTGAATTGTGGAAAACGTCGACGCACATCACCCGCTTCTAAAGTGTCGTGATCGATGTCAAATTCTTCAGCGGCTGCGATCGTCGAAAGTAGAAAATTATCGACTCCGTGCTGTCTCGAGTCGACATGACGTTTACCGATGATGAGTCCGCCGTTTTGCGTCAGCAGGGATTCACCAGTTGCTTGTTCGATTTCCCGCCACAGTTCGTGCGAGCGGATCACAAGTGGTACGTAACTTGTACCTTCACCGATTGCTAATCGAGTGACCCGTGTTTCACCGTGGGTGGACCCCTTTGTATGAGGAGGAGAAAACCGGTCAATGCCCAGCACGCGCATCCCGCGACGCGCCAACTGGTACAAAGATGCACTGCCCATGGCACCCAGGCCGACAATGATGGCGTCGAAATGCTGATCCGTGTTATTCACCTGCCGTAACCGGGCGCCGCTGTGAATGTAGTCATTAAAATGCCCTCGGCGTTCCAAACACAAACTTGTCCACCGTGGTCACCGGAAACCAGTCGTTGCGTGCTTTCGCTATGTGCGACAGCATAGGCAGGATAGTTGTGACCGAGTTGAGACTGTGCGAGCTTCCAGCTATCGAGGGTGTATCCGCTAATGGAACCGTCGTCGGAACAGCCAAAGATTGCTTGTGGTGTGATGGCAAAACTGTGATAGGGATGAGTACCACTGCCCATCATACTGATGGTTTTCTCATCTTGAGGTGTTTCCGACATGCCCGAAGCGGCACCGGTTCCCGCAACTTTCCAAATGTGGATTTTTCCGTCCGCACCGCAACTCACGGCCTGCTGACCGTCAGGGCGAAATCCAACGTCAAATACGGGTTGTTTATGTCCGGCGTAGGTGGTGATCAAGTCACCGGTTGTCGCATCAATGATTTTAGCAGTCCTGTCTCGGCTGGCTGAAATGATCCGGCTGCCATCTTTGCTAAAAGCAACCGCGTATACCCAGTCAGCATGATGTTGTGCGTTGAGCTGCTCCTGGCCATCTTCCAAAGTGTAAAGACGGACGGTTCGATCGGCTGCCCCGATTGCCAGCCGTTGGCCAGCTGTATCGAAAGCGAGTCCCAGCACACAATCATGAGATCGAAATAGCTCCTGCCGCATTTGGCCGTCGGCCGTATTGTACAGGCGAACTTCACCCTGCATGCCCGGAATGCCACTTGCTGCCACAATGAATCGTCCGTCGTGGCTGAATATCAAATGATAAGTTCGCTCGGCGACGTTGGTAATTCGCCGCTGTAAATCACCCGTCACCGTGTTCCAAACCGTAATTTCGTGCAAGCCACCAACCGCAATTTCTGAACCATCAGGACTGATGGCCAGTGCTGTCACCGGCAAAGGTGCACGGTAAACCTCTGGAGGAGATAAATGTTGTCGAGCAGGGACGAGCTCATGTAACAGCTTTTCAGGATCTTCATTGTCATAGTGGGCACCCTCTTCAATCCAACGCTGTAAAAGATCAATCTCACTTGCCGCAAGAGGTTGTTTTTCCTTTGGCATTCGCAGGTCGGTATCTTCCTCTTCAATTAGCTGCAACAGGTAACTTGCATCTGGGTTACCCGCTTCAATCGGCGATTCTGTTGAAGCACCCGCTCTTAGCAGGTGTTGGAAATTGACCAGTTTGTATTCGCCCTCGGTTCGTTTCTCACCATGGCAGGCAACACAGCGGGCCAACAAAATCGGAGCCACATCACGAGTGAAGCTGACCGTCGTGGATGTGTCAGCTGAGTCGCCGGACACTGTGGTTACAAAAACAGTACCTATTCCGATCCAACAGATTACTGGCAACAACGTAAAAGTCAAACAGCGAGGATTCATAGCACCGGAGTGAGATAGTTAATGTTCGAATACAAATCGTTGTGAATTGACCAGGGCCCAACAACAATCTTGCAGACCACGCAACGGTTCGCCCATTTTATCGATATGCTGAAGTCCAATTGACAATTCATGGTCTGTTGGGGCTCGGCAATACGCAGACCAGTAAAGTTCCTGGAGGACTTTCTTGGTGGAAATCCCCTTTGCGATTCGTTGTTGAACTCGACCCTGTTCATTTTGAAGTTTGGCTTGAAAGAAGTGGCCATTGGCCAATTGTAGGGCCTGGGCGAAACTTGTTTTCACTTCCCGCTCGCACTGACATGCCGTATTGCGCTCGGGTTGTCCAAAAGTACTGAGAAAGGAATTGTCTGCCAGCGGAGACGGCCGGGAGACGACACGTGTTCCTTGAGGAACATCGGGAAAATTTTCGGGTACCAAGGTTACCTGGCTGATAGCATCCATTAATTGTTCGGCTGACAATCGGCGTGGGCGATAACGTGAAAAGAACGTCAAATCGTCTGAATTGAGGTCATGGGGGACAGCACTCAACTGATAAGTACGACTGTTGAGGATGGTTCGGATCATGTGCTTGCGGTCAAATGAGTGCTTGACGAAATCGCTTGCCATCGCAGCTAACAACGCCGGGTTGGTTGCCGGGTTCGAATCACGGAAATCGTCAATTGGCTCTACCAGGCCCCGGCCAAATAGGTGATACCAGATTCGATTGACGGCAACGGCAGCCAAATAGGGATTCTCAGGATCGGTTAGCCAGCGTGCGAAATGCTCGCGCCGTGAAATCGTCTTGTCAGGCTTGAGGTCGCCAACACCTGGCAGCCAAGGTGGCACCACTTGTCCCGTCTTGGGATGAGCCAACTCGCCACTTTGTTGCGAGAAGATAATGATTTCGTTGGTGCGGGTCCCCGGTTTGCGACCGACGCGGTGAAAGAGGGCAGCAAGTCCGTGATAATTGTCCTGAGTCCAGCGATCAAACGGGTGATTGTGGCATTTGGCACACTTGATTTTGACGCCCAAAAATAGCTCGGCTGTTGTTTCCGCACAGTCTTCATGATTGGGTGTTGTGCGATAGAAGTTTGTTGGAGGATTAGAGAAAACACTTCCCGAACCTGTTAACAAACGATGGACAAATTCGTCGAAGGGTTGGTTGCCGGCAATTGAGTTGACGATCCAACGATGGAATTTGTTCACACCAGGCGGTGTTAATGTTCTGTTTTGAACTCGCAGCAAGTCTGCCCACTTCATTCCCCAAAACTCGGCAAACTCAGGACGTTCCAGTACATGATCAACCAGTTGGCGACGTTTTGCAGGATCATCCGCTTTGAGGAACTGCTTTGATTCCCTGACACTGGGAAGTTTTCCTAAAATGTCCAGGTACAGGCGGCGAATGAATTCGTCATCGGTGCAAAGCTCAGATGGCAAAATTTGAAATTGCTGCAGCTGGGCGAAATTGAGGTGGTCAACGTAGTTGTTTTCAGGCGGTTCGTTCCACTGAAAGCCTGCAACCGGTTGGATCCATGACAGCCATGCTGCTTGCATGTGCTGGCCATATTGGACCATGATCGCCGATTGTCCCCGCCCATGGCCGATGACGCGACCTGATTGATTGACCTCGGCAATTTGGTCATCACTGCTGGTGAACGTTGCCAGCTGGGTGACGTCACGAACACGGCCGTCATTGAACTTGGCCAAAACGGCCAGCTGTTGTGAAAAGGAGCCTTCGTAGAGGACGCGGCGATTGGGATGTACCTCGATTTCGATACATTCCGGATCAGTGGGCGCATCGGCCTGGCATCCATTGGCAATCCAGTCTCGTAATAATGAGTAGACCAGGTCTTGTTTGTGAAGCCTTCGTCCACCTCCGTGAGCCACATCCATTAAAGGCTTGCGAAGCAGTAAACTTGTTTCTGGCAGTAGCAAGTTAACTCGACGGCCAGATTCACCAAAGACGATTTGCTGCCAATCCGGTTTCGTATCGAAGCCGCGCAAGGACAAGTGAAACCCGCCCTTGCCATTGGGGCTGGCATGGCAGGAGCCGGAGTTGCAGCCCTGCTTGCTGATTGCAACCAGTACTTCGTCACGAAACGAAATAGGCGACTTTGTCCTCGGGGCTGGCAGTAGGACGGGAACCTCGTGTGAATTATCACCCACGGTCACTCTTATCGTTGCCGCTGGTCTTGCAATCGACTCAGCTTTGGCGAATTCATCGTTTGGATTGGTGTCCGGCAATTGTTTTGGAGTCGGTACGGACGTCGTGAATTGAACTTTCCAATCAACACCCAAAAAATCACCACCCTTGGCTTCCAGACGAAGCTGATCGCCGGGCATGACCTGAATGTGCCTGAGTACTGAGCTGGACCGTTTACTGTCGGAAAGTGCTTGAGCCAAGGTGTAGGGCCTATCCGATGTCGGCCCATCCTGATTTTCGTCGTTGTTACTATCGCGTTCGGGGACGTTGAATGAGCCAATTAAGACCTGTCGTAATCTACCACGTACGAGATGAAGCGTTACTGGGATGACCCGATCAATATCTCGTGGCATCCAAAGTGCTGCATCAATAGAAACGGTTCCTGCATGAGGTGCTGTCCAGGCAATTGCGATGGGCGTGTGACAAAAAACCCGTTGCTCGGGAAAATCAAACGGAGTGCCAGTGAACTTGGGTGACACGGCTCGAGCAATCGCGGGAACACTTGCATTTTCGGCAGAATGCCAACCCGGTTGATCGCCTGCAGGAAACTCGGTACTACCAAATAAGCGAACCGTAGCGAAGTTGAGGAGTGTGCCATCAATCCGTTCGTAGCTCCAGGTATCATGAGGATTTTGCGTGTTGCTGAAATCGGCAGCCAGATCGTACTGGCCCGTTGGTTTTCCTGAAGGCACGCGCGGTGGTTCCGCTGGAATCCCGGGGGCGGAAACGAATTGGCTCTGAAAAACTCCTTCAGCCCGCTGACGGACGATTGAGACCAGTCCATGTTCGACCGCGACGCCTTCAGCGTTTGTTGCTTCCGTCCCTGGATCCTGGCCGAGGATTTCGTAGGAGGCCAAGTGCGTCAGGTCCCATTCTTTTGTGTCGGCAGAGAATCCGGTGACCACTAACTGGGTGATGTCGCGTGGATTGGCCAGATCGACATTCGGCGGATGAACTTCGATCCGCTTGATCGAATCGACCAGATCTGCCGATTCTGATTTGC
>Ga0310342_100000854_pt1 | contig 18190 bp, 15 predicted proteins | sample S15DNA20500_MG_FD_206155 | JGI IMG/M metagenome (GOLD analysis project Ga0310342, IMG submission 206155) | Marine microbial communities from station ALOHA, North Pacific Subtropical Gyre - S1503-DNA-20-500_MG | ecosystem: Environmental > Aquatic > Marine > Oceanic | place: Pacific Ocean: North...
CGAGGTCGTAGCTGGTGAGGTCGAGACGCCGGATCGCCGTGGGGAACAGCGGCAGGGCGAGTTGGTGGTGGCGCCCGATGCCCGGGAGCCGCGACAGGAAGCTCGCGCGGATCGGACGGCTCTCGATCAGCGGCGAGGTTGCGCCCGGGACGTGGATCAAGGTGAAGAGATCCGCACTCGGATGGGCCCGGATGAGCTCTTCGAGCACGCGCTCGCCGCCACGCATGCCGATCAGCCAGTCGTGAACCAGCGCGATCCGCACCCGCTTCAGGCAGAGACCGGCGTGAGGGTGTGGGCGAGGGCTTCGTCCAGCGTGTCGACGAGTCGAATGTCGAGGTGCGCACGAACGTCTTCGGGGATTTCCACGAGGTCCTTCGCGTTCCGGCGTGGCATGACCACCGTCTCGATGCCCGCACGAGCGGCTGCGAATACCTTGCCCTTGATGCCGCCGACCGGGAGTACGCGGCCGCGTAGAGAGATTTCCCCGGTCATCGCGATGGTCCCTTGCGAACGCCGGTCCGAGAGCGCCGATACGATGGCCGTTACGAGGGCGACACCCGCGGAGGGTCCGTCTTTCGGGACCGCGCCCGCGGGAATGTGGAGGTGGATCTCGCAGGGTTCGAGAGCCTCGGGAGACAGGCCCAGGGAACTGGCCTGTGCGCGCACCCAGGAGAGGGCGGCTTCGGCGGACTCGCGCATGACATCGCCCATCTGTCCGGTCAGTCGTAGCCGGATGCCCTTGCCACCGCCCATGCGTGTGGCTTCGACGAAGAGGATATCTCCACCATGCGCCGTGATCCCGAGTCCGACAGCGACGCCGGGGTGTCCTGCAGGCTCGGCACGCTCGGGTAGGTGCGGCGGCGCGCCGAGAGCTGCGCTTACGAAGGCCTCGTCGACGTCGAGTTCGGTGTCGGGGCCGTCCTCGGCGACCCGGGTCGCAGCCTTGCGGAACAGGCTCGCGAGTTGTCGCTCGAGGTTTCGGACGCCGGCCTCGCGGGTGTACTCCAAGACCACCTTCGCGATGGCGCCGTCGCTCACGTGGATGCGGTCACCCGAGAGGCCGTGGGCCTCGATCTGCTTCGGCACGAGGTGCTCCCGCGCGATGGTCTGCTTCTCCCGCTCGGTGTAGCCAGGAAGCTCGATCACTTCCATCCGGTCGAGCAGGGCGGGGGGCACCGTGGACAGGGTGTTCGCGGTCGCCACGAAGAGAACCAGGGACAGGTCGAACGGCACCTCGATGTAGTGATCGCTGAAGTTGACGTTCTGCTCGGGGTCGAGCACCTCTAGCAGGGCAGACGAGGGGTCGCCGCGGAAGTCCGAGCCGAGCTTGTCGATTTCGTCGAGTACGAAGATCGGGTTTCGGGAGCCGGCACGCTTGATGCTCTGGAGGATTCGTCCCGGCATCGCGCCCACGTAGGTGCGCCGATGCCCGCGGATCTCGGCCTCGTCTCGTACGCCGCCCAGGGATGCGCGAGCGAACTTGCGCCCCATGGCTCGCGCGATCGAGCGTCCCAGGGAGGTCTTTCCGACGCCGGGGGGACCCACGAAGCAGAGGATCGGAGCCTTCGCTTCGGGTGCGAGCTTGCGGACGGCGAGATATTCGAGGATTCGCTGCTTGACCTTGTCGAGGCCGTGGTGATCCGCATCGAGGACCTGGCGGGCGTGGCTGAGTTCCAGGACATCCTCGGTCTCGGTCTTCCAGGGCAGGTCGAGCATCCACTCGAGATAGGTCCGCACCAGATGTCGGTCCGGGGCGTGCTGGGGTAGGGCGGACAGGCGCTGTAACTCGCGCTCGGCCTGAGCGCGCGTCTCGTCGGGCAGGTCCGCTCCTTCGAGCTTGTCGCGCAACTCGTCGACCTCACGCTGACCCGCGTCGGCCTCGCCGAGTTCGTCCTGGATCTCGCGCATGCGTCGCCGCAGCATCCGCTCTCGTCGCCGCGGGTCGATGTCTTCGGCTTCGGCTTCGGATTCGTCCCGCAGCGTCCGCTGGGTCTCGGCAATCGTTACCTCGCGCTCGAGATGGGCCTCGACTCCGATGAGCCGGACGATCGGATCCGTCTCCCCCAGAAGCCGGATGGTCTCCTCCGGAGGGATGGCGATATTCGATGCGATCAGGTCGGCGAGCATCCCCGGCGTAGGGACGCCCGAGATGAACGCCTTCCACTCCTCGGGGAGGTCGTCGCGAAGTTCGATGACCTGCAGAGCCTTGTCGATGACGCGCTGCCAGGTGGCTTCGTCTTCCGCCGAGTTGACGTGCGACTCGGGCAGCGGGATGCCTCGCGTCCGATGCACGGGATCGAGTTGGGTCTCCTCCCCGAGGTCGGCACGCACGACCCCTACGACCAGCGCCTGCTTTCCCTCGCTGCGGGAGTCGATCACGCGCATCACGCGCACGATGCAGCCGACGCGGTGCAGATCGCGCGGCCCCGGTTCCTCGGTGGAGGCGTCGCGCTGGGTAGCCGCCAGCAAGTAGCCGTGGGAGTTGGCCTCCTCGAGCGCTGCCAACGAGCGGGCGCGACCGATCGTCAGGGGAACCGTCACGCCGGGGTAGACGACCGCGTCTCGAAGCGGGAGGACCGGCAATTCAGCCGGTATTTCGAGTTCTTCTCCTGTGGGAGCCCGCACAGAGCGGGTTTCGGGCGAGTCGGCCAATGGAGGCCCTCCGGGGGGCCGAACTCTACGCACCCCCTCCGGTCGGTCAACCCAGGCGCGGAAAAGGCCTGGAGGCTCGGCCCAGCGACCCGGCTCGCCGAGTCGCGAAAGGTGGTGCCCGGGACTGGAGTCGAACCAGCACGGGGTTGCCCCCACTAGGTCCTGAACCTAGCGCGTCTACCAATTCCGCCACCCGGGCGCGCGCGCGAGACTACTCGGAGACGGCGACGTCGTCTAGTGCGTTGAGTTCGTCGCTGAGGCGCTCCCAGTGGGAGTAAAGCTCGGCGACGGCAGATTCGAGTGCGGTTTTGGCTTCGCTGAGTTCGCGCATGCGATCGACGTCCTTGTAGAGTTCGGGGTCGCCGAGTTTCCAGCCGAGAGACTCGCCCTCGCTCTCACTGGTCTGAATTTTCGCCTCCAGCCGAGCGATCTGGCGAAGCAGCTTCTCGCGGGTCTTCCTTCGCTCCCGTTCGAGCTGGCGCTGCTGTTTGGACTGTCGGGGTGCGGTCGGGGCCGCGCTGGGCTCCGGGTCCACGGGTGTGTCGACGGCGGCGATCTTCGGGAGGTAGTCGTCGTAGTTGCCGGCAAAGTCGCGCAGCACCCCCGCCTGCACCTCGACGACGCGCTTCGCAAGCGAATTGATGAAGGTGCGGTCATGGGACACGAACACGAGGGTGCCCTGGTAGTGGTCCAGGGCCTGTTCGAGCACCTCGCAGGCCTCGATATCCAGGTGGTTCGTGGGTTCGTCGAGAACGAGGAGGTTCGCCGGATGCAGCAGCAACTTGGCGAGCGCCAATCTCGCCTTTTCGCCGCCGGACAGAACGCTCACCCTCTTGTCGACGTCGTCGCCGCTGAAGAGGAAGGCTCCGAGGTGCCCGCGCAGGCGCGGAATATCCTCGAATTCTGCAACGCTTGCGAGTTCTTCGAGAACGGTACGCTGCATGTCGAGGATCTCGATCTGGTGCTGGGCGTAGAAGCCGATCTGTACGTTGTGGCCCGGCGTGCGAGTGCCCGACTCGAACTCCAGGACACCCGCGACGAGGCGAAGCAGCGTCGACTTTCCGGCCCCGTTGGGGCCTGCGAGCGCTACGTGGTCGCCCCGTCGCAGCTGGAAGTCCATGCCCTGGTAAACGGTCAACTCGCCGTAGGTCTTCTCGATGTCCGTGAGGGTCATGACGATGTCGCCCGAGCGCGGGGGTGCGGGGATGCGCATGCGCACGCGCTTGCGGCCTTCGGGTTCGATCTCGATACGCTCCAGGCGCTCCAGCGCCTTGATTCGGCTCTGGGCCTGCTTCGCCTTGGATGCCTTCGCGCGGAAGCGTTCGACGAAGCGTTCCATCTGCGCCACTTCGCGGTCCTGCTTTGCCTTTGCGGCGAGCAGCGTGGCGCGACGTGCGCCGCGCTGCTCGAGATAGCTCTCGTAGTTTCCTTCGTAGGACGCGAAGCCCCCGCGTCCGTCGAGTTCTGCGACCCGGCCGACGTGACGGCGCAGGAAGGTGCGGTCGTGGGAGACCGTGACGACCGCGCCCGGGAAGGCGTCGAGGGTGTCTTCGAACCACTGGATGGCCGGTAGATCGAGGTGGTTCGTCGGCTCGTCGAGGAGTAGAACGTCCGGATCCGACAGCAGCAGCTTGGCCAACTCGACACGCATCAGCCAACCGCCGCTGAAAGTGCAGAGTGGACGCTCTCGCGCTTCGTCGTCGAAGCCCAGGCCTGCCAGCACTGCAGCGATGCGGGCGTGGCGCTCGAAGCCGCCGGAGTGCTCGAAGCGCGTGGTCGCGCTGTGGTAGCGCTCGGACTGGTCGCGCGACACTTCCTGTCCGGAGGCCCCCGCCTCGCTCATGGCCTGTTCGAGTTCGCGCATCTGCGCTTCCAGTTGATCGAGGTGCAGCAGCGCCTTCGCGGCCTCCTCTCGCACGGAGCAGTCCTGGGCGGGATCGATCTCCTGGCGGAGCATTCCGAGCTTGACGCTGTGCGGCCGTGTGACCTGCCCGTCGTCCGCGGTCTCGTCGCCGGCGATCAGGCGCAAGAGCGTCGACTTGCCCGCGCCGTTGGGGCCTACGAGCCCGATCCGGTCTCCGGCCTCGACGTGCAGCGACACCCCTTCGAAGAGCGTGCGCCCCCCGATTCGTTTCGCGAGTCCGTCGATCCGAATCAACACGGGCGCGCTTCCTACGCCGTTTCGGAGTCGTTCGGGTCGAAGGTCGGTGGCCTGCGCAGGGAGAAGATGCCCGCCGCCAGGGAGAACATCAGGCCGACTTGTGATTGCCCGAGGGTCATGGCGACGAAAGTGCCGAGCACTGCCAGGCCCGTAGCAAACGCGTAGGCGCAGAGTACAAGGGTGACCCGAGTGCGGGAGGCGATTACCCGAGAGCCGGACGCCCCGCGTGCCAGGATGCTGCCCAGGCCGAGCGCGAGTGCCGCTCCGGTGATGGCGGTGCCCGGTGCATCGTCGTCGCCGTGGCCCGGTTGGACTGCGCTGAGTACCGCGCAGAGGGCGATTACCGCGAGGACCGTCCGGTGGGAGGTTCGCAGTGAGCGATCGAGTTCCTGGCTCATCTCCGGCTCCTCGTGCCTGCGTGGCGGCGCCGATCCTAACGCAGGCTGGAAATCACTCGGTCTCTCGTGCATTCTTGACTCCAGCATGCGGCTTTCTCTCCAGGTTCACTACGCGATCTGCGGGATCTTCGACTTGGCCTACAACGGTCAGGGGCAGACCGTGCAGGTGCGCGTGATCGGCGAGCGGCAGGGCATCCCGACACGCTATCTCGAGCAGATCTTCCAGCGGCTGCGCAGGGCTGACCTCGTGGTCGGCAAGCGGGGCCCCGGTGGTGGCTACACCCTGGCTCGGCCGGCCGCGAAGATCACCCTTCGCGAAGTCGTCGAGGCCGTCGAGGGGCCGGCTGGTGAGGCGGAAGGTTGGGGCGCGGACGCCGGAGAAGCAGCGGACAATCGCCCCGACTTCCTCTGGCCCGAATTGGCAGCCGGCTTCTCGCGTGTACTCTCCGAAACAAACCTCGAGGAGCTTTGCCGTAGGGCCGCGCGGGCAGCCGTACGCCGCGCTCACCCTGAGGCGCTCTCCTACCAGATCTGAGATGCCCGAGCAGATTCCGGTAGATAGTCATGCCTCCCCCGTGCAGGTTCGGGGTCGAGTCCTCAATGAGCTCTGCACCCACGCTCTCGAGACGCGGCCCGAGGAGTGCTGTGGGCTCGTGGCGGGGATCGAAGGCGATCGTTTCCGTCACGCCTACCGCTGTCGCAACACCATGACCCTGCAGCACGAGAACGATCCCGCCGCCTACCCACGCGACGGGCGCCAGGCCTACTACATGAGCGAACTCGACACCCTGCGCGTGCTCGAGGAGGTGGAGGCCCGGGGCGAGGTGGTGACCGCGGTCTATCACTCTCACGTTGCGGCTGGCCTCTACCTCTCCGAGATGGATCAGGGTTTCGCGGATCACGAGCTCTTCCCGTTTCCCGAGGCCGCCCAGATCGTCCTCGCGGTAGGCGCGAATGCGGTCGACCGTGTCCTCGCAACCGGGATCTTCGAACGGGATTCCGTCGGACAGTTTCGAGGACGTCCAGTCGAGGCGCAGAAGTGACCGCGCACTGGAGGTCGGGCGCGGGTGTGCTGGCAGTTGCGCTGCTAACGGGCTGTGGGACCGCCGGACTCGGGCTCGACGAACTCCCGAAGGCCCCCATCGCGGTGGCGTACTGGGAGGGGGAGCCCGCCCGCCGGCGTGCCGAACTTCTCGAAGAGGAGAGAGAGGTACGGCGACAGAAGGTGGGTGTCGCCCACATGGACTCGATCCGGCGCTTCCTCGGAGTGGCGCGCGAGCGGGGCCAGCTCTCCCGCTATCCCGGCCAGCTCGCCCTGATCGATCCGATCACGGGCGAGGTGAAGCCGATCACGGGAGCGCCGCGCGGGTCACTGCCGCTGGCTTGGACAAGGGACCACGACCGACTGCTTTTTCTCAGCAACCACAAGCGCCGCATCCAGGTCTATGAATACAGTCTCACGAGCGACGAAGTGCGGACCATTACCTATGGGGATCGTCCTCACCTCTACGCCGACTACGGCCTGGGCGAGCAGTTGGCCCTGTTGCAGGTCGTCAGCGAGGGAAATCGACAGTTCGAGCGCGTCTTCGTGACGGATGTCAAAGGCGGCTCGCCGCGGTTGCTCTTCCAGAGCCGCAATGCCGAGGTCGTGCGCCTTTCGCCCGACGGCAAGACGCTTGTCTACGTGCGCCGGTCCGTCTCGAAACGCGGTCGGCCCGATGTTTCTTCGGCGCTCGTGGCCCTGGATCTCGCTACAGGGGAGGAACGCGATCTGGGACCGGGCCGGGAGCCCGCGTTCTCTCCCAACGGGGACTGGATTGTGTACAGTGCGCCCTCCCGCGACGGTTGGCGGCTCCGGAGAATGCGCCCGGATGGGTCTGCCAGGTCCCCCATCGCTGCGGGTATCCGCGATGAGAAGATGCCCTCGGTATCCCCCGATGGGCGCTTCGTCGTTTATGTCAGAGAATCGAGCGGCCTCGATCGACTGTTCGTGAGGCGTATCGACGGGACCGGAGATCGCATCCTGCTGGACGCGGGAGCCGTCTTCGCACCCGTCTGGTAGCGCTGCCGGCCGGGGCTAGCCGAGTAGGACAAGGAGAATTCAGTGTCGAAGCAGCATGATCTCGTCCCGATTCACGGCGGGCTCGCCGAGCCCGTGAATCGGGTCGTCCCTCTCTCTCGCCGCGGGGAGTTCCGCAGCGAGGCTGCCAGCCTGCAGCGGATCGTGGTCAGCGCGGCGGATCTCTCGACTGTGTACCGGTTGGCCGACGGCGCCCTGTCACCGCTCGAGGGGCCAATGAAGCAGGAGGCGTACGACCGCGTACTCGATGAGTCGGTCATCCTGCAGGGCGGCAAGGGCTACGCGTGGACGATCCCGCTCTCCCTGCCGCTCACCGATGCCGAGGCGGACGCCGTCTCGGCCGGCGACTCGGCGGCTCTCGTGACCGAGTCCGGTGAGTTGGTGGCGATCGTCGACGATGTCGAGATCTTCGACTGGGACAAGCCCCGCTACGTGAAGGGCATCTACGGCACGGACCGGATGGATCATCCCGGGGGCCGGATCGTGAAAGACGATCCTCGCAGCAAGTTGCTCGGCGCTTCGATTCGGGTGCTGCCCCAACCGCGGAATCCGGAATACGGCGAGTACATGCTCTCGCCCCGCATGATGCGCGCCTTCATCGCCGACAAGAAGTGGGAGCGAGCGTTAGCCTTCCAGACACGGAATCCCCTGCACCGTGCTCACGAGTACGCGCTCGTCGCGGGTGCCGAGCAGTTGACGGGTGCCGGCCACTTCACGGGTGTCGTGCTCAACCCGCTCGTCGGAGAGCTGAAGGGCGACGACGTCGCTGCCGCGGTCCGCATGCGCTGCTACCGCAAGCTTCACGAAGATCGCCTGCTCGGCGATGGCGACAAGAACGAGGCCCTGTGGGAGCAGGTTGGCTACGACCTCTCCGAGGTGTTCGAGTTGATCGGGCTCGATATCAAGATGTTCTACGGCGGTCCCAAGGAGGCCGTGATGCACGGCATCTATCGCCAGAACTACGGCTTCTCTGACATCGTGATCGGTCGCAAGCACGCCGACGCGCCCTACGAGGACGGCGAGGCGATATGGGGCGACTTCGACGCTCACGAGATCTTCGACAACCTGCCGGGCGAGTTGCACATCCAACCGTGCAAGATCGGCTTTGCGGCTTTCTACGAGTCGCTCGGTCGGGTGGATCTCACCGAGCGGCATCCCGACGAGAAGCCCTTCTCGATTTCCGGCACAAAGGTGCGTGAACTGCTGCAGGCAGGTGAGCGTCCCGATGTCCGGATCATGCGCTCCGAGATTGCGGATATCCTGATCGAGGCGTACCACGGCTAGGGCGCAGACGGCCGAGGGAGCCAGCATGCGCATCGGCGTACCGAGAGAGACGAAGGATCGGGAGTTTCGGGTTGGCCTCGTTCCGGACGGAGCCCGCGCGCTCGTGAAGGCCGGACACGACCTTCGGATCGAGTGGGGCGCCGGGATCGGTAGTGGCTTCTCCGACGAGGCATACCAGCAGGCGGGCGCACGGTCGGTGTCTGCGGAAGAAGCGTGGTGCGACTCGGATCTCGTCGTGAAGGTGAAGGAGCCGAACGAGGACGAGGTGCAACACTTGCACTCTGGCCAGTGCCTCTTCGCCTATCTGCACCTGGCCGCGGCGCCGGGCCTCACGGCAGCGCTCCGGGACGCAGACGTTTGCGCGATCGCCTACGAGACCGTTCGGAACGAAGACGGCTCGTTCCCGGTGTTGGCGCCCATGAGCGAAGTGGCGGGACGTCTCGCCGTCCAGATTGGTGCGACGCTGCTTCAGAAGGAGAACGGGGGAAAGGGACTGCTCCTCGGCGGCGTTCCGGGCGTTGCGCGGGGCCGGGTCACGATCCTGGGGGCCGGGACGGTCGGCATCAGCGCACTGCGCATCGCTCACGCCCTGGGCGCGGAAGTAGACATCCTCGACACGAACCTGTCGCGCCTCTCTTATGTCTACGACCTCTTCCAGGGTGAGTTGAACACCCTCTACTCGAACGCGGCCAACATCGATCGCTCGGTCAGGACGAGCGACCTGGTGATCGGTGCTGTGTACGTACACGGGCGCCGGCCGCCGATCCTCGTATCCCGCGAGTTGGTGTCGCGAATGGAAGCGGGCTCGGTGATCGCCGACGTGGCGGTCGACCAGGGCGGCTGCATCGAGACGATCCGCCCGACCACCCATTCTCACCCCACCTACGAGGTGGATGACGTCATTCACTACGGTGTTGCCAACATGCCGGGTGCGGTGCCGCGGACATCGACGTTCGCATTGACGAACACCACCCTCCCGTACATCGAGGCGATTGCGGGCGGAGGCGTCGTCGAGGCGTTGAAATCCGATCGCGCACTGGCTCTGGGCGCGAACATCTGGCGGGGTGAGATCGTCTGTGAGGGCGTCGCCGAGTCGCTCGGAACTCCGGGCCGGCGGCTGGAAGAATTGCTCTAGGAGGCGGGCCTCACTCTTCCCGGCGCTCGAGGAGGTGGTCCAGGGCGACCCGGAGCCGCAGGCCGGTGGTTTTGCCTTTGGAGTTGCCCAGGACGACGGGCACTTCGAGGGCGTGCGGGGAGACGACCGTGGCTTCTCCCACGGACACGATCTCGAAGTCGGGCCCGAGTCGGGTGTCGTCCGCGTTTTCGATCTCGCGGGCCACGCTGTCCCAGGGACGGTCGAGGGCCTGCTGGGTCGTGTCGACGGTGTGCTGCGCATCCCGGGTCGCTTCTCCGAGCGCGGGATCGCCGGCCTCGGCTTCGCCCAGGATCGCGCGCTCCATCACTTCGATGTCCGCGGGTAGCGGTGCCACTTTGGGCGCCGGTGCCATCTCGACCGGATCTTGCGCAGAGGGCCCCGCGTCGTTCCGTAGCTCCGGCGCGAGTTGTGACTCGCGCAGGACGCGAACCACGCGTTTGGAGATCGTCGTGAGAGTCTGGAGCACGCCCAATCCCTCGCTGGCCACGGCTTCGAACACGGCGGCGCCCGGGATCGCGAGCTTTCGGTGCAACTCCTCGATCGCGTAGGAGTTGCTCTCGTCGCGCCGGTTGTACTGCACGACCACCGGCAATTCGTCGAGCGAGCAGCCGTAGGCTTCGAGGGCAGCACGGAGCTCGGCTGCGGATTCGAGGTTCGCTTCGACACGCTCCGGGCGCGAGTCCGCCACGAAGACCAGGCCGTCGATGCGGTCGAGCAGTTGCTTGCGGGTCGGTGCGTGCTCGGCGCCGCCGGGGACCGCCACCACCTGGAGCTGCATGGACCGTCCCTGCACCTTTCCGACTTCGATCGGAAGCAGGTCATAGCTCGTGGTGGGATCGATCCGCGTGGGTACGGACTGGAGCTCGCCTCGATGATCCGCGCGGAGCTTCTCGTGGATCACCCGCAGGTTCGTCGTGACCCCGGCTCCGCGGATCCCCCAGAAGACGATCCGTGCGTCGACACGCGCAGTGTCCGGATTCAGATCGGTCAAGCGAGTGGTCCCTAGACCCTTCCCTTCTTCGTGAGGATGCGGCGAGCGTGCGACGAAATCGCCGAGGGCACGTCCTTGCTCTTCATGATCGTCCGCAGTTCCTTGTCCTGCAAGTAATTGAGGAGCTTGATGGCCTCGGACTGCGGGCACTTCGGGTTCGTGACCAGGCTCGATTTCACCTGGTAGTTCTTCGTCCACTCCCGGTTTCGCGCGATCATTCGGAGGATCTCTTCCGAGACGTTCCGAGACTTCGCGATGGCGGTGACCTCGACGTCCGTGAGCCTCGGGCTCGAAATTACGGCGGCCGAGACGACCTTGTTGCGGTCGCGCACCAGCAGCGTACGCGCCTCCATGCCGCCGAGCCGTGCGAGCTTGATCTTCTGGATTACGCTCATCTTCTGCAGAGCGGAGAAGAGATTGTTCGAGATCTCCTCGTCCTCGAGGTTGGCCTCGCTGGCCAGGCAAGCGGCGACATCCGCCATGTCGTCCCCGAGCAGGGCGAGGACTGCCGCCTCGGCATCCTGGCTGCTGATTTCGCCCGAGTCGGTGAGTTCGTCTTCGTCATCGGTGCCGAGAAACACCAGGATACGCTCGATGACGGCCCGGCCCGTCAGCGGATTTGCGCCAATCGCCTCGACGATGTCGTCGCTTTGCAGCAGCCGCTCCTGGTTGTTGCTGATGATGTCGAGTACCCGTCGCAGAGGCAGCGTTGCCAGGAACGCGAGGGTCGCATCATCGGTCGACGCGTTGAGGGCAATCTTCTCGCACTGTGTCTCGTTCTCGCGATGTACGTGGGCTAGGTGCGAGAGCACGGCAGGGTGCGTCGGACCGTCGAGAACCGAGGCCGCAACCGACTCGGGCAAGTGCTCGAGGCTCTCGCTGGCAAGGGTCTTGACTTCGGTGTCCGGGTCGTGCGTCAGAGCAAACAGGACCGTGGCCAGTTCGACGGGTTCGAGAGGCAGAGCGCCACGGGCCGCCATCCGCCGCGTGTCGACGGGGGCGTCTCTGCGGACATACTTCTCTGCCCGGGCAGACAAGCTGAGTCGAATTCTGGTGGACGAGCCCACTGGAGCAGGAGCCTCCCCTCGATCCGGCAGACCCGGTAGCCGGCATCGTTTCGCCACCCTCTAACGTCGGCTGAGACGGGTCTGAACTTGATCTAGAGCCGCGCGAGCCGTGGCTGGGGTCAGCCAGCGGCTCTGGATGCGGTTCTTATCGGTTCTTCTCGAAGAGAATCCGCAGCCCCTCGAGTGTCAGGAAGGGCGCGACCTCCTCGATCGTGCGGCTCTCGCGTGCGATGCGGCCGGCGAGGCCGCCGGTGGCGATCACCCGTGCGGGTTCGTCGCCGAGTTCCGGCTGAATTCGTTCGACCATCGAGTCCACCATGCCCGCATAGCCGTAGAGCAGGCCCGATTGCAGCGCGCCCGTCGTCGTCTTGCCGATGACCTGCTTGGGGCGCGCGATCTCGATCCGGTGAAGCTTCGAGGTGCGCTCGAAGAGCGCGTCCATCGAGATGTGGATACCCGGAAAGATGCAACCCCCCATGTATTCGCCCTTTTTCGAGACGCAATCGAAGGTAGTGGCCGTGCCGAAATCCACGGCGATTACGGGCCCGCCGAAGAGTTCGAAGGCGGCAACCGAGTTGACGATGCGGTCTGCACCTACCTCGCTGGGGTTCTCGTAGCGAACCGGCATACCGGTTCGCATGCCCGGCCCGACCACCAGAGGCTCGCGGCCGAAGAGTTTCGTGGCGACTCGTTCCCAGATCGGGATCAGCGGGGGCACGACACTCGACATGATCACGTCGGTGACCTGGGAGGCCTTTCGCCCCTCCTGACCGAAGAGGGACTGCAGTGAACTCGCGAGTTCGTCGGACGTCAGTTCGCGGTGGGTGCTGAGGCGCCAATGTAGGGCCAGGTCGTCCTTGCCGGGTTCGCCGTCGTAGTCGAAGACGCCTAGGGAGATGTTGGTGTTTCCGATGTCGATGACGAGGAGAACCGTCATTGGGGCGTCTCGCTGCCCGAGAGCGTCACGTCACCCGCGATGACGCGCTCGATCGAACCGTTTGCGCGCTCCACCTCGAGAGCGCCGTCTGTTGCGATTCCTCGCACTGTGCCCGCCAGCGCTTCGCCCTCCACTCCGCGGATTTCGACGCGACGGCCGGGCATTCGAAACCACGAGTCGAAGCGTCCTCGAAGCGAAGCGAATCCGTGTTGGGCATGCTGGTCGAGCACGCCTTCGAGAATACCGTAAAGCGTCCGTGTGAACGCGATCCGGTCGACTGGCTGTCCCGATGCTGCGGCCAGGCTGGTAGCGCGGGCGCGGAATTCCTCGGGGAATTCCTCTCGGCGTACATTCAGGTTGACGCCGATGCCCAAGATCACGAAGCCGACCTGCGTCGCCTCGGCGTTCATCTCCATCAGGATGCCAGAGGTCTTCAGACCGTCGATGAGGACATCGTTTGGCCACTTGATCTCGACTCGTTCGACGCCTTCGATCGTGGCGGCGACCGCCTCGGCAACCCCGATCGCGGAGGCGAGTATGAGGGTGGGTGCCTCGGCGATCGTGATGTGGGGACGCAGCACGATCGACGTGTACAGGTTGCAATGGATGGGCGAAAAGAACGTGCGCCCCAGGCGCCCGCGTCCCGCGCTCTGGCGTTCGGCGATCACGGCGGTGCCCGAAGCGGCCCCTTCCCGCGCGAGGTCGAATGCGACCCGGTTCGTCGAGTCGATTTCCTCGTGGTAATGGATCTCGCGGCCCAGCCAGCTGCGAGGTTCTCCGGCGCAGACCTCTTCGGGATACAGGCGGTCGGGCAGGCCGGTTAGCACGTAGCCGCTCTTCGGCGCCCCCTCGATCTGATAGCCGCGCCGGCGCAAGTTCTCCACGTGCTTCCAGACGGCGGTCCGCGAGACGCCCAACTCCGTCGATAGCGATTGGCCGGAACAGCCAGCGTCGTGGGCACGCCGCAGCGCTTCGAGCACCTGCGTGGCGCCGGTCTTCATACGTCGCGTGGAATCATTTCGAGGGCCAGGTCGGCGGCTGGAGCCGAGTGGGTGATGGCGCCGATGGAGATCCGGTGGACGCCGGTCTCGGCGTGATCCCGGACGTTGTGCAAGCCGATTCCGCCCGACGACTCGAGCAGGATCCCCGGGTCGCACCGTGTGACGATTCGCTGGCATACGTCCGGTGAGCAATTGTCGAGCAACAGGAAGTCGGCGCCAGCGGCCATGGCTTCCTCGGCCTCGGCTTCGGACTGCACCTCGACCTGCACTCGCATTCCCTGTGGCGCGTTCGCGATCGCGGCCTGGACCGCTGGAGTTACGCCGCCCGCTGCCGCCGTGTGGTTGTCCTTGAGGAGGATCCCGTCGAAGAGGCCGACTCTGTGGTTCACCGCCCCGCCGGTCGCCGCCGCGTACTTGTCGAGCACGCGCCAGCCCGGGAGGGTCTTTCGGGTATCGACGATGGCGGCGCGGGTTCCGGCTACGGCTTCGACGAAGCGGGCCGCGTGCGACGCGATGCCGCAGAGACGGGTCATGAAGTTGAGCGCGGTGCGCTCACCCATCAGGATCGAGCGTACGCTGCCTTCGAGGACCGCGACCGCAGTCCCGCCGTCGACCCGGTCGCCGTCGCGTACCCGGCGCTCGAAGCTGAGCGCAGGGTCGACCTGGCGGAAGACCTCCTCGGCCACTTCGAGCCCACAGGCGATCACCTCTTCGCGCGCTTCGATCTGGGCGCGTCCGGAGGCGTCCTTGGGTACCGAAATTTCGGACGTGACATCACCGGCGCCCAGGTCCTCCTCTAGGGCACGAACCACCAGCGGGCGCCAGGAGGGGACGGGCGGGTGAGGAGCAGTCGGCATGAAGCGCCCGATTCTAGCAGGGCGCGAAAGCCATCAGTCGTCGCCCTTGATGCGGCGGATCTCTTCGCGGACGAGCGCCTCTGTCATCTGCGGCACCACTTCCCACACGGTCGACTCGACCCGCTCGATCACTTGACGAACGATCGAATCCGAGACGTCGGCGAAGGCCTCCCACGCGATCTTCTCCAGGGTTTCGTGAATTCGATCCCGCATTACCTGTGACACGTCGGGTCCGGTCCCGCCCGTCATCACCTCGTTCGTCGAAGTGGTGAGCGGATCGTCGAGGTCGGAGATCGACAGGTCGTAGCCGCCGTGGAGCGATGTCGATTCATCGTCGAGAGAGGGCAGGGGTTCGGCGAAACTCACGTCGAGGGCGTCCACTTCTGCTCGAGGCGGCGCCAGGAATTCGGTTTCTAGCGTGCGGTCGCCGAGATCGATTGGGTCGAGGCCCGCGGTCGATCGGCCTGGGTCCGTGCCGAATTCGGGCTGACTGGCGACAGTGAGATCGGCGAGTGCGTCCGCCGCGAGGTCGAAATTCGGGTCGAGCGCATCCGGATCGCCGTCCAGCGGAGCCGTCGCAGAGATCGGGTAGCGCTCCAGGCCGAAGTCGAATACGTCATCGGGATTCGCAGAGGTGAACGGAGAGGCGGGAGATTCTTCGAGAGCGGAGAGAACGGTCTCCGCATGGGAGTCGTCGTCGAAGAACTCGTAGACACCGGCGCCGCTATCGCTAGTGCGAGCGTGGTCGGATTCGGAGATAGAAGGCGGCACGGGTGCTGCTGCCGGCGTTGACGCGAGGAGGCCTGTTACTCGTTCCACGAGAGCCTGGGTTTCGAAGGGCTTCGTGATGTGACCGTCTGATCCGACCTCGCGCGCTCTGTGTTCATCGAAGGCTTCGAAGGTGCCGGTCAACAGCAATACGGGGACATGGCCCAGGCGCACGTCTGCCTTGAGGGCTTCACAGACCTCGTAGCCGTTCTTTCCGGGCATCATGACATCTGCCAGGACGACATCCGGATCTACCTCGCGTGCGCGCGCGAGTGCGTCATCGCCGTTGTCGGTGGTGATGACCTCGATGTCTTCGTTCGCAAAGCTGAGTCCGACGAGCTTCTGGATTACGACACTGTCATCGGCCAGCAACAGGACCTTCGGCATGGAATCCCCCCCCTGACGGACCCTGGGGCCAGTCGGCTTCGCAGCGTACCTCGTGCGTAGTATCGTCGCCGGAGCCGCCGGAATTGAATGGATTCTTGCGGTTTTGGCGCCTTTGCCGACCGATCTCGTGCTTCGAGGCAGGTCGTCGGGCCTGCGAGGCGTGTGGAAGCTCCTGTGGAGCGTTTCATCGCGGGTGCATCGGGCGATCGCACCCCAGCGCGTCCTCGGGCCTATCGGTCGACCATCCCCTTGAGCTTCGATCGGAGGCGCATCACCGCCTTGGTATGGATCTGGCAGACCCGCGATTCGGTGATCCCGAGGATGTTTCCGATCTCTTTCATGTTGAGATCTTCGTAGTAGTAGAGCGACACGACGAGTCGCTCTTTTTCGGGCAAGGTTCCGATCGTGTCGGATATGAAGTGCTTCGTCTCGACGAGCTTGAGAGAGGCGAAGGGGTTTTCAGAATGAACGTCCTCGATGATGTCTGCGAACGTGCCCGTTCGGTCGCCGTCGGAGCTCGTGCCCCGGATCTCCTCGAGGTTCACGAGGGAGATGCCGCGGACCTGGTTGATCAGGTCGTGGAACTTGTCTATCTGGAGCCCGAGTGAGTCTGCCACCTCGTCGTCCGTGGCCTGGCGCCCGAGTCTCTGTTCGACCTCTCCGTAGGCGCGCTCGAGCTTGCGGCTCTTCTGGCGAACGCTTCGGGGTACCCAGTCGAGGGCGCGGAGTTGATCGAGGATGGCGCCCTTGATCCGAAACTCAGCGTATGTCTTGAACTTGCAATTCTTGCCCGGGTCGTATTTCTCGATCGCATCCATCAAACCGATTACACCGGTGTTGTGGAGATCATCGAGATCGATGTGAGAGGGCAGGCGCAGAGCGATGCGGTTCACGATGTACCGGATCAGCGGTGTGTGCTCGAGAACGATCTCCTCGCGCAGCGTGGGCGGAATCTCGTCGTACTTCTCTTTGGCGTCCCGGAGTTGGGCTTCCATTTCCATCCTCTGTGAATTGACTTGCGGCTTCACGCGAAGCGGTCGGCTCCTGCGCCGTTCCGCCGTGTGACGAATGGCCTGACTTGCACGGTGGATGCCAACACCTCTACTGGAATCGATCCGCGGGCAGACGGGTCGAATCCGGGCCCGCAGCGGGGTCCCTGCTCCTCCTGTAACCATTTGAATTAATTAATGTTTTGTGACGTGCGGGCGAGTCTGTGGCTATGCAAGACCCTGCGCGGTTGGGGTGCCACACGTGGCGGCATGCCCCGGGTGGATGTGCAAGAGCGTTGGGATTTCGACGCTCCCGCCTATGCGGGAGTTACTAAATCGTCGCTCGCCGGCTCGGTCGGTTGCTCGGGCCGGCTACGACGCGGGCTCGCTGCCAGGCGGAACCAGCCCACGCTTGCGGATCTTGCCTTCCAGCGTGGTCCGGTTCAGCCCCAGGAGCTGGGCGGCTCGGTTCTTGTTCCAGTGGGTGTGCTCGAGGGCCTGGAGGATCAGGTCGACCTCGAGTTGGTCGACTACGTCGTTGAAGTCGAGCCCCGATGCGGGCACACGCGGCGATTCGATCATGCGGGGCCGGGTCGACCGGAGCTCCGACGGCAAGGCGTCGAGGCCGATCTCGCCCTCGGTGTTGAGCACGAGCAGCCGTTCCATCAGGTTCTCGAGTTCGCGAACGTTTCCGGGCCAGTCGTGTTCCAGCAGCCGGGCCATCGCCTCGTCGGTCAGACCCTGAATCCTCGAGTCTCGCTCGGCGCGGGCCTGGTCGAGGAAGTGGTGGACGAGAAGCGGGATGTCGTCGGCTCGCTCGCGAAGCGGCGGCACTTCGACGGGAAGAACGTTCAACCGGTAGTAGAGATCCTCTCGGAAGCGCTTTTCCTCGATCAGTGTGGCGAGATGCTGGTTCGTCGCGGCAATCACGCGGACATTCACCTGCTCGGTCTTCGACGAGCCCACCGGCTCGAAGGTCTGCTCCTGCAGGACGCGAAGGAGCTTCACCTGGAGGTTGGGGCTCATGTCCCCGATTTCGTCCAGGAAGATCGTTCCGCCGTCCGCCAGGGAGAAGCGGCCCTCGCGGTGGTGGATGGCGTTGGTGAAGGCGCCCTTTACATGGCCGAAGAGCTCGGACTCGAGCAGCTCTTCGGGGATTGCGCCGCAGTTCACGGTCACGAGCATGCGATCGGCGCGCCGGCTGTTGTAGTGGATGGCGCGGGCGATCAACTCCTTGCCGGTGCCGCTTTCGCCCGTGATCAGGACCGTGCTGTCGGTCTCGGCAATCTTGTCGACCATCCCGAGAACCTTCTGCAGGGCCGCGCTCTTGCCCACGATGCTGTCGAACTTGTACTTCGATCGTAGTTGTCCCTGGAGCAGGCGGTTCTCCGTCTTGAGCCGGCCGTGCTCGATCGCCTGTTCGACGAGGCGGCGGATGACGTCGAGCTGCTCGTGTTCGAAG
>Ga0310342_100000856_pt1 | contig 18182 bp, 10 predicted proteins | sample S15DNA20500_MG_FD_206155 | JGI IMG/M metagenome (GOLD analysis project Ga0310342, IMG submission 206155) | Marine microbial communities from station ALOHA, North Pacific Subtropical Gyre - S1503-DNA-20-500_MG | ecosystem: Environmental > Aquatic > Marine > Oceanic | place: Pacific Ocean: North...
CTCGTTCGGGCTCAACTACCATCAGACGATCTACCGCTGGAGCGCGACGGCACTTCCCGTGATGTTCCGAAGGGGCCGAACCATTGAGAAGGCCCTGCTGGAGAGCCGGCAGGAGGTACCGAAAACGGCGATCATTCAGCCGTGTGCCTCCGTGTTCAACCTCGCGAGTTTGAATCGAAAAGGCAATGATAGCGATACGTTGACGCTGATGTTCGATCTCCACAACAAGCTGTTGGGTCCGGAAAACGTTGCTCACGACTATCTGCCCGAGGAAATGGTGCTGGATGGCAACGGGTCCCTGGACGACTACACCGCCCTGTTTCTTCCCTATGCTCCGTACATGTCGGAAGAGTTTTCCCGCCGGCTTACGAAATGGGTGAAGAAGGGCGGGACGTTGTTCGCGGTGGGTCCATTCGCACTGAAAGATGAGTGTGGGGTTGATTTAGCGGATCGATCCTCCCTGTTCCGAACCCTGTTTCCCGCGTTCAAAGAAGCTGCTTCGGGAGACTGGGACTACAGCGTGGATGGGACGGATCACAGAGCCCGGCCGATCGAAACCAAAAACTTCGGGGAGGGACAAGTGATCTGCCTCAACCGGATGTTGAACGAGCTCCTGGAAGACGCATCCTCGACATCTGTGCTCACGGATAGCGTGAGAGAGACGTGTGAGCGAACGGCGCAATCTCCCGACTCCGATCTGGGAATTCTTGTCCGCGAGGGGGAACAGGGAGAGAAGTATCTGGGTCTGCACAACCGGAACGTCGAGGAACCCATTGAAACAACCGTCACCGTTGTCGGAAAATACGAAAACCCGATGGATCTCCTGGTTCCGGGCTGGTTCCCCGTACCTTCAGACATCAATGGACGGAAGACGACCCTGACCATACGCCTCGAAGCGGGCGACTGGACCCTGCTCCGATTGTGAAGGTCCTTAGAATAGAATGATGGAGAAATCGCATGATGGCTGCCGAATACAGCGAGCCTGACGACATTGGTTCCCGGCTCGAGTTGTTCGTCGACGATTGGCTCATCGACCGTCTCAGCGGCGCGGAACGCCGCCTCCATCATCCCGTACCCCAGGAGGTCGCCATGGTCTTCGACCGGCCCTGGGAAGGCAACTGGACCGAAGGATCGACCGTTCTGCGCGCCGACGACGGACTCTTTCGCCTCTATTACCGGGGCGGACGGCAGGGGACCGAAGCGTTTCAGGGCTACCCTGCCGGCAAGGTGGATACGCGTCTCAAGTATACCTGCTACGCGGAGAGTCACGACGGCATCACCTGGACGCGCCCGTCTCTGGGACTGTTCGAGGCCGCGGGGACGCTTGACAATAACGTCGTGGTGACGGCAGAGCACGCTCGTCGTGTCGAGACGAACTTCACCTGCTTCGTGGATACCCGGCCGGGGGTGGCGCCGGCAGAGCGATTCAAGGGCATCGGCGGCATGTCCGGCAAGGTCTTTGCCCTCGTTTCACCGGACGGGATTCACTGGCGGAAACTCACGGACGAACCCGTGATCGAGGGATATGACTCGATGCACTTCGCCTTCTGGGACGCGGCGCGGGGAGAGTACCGATCCTACGCTCGCCACCGTCGCAAGGCAGCCTACCAGGCGGGCATGGACGAACTGGGCGACGTCCCGGTGAAAACGGATGATCAAGGGATGACCGAGGACGGTCTTGACAACGGGCGCGACATCGTCACGAGCACTTCGAAGGATTTCATCCACTGGACGAGGCCCCGGTTCCTGTCGTACGCGCCGGGCCGGGTGAACGAGCTCTACGAAAACGTCGTTCAGCCGTACTATCGCGCCCCCCATCTGATCCTGGGTTTCCCAATGCGTTACATGGATCGGGGATGGACCGCGGCGACCGACGCGCTGCCACAGCTCGAGCATCGGCGGGCGCGCGCTGCCCAATTTGAGCCCCGTGAGGCAACGGCCGTGACCGACGCGATGTTGATGTGCAGCCGCGACGGGAATCATTTCTCGATGTGGCCGGAATCCTTCATCCGGCCCGGATTGCGCCTGAAAGATAACTGGACCTATTGGGACAACTTCGTCGTGTGGGGAATGATCGAAACGGCGTCGCCGATCACGGGCGCGCCCGATGAAATCTCGATGTTCGTTCAGGAGGCGATGCTGCAGGCGGGACCGAGCCGCCTGCGACGCCACACCCTTCGCGTGGACGGTTTCGTATCCGTGAATGCCCCCCTGAGCGGGGGTGAGATGCTCACGCGGCCACTGGTGTTTTCAGGATCCGAGCTGGTGATGAACTACTCGACCTCGGCCGCCGGCAGCGTGCAGCTCGAACTGCAGGATGCCCAGGGCCTGCCCTTACCCGGATTCGCGCTGGACGACTCGGAAATGATGTACGGCGATTCACTGGAGCAGCCCATGCTCTGGAAAAATAGTCCCGACCTTGGAAAGTGGGCCGGCACCCCGGTTCGATTGAGGTTTGTGTTGAAGGATGCTGACCTTTTTTCGCTGAGATTTCGGTAGTCATGGTTGATTGACATGAATCACTATCAGGAGAACAGCCAATGACCAGGATTCGAAATCAATTTAACGTGTTTGCCTTCCTGAGCCTGCTGATCGCAGCCGGAGTCGCGAAGGCGCAACCGATGCAGCCGACGGAGGGCACGAACCTCGCCGGCGGGAAATCTTGCACCTTTGATCCTCCACCGAGCTATCCCGACTGTACAGACGAGGGCGACGCGTTCGATCTGACCGACGGTGTCTACAACGGAAGTATCTGGAACGAAAAAGGCACGGTCGGGTTCCAACCCGGCTACGGCTGGGACGTCGAAAGTATGCCGATATTCCTGGTCGACATCGACCTGGAGGATGAACGGCCCATCGGCAAGATCACCTTTTCCAGCGTCGGCGGCTCGGCGGGGGTGACGTTCCCATCGGCGGTGCAGGTTTACGTGAGCACGGACGCGAAACAGTACGATCTTCTCTGCATCATGCTGACAGACGCGGTGCCGCAGGATCAGCATCTGAACCACCGGTTCGTCGCCGATGATCTCAAGGGCTGGGGCCGGCATGTTCGCTTCGCGCTGCTTCCCGGCGGCCCCCTGATGTTCTTTGACGAAATCGAGATCATGGAGGGAACGCACACCCGCGAAGAAGCCCGACGTCTGAATAAGAAGCCGATTCCGGCCGGCATGGTGAAAACCTACACAAAGCAGATGAGAACCGGTGTCGCGAAGGCGCAGCCGGGGCAGTCGGAGGAGGGCACGAATCTCGCCAGGGGGAAAATGTGCACCTTTGATCCTCCGCCGAGCTATCCCGATTGTACGGACGAGGGCGACCCGTTCGATCTGACCGACGGTATCTACAACGGATGTGCCCCGTACGCCATCGGCACAGTCGGGTTGCAGCCTGGCTACGGCTGGGACATTGAAGGCATGCCGATTTCCCTGATCGACATCGACCTGGGGGACGCCCGGCCCATCGGCAAGATCACCTTTGACACCATCACAGACTCGGGGGGGATAACGTTTCCCCTGGCGGTGCGGGTTTTCGTGAGCACGGACGCAAAACAGTACGATCTTCTCTGCACCCTGCTGACGGACTCGGTGCCGCAGGATCAGCCTCTGAACCACCGTTTCGTTTCCGATGATCTCAAGGGGTGGGGCCGACATGTTCGCTTCGCGCTGCTTCCCGGCGGCCCCCTGATGTTCTTTGACGAGATCGAGATCATGGAGGGGTCGCACACCCGTGAAGAGGCCCGGCATCTCACGAAGAGGCCCATTCCGGCCGGAATGGTGAAGATCTACGCAAAGCAGATGAGAAGAGGGACCCCGGATCTCTGGTCCTATTCCGGCTTTGGAAGCGACCGCGGCGAAATGACCAGCAGCGGATACTATTACGGCGAAGGGATGGGGGGACTGAAAGAGAAACATCCTGAATTCTTCCGGGCGGCCCGCGATATCAACGCCCTTCTGATCCGCAAGAGCTTTCTGGACGAGAGGCTGCGGTCTGCAATACGGGTTCAGTATTATGAACGGAACATTGCCGCGGCCGATTCACAAACCGGGAATCTTGCCCGGGACATAGAAGAGTTCCAGAACAAGAGTACCCGCGTTAACAATGAGTTAAACGATCTGTTTCAATTCTACGGCCGGGCATTTGACGAAGATCGAAGTGTGGAACAGTTGTCGGGCGTGGAGTCCAGGATCAAGGATGTAGCAGACGAAATTCAAAGGCTTGAAACTGGAATAGACGATTTTGTTTCGAAGGCAACCTCCGGCGTCATCGCGGAAACAGGAAAATGGAAAAGAAGCAACCTGGAACTCTCTCCTGAAGAACGGGTTCTCAGCGATGACGGTACTAATCGCAGGTATCAGTTCACCGCTTTTAGTGGTGCCCACACGGAACCATTATGGCCACTCGGTCCATTCGATGGCTTTCACATCGACCACCCTATTCCTTGGCCGGTATCAGACACACCAGGAGAATACAACTTTCCCAAGCTGCGCGGATATATCGAAAGAATCCGAAATGAAAGCTCCGGGAAAATGACCAGTTTTTCCTGCACCGAACCCGGTTGGAACGGCAACATGTTTCCCATGACCAAGTGGATGCTCGAGAAAGCCGGGAGTGACCCGGATATCATCCTGCAGACGGAAAAGGACAAGCAGGCGCCCGTTGTTTCCCGTGTCCTGATTGGTGACAACTCGCGACTCAATTATTATCACCCTGCCGCTCGAGAATATATCAGGGGCTATCTGAAGAGCTTTGCCGTGGAGCTCACTTCCCAAACACCGGTCAACTATTTCATGACCGCATGGGAAGGGGCGGCTGACCACGTTGGCTATAACCCTTCCAGCCAGGCGGCTTTTCGGGAGTACCTGAAGGAACGCTGCGGGTCGATTGAATCACTGAACGGGAAATGGCAGACGGAGTATGCCTCGTTTGAGGCCATAGAGATTCCGTATGAGCAGTATGATTCACCTGCCGGGGAGGTGTCCGGCCTGACGTACGAGTTCGAGCGTTGGAGACGGCTGAACTACGTTCGGCTCATTGCGGATATGCGGCAATATTTGCGGGAAGGCGCACCGAACGTGCCGGTCATGTCCGATCCTTCTCATTTTCTGAAAGACGGCAACACCTACCTCATGTACAAGGAACATGCCTGTGACATCATGAGTTTCCATTCGAACCCGGCCCTGGAAGATCCCATGTGGGTCTATCTGGATACCATGAACAGGGCCTTTGGAAGGATCACGGGATATTTTGAAAATTACTTCGGAATGTGGTCCAGGGCGCATCTGAGCGACGAACGGCTGGCCAAGAGGGATCTCTATAAGTTTTTCTTCAAAATGTTCCTGAGAGATGTACGGATCTCGGCATGGTGGCTCGGGGGGTTCTCGCATGCCACGAGCTATGTGACTGCTTATAATGGGAACTCGTTCGGGCTCAATTACGATCAGACGATCTACCGCTGGAGCGCCACGGCGCTTCCTGTGATGTTCAGTAGGGGCCGATCCATTGAGAAGGCTCTGCTGGAGAGCCGGCAGGAGATACCGAAAACGGCGATCATACAGCCTTGTGCCTCCGTGTTCAACCTGGCGAGTTTGAATCGCGCCGGCAATGATAGCGATGCATTGACGCTGATGTTCGATCTTCACAACAAACTGCTGGGCCCGGAAAACGTTCCTCACGATTATCTGCCCGAGGAAATGGTGCTGGACGGCAAGGGTTCCCTGGACGACTACACCGCCCTGTTTCTGCCCTACGCTCCGTACATGTCAGAAGAGCTTTCCGGTCGGCTCACGAGATGGGTGAAGAAGGGCGGGACGCTGATCGCATTCGGACCGTTTTCCTTGAAGAATGAGTTCGGCCTGGACCTTGCGAGCGGGGACTCGATCTATAGGACTCTGTTTCCCAAGTACAAGAAGGTTGGCGCGGGCGATTGGGACTACAGCGTGGATGGGACGGATCGCATCGCCCGGCCGGTCGAAACAAGAAGCTTCGGGAAAGGACAGGTGATCTGCCTGAACCGGATGCTGGACGTGCTCCTGCAAGACCTGTCATTGAAATCATTGCTCACGGAGATCGTGAAAGACGCGTGCGAACGAACGGCACAATCTCCCGACTCCGATCTGGGAATTCTTGTCCGCGAGGGGGAGCACGGTGAGAAATATCTTGGTCTGTGCAACCGGAATGTCGAGGAACCCATTGAAACAACCGTCATCATTTCCGGGAAATACGAGAATCCGATGGACATCCTGGTCCCGGGGTGGTTCCCCGTGCCGTCAGACATCTACGGAGACAAGACGATCTTGAGGATACGCCTTGCGCCGGGCGACTGGACCCTGGTCCAGTTGTGAATGCCGGTTGTCCTGTATGAAACCATGAAGGAGTAATCAGAAGTTGGCCTCCGTATCCAGCGCGCCCAAAAACATCGGCTCCCGGCTCGAGCTGTTCGTCGACGACTGGCTCATCGACCGTCTCAGCGGCGCCGAGCAGTGCCTGCATCATCCCGTGCCACAGGAGGTCGCCCTGCTTTGCGACCGGCCCTGGGAAGGGAACGAGACGCACCAGTTCACGTGCCTGCGGGACATCGGAGGTCTCTATCGTATGTATTATGAGGCATCGCACGCCACATTTGATAAACAGGGAAACATCGTAGACCGGACGCCGATGTACACGTGTTACGCCGAGAGTCGCGACGGCATCCACTGGACGCGCCCGTCCCTGGGGTTGTTCGAGGCCGCCGGGACACGCGACAACAACGTGGTCCTGACGCCGGAGCTCGCCGGGGCGGGCACGGTTAATTTTGTTCCCTTCGTGGATCCGCGCCCGGGGGTGCCCAGGGACGAGCGATACAAAGGAGTGGGCGGCCTGGGCGGGCAAGGCGGTATGTTCGCATTCGTTTCGCCCGACGGCATCCACTGGCGCAAGATGGGCGACGAGGCCATCATCTCGAAAGGGGATTTCGACGCGAAGAACGTCGTCTTCTGGGACGCTGAGCGAGGAGAATACCGGGCCTACAAACGCGAACGCCGCATCGCGGCATACCAGGCGGGAATCGACGATGTACGTGGGGCCTCGGTGAAAACGGATGATCTGACAGGACTGACCGAGGACGGACTCGACAATGGGCGCGACATTTCCACCTGCGCCTCGCAGGATTTTGTCCACTGGACAGAACCCCGGCTCCTGTCCTACACACCGAGCCGCGTCAACGAGCTCTACGAAAATCATGTTCAGCCCTATTATCGCGCCCCCCACGTTCTTCTGTCCTTCCCGACTCGTTACATTGATCGTGGATGGACCGCGGCGGCCGAGGCGCTGCCGCAGCTCGAGCACCGGCGAATGCGCTTCAGTGGAGATCCTCGCGGGGGGACAGCCCTGACCGACTGCATGTTGATGAGCAGCCGCGACCGGGAACATTTCTCCGTCTGGCCGGAGTCCTTTATCCGGCCCGGACTGCGTCTGAAGGACAACTGGACCTATGGCGACAATTTCGTGGCCTACGGGATGATCGAAACCGCCTCCTCGATCATCGGCGCTCCCGACGAGATTTCGATATACGCCACGGAAGCATACTACCAGTCGGGGCCTTCGCGCCTGCGGCGCTTCACCATTCGCGTGGACGGTTTTGTGTCTGTCCGTGCCCCGCTCTGCGGGGGCGAAATGCTGACGCGACCACTCGTGTTTGAAGGATCCGAGCTGGTGATGAACTACTCGACCTCGGCCGCGGGCAGCGTGCAGGTCGAGCTGCAGGACGCCCAGGGGATCCCCCTGCCCGGCTTCGCCCTGGCCGACTCGGAGGTGATGTACGGCGATTCACTGGAGCAGCCGATGCTCTGGAAGAACAATCCGGATCTCGCAACGTGGGCCGGCACCCCCGTTCGATTGCGGTTCGTGTTGAAGGACGCCGACCTTTTCTCGCTGAGATTTCGATGATAGCAATGGGAAGATCCGAAACAGAACCTTTACACGGGAGATCAGTGCGATGATGCGAAGAAGCGTGAACGTGTTGTTTTTAGTTTGTGGCGTTTTGTGTCCGTCGATCGTCTTTTCTGCAGATGCGGGAGACCTCGCGGATTACCGCGAGCAACTGACACTTTTCAGCCTGAAGACCACGGGACCCGTGATTGACGGTACTCTGGATGATCATTGCTGGAACGATGCTCACGTTCAACAGGCCAATGGATTCGTCCGACTCATGAATGCCGGGAAAATAGAGCCGGCATCTGTGGATACCGAAGTGATGAGCTGTTATGACGACGAGAACGTGTATTTTGCAGCGAAAATCCACGAACCGGCCATGGACAAACTGAAGGTCTATTCAGTTGCTCAGCCCGGGTATGGCGATTGTATTGAAGTTTCCGTTGATCCAGCGGGTGAAGGGCAGAGCCACTTTTACCTTGTTGTTGACTCTGCAGGGAATACGTACAGTGGATTCAACGAAAACGGCCAGGGAGGGAAAATCTCGTTCGAGTGGTCGGTAAAATGTTCCAAGTCTGAGAGTTCCTGGACAGTAGAAATGGCTCTTCCCTTCGCTTCACTTGGCTGCGAGAAGCCCAAGGATAACCAACGGTGGGATTTCAATGTCGGCAGGAGACGCTACGCTGACAGGGAAGATTCCTCATGGGCGACACTCGGAGATCTTACGCAACGCCAGAGATTCGGCCAGCTTGCCTTCTACTCTCGCCATGAGATCGCCGCAGACATGGCCTATTGGGAAAACTCGGACGCAGATCCACTCTTGAGACGGAAGGAGGTCTCCGGGATCAGAATGGCCGCTCGCTTGCCCAAGAATCCATCCCAAAAGCGAATCCCGGATCTCTGGTCCTATTTTCCCTTTGAAGCGGATCGCGGAAAAAAGCAGACGGGCGGCGACAGCGGCGAGGGGATGCGCGGTCTCAATGAAAACGCGAAAGCGGAACATCCTGAACTCTACAATGCTGCCGCAGAGATCAACCGCCTTCTGATTCAGAAAAGCTTTCTCGATGACAAGCTGCGGGCGGCACAACGTGCGACGTACTATGCCGGTCACATCGCCGCCGCAAGTACTCGAGATCTTACTCGGCAAATCGAAGATCTACAGAGCCCAAGTCATCTTATCAACACCGATCTGAATGATCTGTTTCAGTTCTACGGCCGGGCATTTGATGCGACTCGAAGTGCGGAAATGCTGTCCGGCGTGCATGCAAAGGCAAATGCGATCGCAGAGAAGATTCAAGGGGTTGATTCAGACATTGGCGCCAGTATCGCCATGTCGTCCGCTGGCGTCATCGAAAAGGCCGGGCCATGGAAGAGCATCGCCCTGGAGCTGTCGCCGGAAGAGAAATATCTAAATGACGACGGCACCCGTTGCAGGTATCAGTTCACCGGTTTCAGAGGTGCTCACAGCGAACACCAGTCGCGACTCGGTCCATTCGATGGCTATCACATCGACTGGGCCGTTCCCTGGCCGAAATCAGACATTCCCGGCGAATACGAGTTCCCCAAACTGCGCGGATATCTTCAGGGAAAGCTGGAAGAGAGCTCCGGAAAAATAGAAAGCTTTTCCTGTACCGAACCCAGTTATCGAGGCCACCTTTTTCCAATGACTCAATGGATGCTTGAAAAGGCGAGGAATGACCCGGACATCATTCTGCAGACTGAAAAAGACAAGAAAGCTCCCGTAGAGAGTAAACAATTCGTGATTGATATCAGGTCGCAACTCAACAGACATAACCCGGACGCTCTTGAATATATAGAGGGATATCTAAAGAGTTTTGCCGCTGAGTTCTCTTCACTGGTGAAGACCGACTACTTCATTACTACCTGGGAAGGAAATGCAGGCCACGTTGGTTATAACCCTTCAAGCCAATCGGCCTTTCGGGATTACTTGAAGGAACGTTACAGGTCCATCAGCTTGTTGAACAGAAAATGGCAGACAGATTATGACTCCTTTGAAGCCGTAGAGATACCCTATCATCAATATACTTCGCCTGCTCAGGATGTGTCCGGACTTACCTATGAATTCGAACGTTGGGCACGGCTGGACTATGTCCGGCTTATGGCAAAGATGCGGAAATTCTTGAAGGAAGGCGCACCCAACGTACCTGTCATGCCCGATCCTTCCTACCTGGTGACAGAAGGTAATGGATATCTCATGTACAAGGAGAATGCTTGTGACATCATGAGCTATCATTCAAACCCGAACCTGGAGCAACCTATGTGGGTGTATCTGAACACAATGAACAGAGTGTTCGGCAAGATCACAGGAAATTTCGAGAACTACTACGGACTGTGGTCCAGGGCACATTTGAACGACGAACGGTTGGCCAAGCGCGACCTGAACAAGTTTTTCTTTAAATTGTTCCTGAGAGATGTGCGGGTCTCGGGCTGGTGGCTCACGACGGTGACAGGTCGTCTCGCCTATGCGGTCGGCTATAACGCAAATACGTTCAGGCTCGAGTATGACCAGAGCATCTACCGCTGGAGCATGACAGCGCTTCCTGTAATGTTTAAAAGGTGCAGATCGATCGAGAAAGCCCTGCTGGAAAGCCACCAGGAGATTCCGAGAACGGCAATCATCCAGCCTTGTGCCACAGTTTTTAATCTGGGAAGTATCAATCCTGGTGGGAGACACGAGAGCAACCCAATCAGGTTGTTGTTTGATCTGCATAACAAGCTTCTCAGCCCGGCAAACATTGCTCACGATTATCTACCTGAGGAAATGGTGCTTGACGGTAAGGGATCCCTGGACGATTACACCGTTCTTTTTCTACCCTACGCCCCGTATATGTCAGAAGAGTTTTCCGGCCGCCTCACCCATTGGGTAAAGAAAGGCGGCACGCTGATTGCCGTCGGCCCGTTTTCGCTGAAAAATGAGTTCGGGCTGGACCTTGTCAGCAGAAACTCAACGTTCAAGACTCTGTTTCCCAAGTATAACAAGATTGGCCCAGGTGATTGGGACTACAGCGTGGATGGGACGGATCAGAAATCCCGGCCTGCCGTTACAACGAAGAACTTTGGGAAAGGACAGGTTGTTTGCCTGAACCGGATGGCAGATGAGATCTTGCGAAATCCGTCATTGAAATCCTTGCTGATGGAGATTGTGAAAGACGTGTGCGAACAGACCGCAACGTCTCCCAATTCGGACCTGGAGATACTCGTCCGCGAAGGGGGCCATGGTGAAAAATACCTTGGACTATGCAATAGGAATGTTGAGGAGCCCATTGAAACAATCGTCACTGTTCTTGGTGAATACGAGAATCCCATGGATGTCTTAGTTCCAGGCCATTTCCCGGTACCCTCAGTAATCAGTAAGAACAAGACAATTTTAAAAATATACCTTGCGCCGGGCGATTGGACGATGGTCCAATTATAGATCCTAGAGCCCTGAGACAGAAAGGACCGACCCATGAACATACTCATGCTCCGCCACTCCGCCGGATTCGAACACAGCTATCTGCCCAACGCAGAAGTCACCCTCAAAAACCTGGGCAAGGCCCATGGCTGGAACGTCGCCACCACCCACCATTGTGGTCGCATCACCGCCGAAAGCCTGGAAAAACTCGACATCCTCGTCTTTGCTACCACCGGCAACCTGGATTTTGACGCAGATCAGAAAAGAGCCCTGCTCGACTTTGTCCACAACGGCAAAGCCTTTGTCGGCATCCACAACGCCACCGACTCCTGTTACGACTGGCCCGAATTCGGTGAAATGCTCGGCGGCTATTTCAACGGCCACCCCTGGCGTCAGGAAGTCAACATCATCGTCGAAGACACCGACCATCCTGCCACCCGCATGCTCGGCAACAGCTTCCAGGTCGACGACGAAATCTACACCTTCAAGAACTGGGACCGAAGCAAAACCCACGTCCTCATGCACTTGGACAATGACTCGGTCGACCTGGCCCATGGCAACCGCGAAGATCACGACTATGCCATGGGCTGGTGCCACGAATACGGCCAGGGCCGCGTCATGTACACCGCCCTCGGCCACCCCGACGACCTCTGGGACCAACCCTGGTTCCAGGAACATATCACCGGGTGCATCCAGTGGGCCGGCCGGCTGACGAACTGAGTCGCGGGCGGACCCCACGGAGGCCGAAGCCAGCGGAACCCGCCCGCTGGGCGGAAAAGCTGGAGAGGTACCGAAGGTCCGCGAAGCGAAACCCGGGTTGGCGTTAGCCCTTCAGGCGCTCCATGGTTCTTCGATATCGCCGCTCCATCTCCGGTCCCTGGTACTCGAGGTACTGCATCTCCGATTTGCGGGCCGCGAGTTCAGATGGTGCAGCAGGCACATCGATGACGGCGGTGGTGATCTTGTCGACGCCCCATTTATAGGCGACGATCTCACCCTTGCTGATAATCAAGTTATTTCCAACGTTGGCCTCGACGATGGGAACGCCATTCTCTCGCGCTCGTGCTAGCACGTTCTGGTTCTGATCTCTCGTCGTCGAGCCCATCGAGGGAATGAGGAGGATCTGCGCCCCGTCCAGCACCAACGTCCGAGCGATCATCGGATTCCATCGGTCGTTGCATATTAGAATCCCGGCTTTGCCGAACGGGGTATCGAAGGCCCGGATGGTCTTACCGATGCGGTTGAAGAACCACTCGGCGTGGGTGCCTTCGGCAAACTGGGTCTTGTGGTACTTGCCGCGGATTTCGCCATCGGTGTCGACGAAGATCGCACAGTTGTAGACCTCGTGCCCGATTCTTTCGGCGAAGCCGAAGCAAAGGCAGATCCCCAGAGCCTTCGCTAGTCGACGGAAGCGCTGGATGTACGGCCCGTCAATGGGCTCGGCGAGGTCTAGCATCTCGTATGCTCGGTCTGGCTGCGCGATCACCTCGTTGATCACGTAGCCATCGAGAAAGCCCTCCGGCGCCACCACCAGATCGGGGCCGTCCGCAGCGGCTTCTCGCACGTACGCTTCGAGTTTGTCCGCGTTACCTGGCTTGTCCCACCTTTTCGGCCTAATGGAGAGGGCGGAGGCTTTGACACGGGTATACATTCCGACTCCGCTCCTGCCGCTGATGTGCTTTCGAGTTCAACCGACCTGGCGGATCCACTAATCTTTAACTCCAGACCCAATCATGCCCTTCTTGATCATCGCCAATAGTGCTGAGTCATCAACATCAAGCGGCAGCGTAATCTTTGCACGGCGGCGACTCGACTCGTAGGTTGCGAAAATGAGTTCGGCGGCTTGAAGCGCCTTGCGCCCGCTGAGTTCAGGTTCACGGCCTGTCGTAACACCATCGATCAGGTCAAGAATCGGGAGCGTCATCTCACCACCCTCGGGGACAACATCATCATAATCGGCGGCTTTCCAGGCGCTAGATTTGGTACTGAGAACCCGGATCGGCGGTGCATCGGGTGCTCCGATCTCGATGATGCCATCCGTCCCAACGAGGCGATTATAGGCGCCCTGCCCCGCCGTACCCCCCGTGGTCAACAGACCCTCCACACCATTTTTCCAACGAATCCATGAAACGGCGCAGGATTCCAGTGTTACGCCATATGCCTGGCGATCTTCGGACACGTCAATCTGACCAATGACCCACTCGGCCGGCTCCTGGTTGTTATAGGAAAAGAACATGTCAGACCAATGTGTGCCCCAATCGAACAGATTTGGGCATGCTCCCTCGATGCGGAGGAGTTGTCCAATAGTGCCGTCGTTTGCCAGCTCTTTCACTCTTACAAACGCTGGTTCGAGTCGACGCTGATGGGAGAAAGTGAGTACGACGTCCTTCTCTACGCAAGCCTGGTAGAGCGCTTTGGCGTCTCCCCACGTTGGCGCCATGGGCTTTTCACAGAGGATGCCCTTGACACCACGATTGGCTGCCGCAATCACCATGTCCTTATGAAACCTGGGCCACGTGCAGATGCTGACAAAATCGAGATCTTCCTTTTCCAGCATCTGCTTGTAGTATCGATGTGTTCCGGGGACGCCATACTCCTCCGCAAACGCCTGGCGCGCATCTTTCACCGGGTCCGCACACGCAACGAGTTCCACGTCAGGCAGCGCCCTGTATCCTTGTGCGTGCCTACGTCCACGTCCGCCACAACCGATAATACCGACTTTAAACATTGCCATAGAAGTGCTGATAGGAAATCTGATTCCGTGTGAGCCTGCCCGTTGCTCCAGGGTGCCGCGAACACTGACCGATCCGATCCTCCTGGCGCATGGTATCGTCGCGCTCGTTTGCGTCAAGTGTCGAGTTGACCGGGGCGGAAAGCTGCCTCAGGCTCCCAGGGCAGTTCAGGCTGGCTTGAGCACCTGACGACCAGGGAACACATCGGTAACGAGAGGCTGACGCCGGGAGATGTACAGATCATGGACAGGAACAACAGGCGTGTCGGAGTGGCGGTGCTCGGGGCAGGCGGACGAGGCCAGCATGTAACCGCAAGCCTGCTTCGCGACTCGGGCGGGCGCGTCGACGTGGCCGCCGTCTTTGACCCGGCCAGGGAACAGTGCCGCAAGGCGATCGAGGCGTGGGACACGCAGGGGACGCGAATCGCCGACAGCTACGAAGAGGCCATTGGGGCGGACGGGGTGGAGTGGGTCCTGGTCTTCTCACCGAATGCGCACCACAAGGAACAGATCCTGGCCGCGTTCGCGTGCGGCCGCCATGTATTCGCCGAGAAGCCGCTGGCGACCACGATTGATGATTGCCAGGCCATCCAGGACGCCCATGCGGCCACGGACCTGCAGTTCGCGACGGGGTTCGTCCTCCGGTATGCGCCCCTCTACAGGAAGGTGCGGGAGATCCTCGATGCCGGCACGGTGGGCCGCATCATCGGCATCGATGCAAATGAGAACATCGCTCCCGCCCACGGCGGATACATCATGATGAACTGGCGGCGGCACACCGACATGGCGGGGCCTCACATTCTCGAGAAGTGCTGTCACGATTTGGACCTTCTGAACTGGTTCACGGACAGCATTCCCAGCACAGTCGCCGCGTTCGGCGGGCGGGATTTTTTCCTCCCCGCGAATCGACACCTGCACGAGAAACACGGAGACCAAACGTTCACGGCCTGGCCGGACCCTCACAGGATTGACACGCCGTTCAACGACGACAACGACTTGATGGACAATCTCGTCGCGATCCTCGAATACCGCAACGGTGTCCGCGTCCAGTTCCAGGCGACCATGTGCAACCCCATTCCGGAGCGCCGGATGTTCTTCTCGTGCACGGAGGGGACCATGATCGCCGAGCTCTACACCGGCGTCCTTCGCTACAAGCGCCTGGGGGAGAAAGACGAAACGGTCATCGCGTCGACGGGCGATGGTCACGGCGGCGGAGACGACCTCATCATGAAGGAGCTATTCGACACGATGGTCAACGGGACCCCTCCGAGATGCAGCGGAAATGAAGGACTGCTGAGCGCCGTGACGGCGCTCGGCATCGACCGGGCCGCTCGTGAGAGGCGCGTTGTGGATCTCGAGCCCGTGTGGGAACGTCTCGGGCAGACCGGCGCTCCGGATCCCGGGAAGGGAGGATGATCTATAGACTCAGAACCCGTTCCCCTCGCAGCCGTCGCTGAATGACTTCCAGAGCTTGTAGCGGTAGTGGCCGGTCGGCGACCTCCCCTTGTTGCTGGAGGAGGCGTAGGTCCAGGTACGCTTGTCCCGCCAGAACTCCCAGCCGATTCTGGAACTGGAAGGGCACCAGATGTCGATGAGCCCTTCATACTGCGGCATGTCAGCCTCGGTGAGGTCCCCGGTGATGTTCATCCAGATCCGCACCTGCGATGGGGGATCGTCTATTCGGCTGTCGCCGCCATGTCCCAGGCATCAACAGACTTCACGTTCACGCTCCCTCCACGGCTGAATAGAACCACGCCCAAACTGTCGCTCCGGGTCGGGTAGATTCGCTGTGTGACGCACTGACGCCCATTGGCGAAAACCTCCAGCACCGAGCGGTCCAGAAAAATGCGCAGCTTGAGCGATTCACCGTCGGCCAGGGCAAACGGCGCCGATTGTGCATCGATCGTCAGTTTGCCGTCGGGCGATTCCTTGGCCCAGCGATAATAGAGGTATTGAATGCTCTCATCCTGGCTGGACTCCCCCATCTCCACGCTGAGCGTCTTCGCGCCTGGATTGAGCACAATGGCGGTCTGCTCTTCGCCCCCCGGGGAACAACGAACCTTCACGCCGAACTCTGGTAGATCCCCTGCATCGACTTCCACGGCAAGTTCCAATCGATCCCCTCGAACATCATCAAGAGTTAATTCCGAGTCAGCGGTCAGACGGATATTCTCGTGCCGGCGGTGATTCAGCCGCAGCACCTCTACTTCAGGAACAGGTTCAATCGCCAAACTGCCGTCTTCCGCTAACGACAGGATCCGCGGCAAGGTCATCACGCCGGACCACCCGGAGGCACGCTCTGCTTCCGGCGTTCGCGCCTCCCGGATCCAGTCGAGGAAGATACGACGCCCCTTCTCATCCAGCATGGTGAAACCGCCGCTGAGGAGTCCCCCCGGCCAGCTCATGCGTGCGTGCTGCTCCAGATAGAACCGGTCGTCTTCATACCGGCCAAGATAATATTGGGTTCCCGTGAGATGGCTGCAGAACAACAGCATATGTTTGTCTCCCAGCGGAAAGAAGTCCGGGACAGCGCAATCCTCACCGTCTTCGATCCAGCGCGGATTGGAATCATAAAACGGGTGCAGATACTCCCAGTGAATTAAATCCTGGGACTTGAATAGATAGGCGACATCTCTGCCGTCCGGATCACGGCTGCCGCACAACGTATACCAAAGGTCGCCGTGCTTCCAGGCGCACGGGTCGTGGACGCGGTACGGCGCGTCCGGTTCAGGATTGGGCATGACGGGATTTGCAGGATGCTTCGTCCATCGAATCAGTTCCGGGTCATCACTGGTAGCGAGGCACAGTCCTCCGGGGTCGGCCCAATAGATGAACGTAGCAACGCCGTTATTGACCACCACGCCGCCGCTGTTGCAACCGCCCGAGTCGGGCCCGCCCGGAGTCGGCGTCAACGCGATCGGATGGTGAGTCCAATGCACAAGGTCTGCGCTGGATGCGTGCCCCCACCGCATCCTCGCCGGCTCCGACTCCACCAACTTCCGGTAGGCACCATTCGGTTTGTGCTGGTAGAAAACGTGGTATCTGCCCTTCCAGAAGAGAGGGCCATTAACGTCGTTCATCCAGGCCCACGGCGGGGTGAAATGATACGCCGGTCGTTGCGGGTCTTTCTGGAACTTTTCTCGCAGTTCCTGCGCACCGCGGATGCATTCTTCGGTCTTTTTGATTTCGTCGGTCATTTTGCTTTCGTCGGTCATTTTGCTTTCGCTTTCCAATGAGAAACAGATCCAAATGTCAGGTCTCAAGAGTAAGCTTTTGCGGCTTACCTGTCGAGCAGAAGCCAGTAACCACTCACCGTAGCACAAGCTCAGGCAGCCGAGCAGGCACCGGCTCCCGCGACGATCCCGATCCCCCTGCCGGTCGCACTCGGTCGGCTCCCGGATGGCCTGGCGGGCCGACACCCGACGATGAAGGCGGGGGATTCTTCCCCCTTGCTGTGCGAAGGGGAAGGGAATATCCTTCGAAGCTTAACCTATATTCAGGAGATCAACGATGATGAGAAGAAGCCAACACGTATTTTTTATGGTTTGTGGTGCTTTGCTCCTGTCGACCGCCTTTTCTGCACATGCAGAGGAGCTCGCGGATTACCGCGAGCAACTGACGCTTTTCAGCCTGGCAAAAGACGGGCCCGTTGTGGATGGCATCCTGGACGATCCTTGCTGGAACGATGCTCACGCCCAAAAGGCCAGGGGATTTGTCCGGCTCATGGATGTCGGGAAAATAGAGCCCGCATCCGCGGATACCGAAGTGATGAGCTGTTATGACGACGAGAATGTGTATTTTGCGGTGAAGGTCCACGAACCGAACATGGACAAGCTCAAAGTCTCCACATCACCCGTGCAACCCTGGCGTGGCGATTGTATCGAAGTTTTTGTCGGTCCGGAGGGTAAAGGGCAGAGCTACTTTCACTTTGTCGTAGATACGGCAGAACAAATCTACAACGGACTCAACGAACATGGCCAGGAGCAGGCGATTTCTTTTGAATGGTCGGTGAAATGTTCCAAGTCCGAAAGTTTTTGGACGGTAGAGATGGCTCTCCCCTTTGCTTCGCTTGGCTGCGAGAAACCGGAGGACAACCAACGATGGGACCTTAATTTCGGCCGGGAACGCTAC